>Ga0208085_1000356_pt1 | contig 17109 bp, 14 predicted proteins | sample LakMenEpi21Jun10_FD_150721 | JGI IMG/M metagenome (GOLD analysis project Ga0208085, IMG submission 150721) | Freshwater microbial communities from Lake Mendota, WI - 21JUN2010 deep hole epilimnion (SPAdes) | ecosystem: Environmental > Aquatic > Freshwater > Lentic | place: Lake Mendota, Madison...
GTGTTTCGCACCATGACCGGCGGCGAGTCGAAGGTCAGCGTGGAAGGTGCCTCGGTTGCTGAGGTCATCTCGGCCCTTGAAGCGTCCCACCCCGGTTTCGAAGCCAAGATGCTTGGCGACGACGGTGGGCTCGTGAAGTACGTGAACGTGTTCGTGGACGACGACGACATCCGCTTCCTCGACGGTCTTGCTACCCCGGTGCCCGACGGCGCCGAGGTCTCGATCATGCAGGCGGTCGCTGGCGGCTGAGTCTGCCGCCCACAAACCCCGTGGATTTCGCCCCGCTCAGGTTGCGATTCCTTGCGGCGTCTGGTTTCCTGTTAGCAGTCTCTCGAAGAGAGTGCTAGCAGTTGCCGGTTCCGGGCGGAACCGTCGAGACGTTGGAGGAACAACGCAATGGCCAAGATCATTCAGTTCGACGAGCAGGCCCGCCGGGCCCTCGAGCGGGGCATGAACCAGCTCGCCGACGCCGTCCGAGTCACCCTCGGCCCCAAGGGTCGCAACGTGGTCCTGGACAAGAAGTGGGGCGCCCCCACCATCACCAACGACGGTGTGTCCATTGCCAAGGAAATCGAGTTGAAGGACCCCTACGAGCGCATCGGTGCCGAGCTCGTCAAGGAGGTCGCAAAGAAGACCGACGACGTCGCCGGTGACGGCACCACCACCGCCACGGTGTTGGCGTGGACCATGGTGCGTGAGGGTCTGCGCAACGTCGCTGCAGGCGCCAACCCGATGTCGGTCAAGGTCGGCATCGAAGCCGCCGTCGCCGCCGCCGTGGAGGCCATCCGTGAGGTGGCCGTCGAGGTGGACGACAAGGCCCAGATCGCGTCGGTGGCCGGCATCTCGTCGGCCGACCCCGAGATCGGTCAGATGATCGCCGAGGCCATCGACAAGGTGGGCAAGGACGGCGTCATCACCGTCGAGGAGTCCCAGACGTTCGGCATGGAGATGGACCTCGTCGAGGGCATGCGCTTCGACAAGGGCTACATCTCGCCGTACATGGTGACCGACACCGAGCGCATGGAGGCCGTCCTCGACGATCCGTACGTGCTGTTCGTCGGTTCGAAGATCGGTGCCATCCGTGACCTCGTGCCCGTGCTCGAAAAGGTCATGCAGGCCGGTAAGCCGCTCGTGATCGTGGCCGAGGACATCGAGGGTGAAGCCCTCGCCACCCTCGTGGTGAACAAGATCCGTGGCACGTTCGCTTCGGTTGCCGTCAAGGCCCCCGGGTTCGGCGAGCGCCGCAAGGCGATGCTGCAGGACATGGCGATCCTCACCGGCGGCCAGGTCATCACCGAAGAGGTGGGCCTCAAGCTCGAGAACGTCACGCTTGACCTGTTGGGCCGGGCCCGCAAGGTCGTCGTGACCAAGGACGAGACCACCATCATCGAAGGTGCCGGTTCGGCCGACGACGTCGCCGGTCGGGTCAGCCAGATCAAGGCCGAGATCGACAACACCGATTCCGACTACGACCGCGAGAAGCTCCAGGAACGTCTCGCCAAGTTGTCCGGCGGTGTTGCTGTGCTGCGGGTCGGTGCGGCCACCGAGGTGGAACTCAAGGAGAAGAAGCACCGCATCGAGGACGCGGTGAGCACCACCAAGGCCGCCATCGAAGAAGGTGTCGTCGCCGGTGGTGGCGTCACCCTGCTTCGTGCCCAGGTCAAGGTGCTCGCTCTCGCCGACACCCTCAGTGGTGACGAGGCCACCGGTGCCCGCATCGTCGGTCACTCCCTTGAAGGTCCGCTCAAGCAGATCGCCGAGAACGCCGGTCTCGAAGGTGGGGTCATCGTGGAGCGGGTGCGGAACCTGCCGGTTCCCTCCGAGGGTCTCAACGCCGCCACCGGCGAGTACGAGGATCTCGTCGCCGCCGGCATCATCGATGCCGCCAAGGTGACCCGTTCGGCGTTGCAGAACGCAGCGTCGATCGCCGCCCTGTTCCTCACCACCGAGGTCGTCATCGCCGACAAGCCTGAGGAGTCCGGCTCGGCGATGCCCGGCGGGGACATGGATTTCTGATCCCGTAACTGCTCGTTTGCCTGCGACCTCGGCCCGGGGCTTGTCCCCGGGTCGAGGCGCGTCCGGGGCCGAGTCGTCACTGGCCAAGCCCTTGCGATGACCCGTCACCTACTGGTGATGGCTGGCCGTCCGCTCCCCGTCACAATGGTGGCGTACCTTGTCGTTGCAGGTTGCGGTTCCGTGCCGTCACCTGAATCGGGAGGCGACAGATGGTCGAGCGCACTACGGGGTTACCGAGGCCCCTGACGCTGTTCGGCTGCGCCATCGCCTGTGCGCAGGGCGCGGGTCGGGGCGCCTGAGTGGATCGCTGCTCAACGTGTGGGTACCGCTGGGTATCTCCCGGGTGGACGTGTCCGCGCTGCGGATTCGGGTCCGAGCGTGACGAGTACCAAGGCGAACAGGGGTGCGCCGAGAACTGTCTGCTCCCATTGGGCTGTCTCGCAGCGGTGTTCGTCGTGCCGCTGGTGTTGTTGTTCGGTCTTGCCCTCATGACCACGTGGCAGTTCTGGGTGATCGTGGGGGTCGTGGCGGCGGTCGCCGGAGCGGTGAAGTTGGTGCCGTGGTTGCGCGCACGCAAGATCCCCTCAAGTGAGGAGTGGTGAGATGACAAGGGAAGCGTCTGGCACTGGGACTGATCTCAACGCGAAACAAGGTCGGCGACGGGTCCTAGTCGATTCGCGGCAGACCACACATTTGTGGGCCATTGTGTACCAATGACAACGCACTATTGGAAGGTAATGCTCGGGGCGCGGAGCGCTCACGCGGAGATCTGCCGCAGTGAGGGTTTTGTTGGCACTGACTTCGAAATCGATGAGGATCTGACGGGACGCTTCCCGGGGACACTTCGCGAATTCAATAAGGAGTGGGTCCCGTACTTCCTTCAGCTCAACCCTGAGAAGGGCAAGATCTCGGCCGGACTAAGTGCTGGTCAACTTTGGACGGTCAGCCACGGGATCGCAGTCGGTGACATCGTTCTCGCGCCCACTGGCAAGTCCGGGGAGATGTGGGTGGGGTCCGTCTCCAGTGACTACTACTTCGAATCAGATGGGCCCCTGCCACATCGCCGACGCGTTGAGTGGAAGCCTGGGGTTATTCGTCGGGAGGATCTGACGTCATCGCTCCGAGCAAGTCTCGGCTACGCGGGAACGGTCTGCGACATCTCGCTCCATGCGGAGGAGATCATGACGCTGATCAGCGAGCATGATCCGGATTGCCAGTCATCGCCTGATCTTGCGGTCTTCGCGCTCGAGTCAATTCTCGAGGAGTTTCTGGTCACCAACTGGTCAAGGACCTCACTGGGTGAGCGCTACGAAATCGTGTCTGAGGGTGGCGAATTGATCGGACGTCAGTATCCAACAGACACGGGCCCAATGGACATCCTCGCTATCAGTAAGGATCGAGGAACGCTTCTGGTCGTCGAACTCAAGCGCGACAAGGCGAGTGACAGGGTTGTTGGCCAGATCCAGCGGTACATGGGCTATGTGATTGATGAGGTTGCGACTCCGGAGCAGGTCGTCCGCGGTGTGATCATTGCTCTTGACGATGACACCAGACTTCGCCGGGCGCTGCGTGTTGCGCAGAACATTGATTTCTACCGATATGAGATTGATTTCCGGCTCAAGCTGGCGAACTTGAGCGACCTGAGTGGTTGACGGGCCTACCTCATTCCCCTTACTGCTCTCCAACGTGCCTCATGCTGTCGGAAGCGGAATCAGCCGGATGATGGTGAGGCCGAACCCGGCGAGGACGAACACCGCAATGGCGCTCCACGCCACGCTGAGCGCAACGAGCGGGAGGACGATGATCAGGCCTGCGGCCAGCATCACGACGACCGGCACCAACGCCAGTCGCCACCACTGTCGGTGGTCGTGAGCACCCGAGAGGTCACTCTGTGTGGGCACCCCGTGACCGTGTCGCCGGATCCGGCCACCCTGATCAGCGAGGTGGTTGGCCGCACGTTCGTCCACGCCACGCCCCCACTGCTCACCGCTGCCGGTGAGTACGCCGAGCAGCGACGCGGCGTACACCCAGTTCAACAGGATTGTGTGCCACAACTCGGGGAGCACCGCGAGCGACAACCCCACCGACCGCCACCCTCCCCGCCGCACACTCCACGCCTGTTCGACCAGGTACGTCACCGCCACCGTCACCCACAACGGGTGGAACCAGTCCACCGACCCGAACCGCACCAGCGTCGTCGTCAACGTCATGACGTACAGCGGGAGGAACAGCACCCCGAGGTACGTGCCGACCTGACGGGCGAGGTAGGGGGCGGTGGGGCGCACCACACCGTGTGACCCGAGGTTCTCGAGCGCGCCGCGCTGCCAGCGGCGTCGCTGTTCGAACAGACGGGGAACCGTCGGCATCATGGCGGTGTACACGAGACACTTCCGGGGTGACAGGGTCCGGTACCCGAGCCGTTTCAGCGAGAGCGTGAGTTCGTTGTCCTCGGTCAGCGACGCCGTGTCATACACCGATCTGCTCCCGGCTTCATCGGGCAACTCACCCACCTGGCGGGCCCCGGCGACGTCACGGAGGGCGCCGACACGGAACAACGTTCCCGTTCCGGTGAGCACCAGTGCCCGCCCCCGTCGTCGTCCCACGTGGCGGGCGTAACGCACGTACTCGTTGTGTTGGAGGTGCCGCACGAGGCTCCATCGGCCTTCGGGGTCGGTGAGGTGCCGGGACCCGACGAAGATCCCCCCGACTCCTCCGACCGGAGCCTCCCCGTCGCCTTTCTCGGCCCACAGGTGTCGGGCGGCCACCGCCACAAAGTTGTCGTCGAGTTCGGTGTCGGCGTCCATGAGCAACACGGCGTCCTCGGCGTCGAGGTGGGTGAGGATCCGGTTCAGGACGAAGTTCAACGCCCCGGCTTTGCGATCGCAGTTGCCCACGGTGGCCACCACGGTGGCGCCCGCAGCGACCGCTTCGGGCACCGTGGCGTCGGTGCAGTTGTCCGCAACGACGATGACGAGATCCACCGGCCGGGACTGTGTGCGCACCGACCGCAGACACGCCTCGATGTGCTCTTGTTCGTTGTGGGCGGGGATGACGACCGCCACGAACGGTTCCACGACGCCGGCGTGACGCCGTGCGCCGACGGTGCTGGCCCTCGTGGCGGCAACGAGGACGCCGAGGTGTTCGGGATCAATCTCGGTGCCGGTGCCCGGCGCGCCGAGCGCCGACCGACTCTCGCTGTTGTGCATGGTGACTGCCCTGTATGCCGTGGCATGGGCACCATGTCGTGAGGAGGTGCGGTCCGATGGGGGTGCCAACGCATGTGGTGTTGGCGATACCCACCACCATGCCGGGAAAACCACGCCGCTCCACGTGACAGTTGTGTTGCCGGCTGTCATGTTGGGAGTGGTTCGACGACACGCGTTGACCGTGGAGCAGTGGTCGCAGTGGCTGGTGCTCGCCTCATCGGTGGGACCCGCACCCGGGTAGGTTGTGCCCATGGCCCGGGGCAGAACGACCAAGGTGCTCACCCAGCGCTGGGCGTCGGGTCGGGCCACGCGATCACCCGACGAACTCATCGTCGAAGAACCCCTCGCCATCCATCTCGACGGGGTGCTGGTGTCCACCACCATGCGCACACCCGGACACGATTTCGAACTGGCGGCCGGCTGGTGCTTCACCGAAGGTCTCCTCGGTGGTGCCACGGTGCGGTCCTGTCGGTACTGCGGGACCGGGAACGCGGCGGAAACGGGGTACAACGTCGTCAGTGTCGACACCGGTGGACTTGCCCCCACCCCCGAGGCGCGCCTGACCGCCACGTCGTCGTCGTGTGGGTTGTGCGGCACCGCCGAGATCGATGACCTCACCGCACGGCTCACCCCGCTCAACGACCCGCCGCGTTACGACCCGGCGGTACTCGCAGCGGTCGTGGAGCGGGTGCGCGCCGACCAGCCGTTGTTCACCGCCACCGGGGCGGTGCACGCCGCCGCAGCGTTCACCCCCGAGGGGGAGCCGCTGGTGGTGCGCGAGGACATCGGTCGTCACAACGCCGTCGACAAGGTCGTCGGGTCGTTGCTGTTGGACGCAGGGGCGCGTGGTGAGCGGTCCGTCGCCCCCGGGGCCGGACTCGGGTTGTACGTGAGCGGTCGGGCCAGTTTCGAAATGGTGCTCAAAGCGTGGGCGGCCGGGTTCGCCACGCTGGTGGCCGTCAGCGCCCCGTCCGCTTTGGCCGTCGAGACGGCACGTCGGGCCAACCTGCAGCTCGCCGGGTTCGTGCGAGACGGCGCCATGAACCTCTACGCCCCCGCACCAGGAGCGCCCGCCTGATGGCGCGCTGGGGTGCGCAGGGCCGCCGCCGGGTGCGTCTGCGGGTGCGACCCGAGCTGTGGGTCAGTCCCCGACCCAACGGCATCGGGCTGCAGAAACCGAAACATTTCCGCGAGATGGCCGAGGTGGTGCGGGACAACCTGAACAATCCCGGGTACGCGTGGGAAGTGTTGCGCCGCGGCGTGTGCGACGGGTGCGCCCTTGGGGTGGCGGGGTTCCACGACTGGACCATCGACGGGATCCACCTGTGCACCACCCGGCTGCGATTGTTGGAGACCAACACCGCCGACGCCCTCGATCCCACCGTGCTCGCCGACGTCGCATCACTTGAAACCCTCAGCGGGCAGGAGTTGCGCAAACTCGGTCGCCTCGGCCACCCGATGCGTCGCCGCCGGGGTGAGAAGGGCTTCACGCGCATCACCTGGGATGAGGCTCTGGGGGCGCTCACCGGTGCGCTGGCGGTGACACCGCCGGAACGTGCGGCGGTGTATCTGACGAGTCGCGGGTTGACCAACGAGACGTACTACGTGGCGGGCAAGGCGGCGCGCGCACTCGGCATCGCGTCGGTGGATTCAGCGGCCCGGGTCTGTCACGCCCCGTCCACCAAGGCGTTGCGTGAAACCATCGGGGTGGCGGCGTGCACCAACTCGCTCGCCGACGTGCTCGAGAGCGACCTCGTGGTGCTGTGGGGGGCGAACCCGGCCAACAACCAGCCGGTGTTCATGAAGTACCTGTTCGAAGCCCGCCGTGACCACGGCACCAAGGTGGTGGTGGTCAACCCCTACCTCGAACCCGGTCTTGACCGGTACTGGGTGCCTTCCAGCCCCGAGTCGGCACTGTTCGGCACCAAGATGTGCGACCTGCACGTGCCGGTGCGTCCCGGCGGGGACGTGGCACTCGCCACCGCCGTGCTGAAACGACTGGTGGAACGAGGCGCGGTGGATCGGGCGTTCATCGAGGCCCACACCGAAGACTTCGAGGCGCTCGAGACACAACTCGCCGCCGCATCGCTCGACGAGCTGCTCGCACTCGCCGGGGTGGACGCCACCACACTCGAGACGTTCGTGACGATGTACGCCCACGCCACCAGCGCCATCGTGTTGTGGTCCATGGGGGTCACCCAGCACCCCACCTCGGTCGACACCGTCAAGGCACTCGTCAACGTGGCGTTGGCTAGGGGCAACGTCGGTCGCAACGGGGCGGGTCTCATGCCGTTACGCGGGCATTCGGGGGTGCAGGGTGGGGCGGAGATGGGGGCGTACGCCTCGGCGTTGCCCGGCGGCATCGAAGTGAACCCCGACAACGCCGCCCGACTCGCCGAACAGTGGGGGTTCGCCGTCCCCGACGCCGAAGGCCTCACCGCCCCCGAGATGGTCGACGCCGCCGAAGCCGGGAACCTCGACGTGTTGTGGATGTCGGGAGGCAACTTCCTTGACGTGCTGCCCGACCCGCCACGGGTGGCGGCCGCCATGGACCGCATCGGGTTGCGGGTGCACCAGGACGTGGTGGTGAGCAGCCAGATGCTCGTCCCCGGTGACGACGTGATCCTGTTGCCGGTCGCCACCCGGTATGAACAGGAGGGGGGTGGCACGTCCACCACCACTGAACGGCGCATCGCGTTCTCCCCTGAGATCCCCCGGCAGGTGGGGGAGGCCCGCAGCGAATGGCGACTGTTCGCCGAGGTGGCGTCCACCGTGTCGCCCCATCTCGTCGACGCGTTCTCGTGGCCCACCAACGCCGACCTACGAGCCGAGATCGCCCGGGTGGTGCCGTCGTACGCCGGGATCGAGACGTTGGCCGACACCGGGGACGCCGTGCAGTGGGGTGGACGTCACCTCTGTGCCGACGGTGTGTTCCCCACCCCGTCGGGACGGGCCCGATTCTCCGTGGTGAAACCCCCGACACCGCCCGCCAGCGACGGCCGGTTCGTCGTCTCGACCCGACGGGGAAAACAGTTCAACTCGATGGTGTTCGCCGAACGCGACCCGCTGACTGGTGCGGGCCGTGACGCCGTATACATCGACACCGACGACGCCCGACGTCTCGGGATCGCCGAAGGTGACCGGGTGCGACTGGTGTCGGGAACCGGCGAAATGGTGGGCACCGCACGGCTGAGCCGTCTGCCGGCGGGGACGCTGCAGGTCCACTGGCCGGAAGGGAACGTCCTCATCGCCGCCGGTGCGAACCACCGGGAACCCCACACCGCCATCCCCGACTACAACGCGCTCGTCACCGTTGAACGGCTGGGCGTCGGCGTCGGCGGCACCGGTAGGCTTGACCCATGACCACCCCGCTCAACCCGTCGGTCGGCCGCATGGTCCTGCACCTGTTCTGCCGTCGCAGCGACAGCGTGGACGCCGCTGCGGTCACCGCAGCGGTCAAGGAGTCAGAAGCGGCGGGGGACACCGTGGTGCCGGTCGCCATGTTGGGCCACAAGGCCGACGTGGCGTTCATGGTCCTCGGGGACGAGGTGTGGCGGCTGCGCCAGTTGCAGTCCGCCGTGCAGGCCGCCGGACTCGACGTCGTGGATTCGTACGTGTCGATGACGGAGTTGAGTGAGTACGCCAAAGGCGTCCCCGAGGAAATGGCGAACGCCCGCCTGTACCCGCAGTTGCCCCCGGAAGGGAAGACGGCGTGGTGCTTCTACCCGATGTCGAAACGGCGAGGTGACAGCGCCAACTGGTTCACCCTCCCCTACGACGAACGCAAGGAACTGATGTACGAACATGGTGCGTCGGGCCGCAAGTTCGCCGGCCGTGTGCTGCAGGTCATCACCGGTTCTGCCGGGGTGGACGACTACGAGTGGGGCGTGACCCTGTTCGCCGAGTACCCCGACGACCTCAAAGAGGTCGTGTACACGATGCGTTTCGATCGGGCGTCGGCGGAGTACGCCGACTTCGGGGCGTTCTACACCGGGGTGGTGGGATCGCTCGACGAGGTGCTCGCCGCCTCGGGCCTCGCTCCGTGACCGACGCCCTCGAGCGTCTCGACGAGGTGCTCGTCGCCGCCGGGCCGTTGGTGGTGGCGTTCTCCGGAGGTGCCGACTCGGCGTTTTTGGCCCGGCGGGCCCACGACGTGTTGGGCCGTGACGCCGTCGTGGCGGTCACCGCCGTCTCGGCGTCACTCGCCCCCGACGAACTCGAACACTGTCGATCCCTGGCCACCGAGTGGAACCTCGACTGGCGCACCGTTGCCACCGACGAGCTCGACAACCCTGACTACGTCCGCAACGACGGGGATCGCTGCGCCCACTGCAAGGACGCCCTCATGGACGCCGTGGTGCCGATGGCGACCGAACTCGGCGCCACCGTGGCACTCGGCGTCAACGTGGACGACCTCGGGGATCACCGCCCCGGCCAGCAGGCCGCTGCGAGTCGCGGGGCACGGTTCCCCCTCGTTGACGCCGGGTTCACCAAGGCCATGGTGCGCGACGCCTCGTTGGCCATGGGACTGTCCACCTGGGACCGTCCCGCAGCGGCGTGCCTGTCGTCGCGCCTGCCCTATGGCACACCCGTCACCATGGGTCGGCTGACCCAGGTCGCCGACGCCGAAGCGGGGTTGAGGACCCTCGGGTTCGCCGACCTGCGGGTGCGTCACTACGGCGACACGGCCCGCATCGAAGTGCCACTCGCCGCCCTCGACGCCGTCGTCGCCGGCCGGGCGTCAGTCGTCGAGGCGGTGAAGCATGCCGGATACCGCTACGTGACGCTTGACCTTGAAGGTCTGCGGTCGGGCAATCTCAACGAGGCGCTTTCGGATTAGTCGGCGTCGCCGTCGGATGGCTGAATCAGACCCAGGCGTTCGCCTACGGCTTTGGACCCAACAACGATGAGTTCGTTGACGGCCCGGCTCACCCCGATGTAGAGGGCCTTGTCGTCGGGGCTCTGATCAACGAGGGCAAGGATCACGGTGTCGAACTCAAGGCCCTTCAAGCGGTGGGCGGTTCCTACGCTGACGATGGCCTCTCCCGGTTCCTGCGTGATGCCATAGGTCTGTGTGATGAGATCCCTGAGACCTCCTCGGGCGATCACGCCGATGGTTCCTGCGACTCGATCCTCGTCGCCCAGCAGTTGGTCGAGCACGTCCCCAACCTTCTCGCACGCGATGTCGTTGTCACGAGCTGGGATGAACCGAGGCTCCCGGCCAGGAGGAGCTGCAGGCGAGGGTTTTGCACCATCGAACTTCCGGCGGAGCAGACGTGCGATGACATCAGCGTTTCGGCAGTTTCGAGGCATGGTGGCGTGGACCCACCCGGCATCGAGTGGTGGTGGATCGAATCCTCGTCCGTTGATGTCCTGCTGCTCATCACCGAGAAGCAGCATTCTCCTCGGCCCGGAGGGGTCGAGCAGGAGGTTGGCGACGTCAAGCCAATGCGGGAAGAAGTCCTGCACTTCGTCGATGATGATCGTGTCGAACAACTGCTCCTGTTCAGGGATGGCCTTCGCAGCGAGCTCGGGTAGGAGAACGTCCCACCATTCGTCTCTGTCAGCACCGGCAGGGGGCTCGTCCATCCCGACGTAGTCACACAGCAGTTGAAGAAATGGTCTAGCTACGACTCCGTCGTAATCGGAAAACTGCGTCTCGAAGGTCTCTCCGAGAGGCTTGTTCCAGCAGGTGAGTAGAACTCGCTCCTGCCGCTCGAAGACCGCTTTCTTCACCCATGCCGCAGCTAGCCGTGTCTTCCCAGTGCCCGCACGTCCTCGAACGAAAACCCTGCGATTGGCATCGAGGGAAGCGAACCCCTCAATCTGCTGGTCGCTGAGACGCTGGAGCAGATCACGCGTCCGTCGTTGTTCGCTGGCGGCGTCCCACTTGAAATCAGTGTCGGGTGCCACCTCGGCGATGATCGCATTGATGACGAACTCATCGAGGTTCAACCAGATTGTGCTTGCCGCAAGGCGGTCGATCTTGTCCTCAAGTTGGTCGGGGTCTGAGAGGTCTGCCTCGAGGATGAAGTGGAATGATTTTCGGTCGTCGGGGAGAGTGCCTTCAATCGACGATGCCCGAGGGAATGCAACAGCGGATGGCACCTCCCGCAGCACTTTGTCTCCCAAGCGCTCGTTGACTCGGTCTCGCAGGGCGAAACTGTTGCGTATCGCCTGATCGACCGGCGACGACTTGAGGTTTCCGTGCTCGTCGTACCAGGCGCCGCCCCTGACTGTTGGTCGGAAGCCCTTGACCTCGACGAGGATGACGCCGGCCCGCGGGTGAAGTAGGACGACGTCCAACTCCCGTTCGTAGTCCTTGTAGAGACGGAGATTCGGGAGAATGATCCACGAACTAGGCAGCCGCTCTAGGGCCTGGATGACGGTGCGCTCAGCAACATCGTTGAAGTAACTGGTTGGAAGATCCTCAGGAATCAGCAGTCCCATTGCGTCACCCCATTGTCGAAACAGGTCGAACCAGCATCATGGCCGAAATCGTCCGTGGGCGCGCTCCGGAGAAGGTTTCCCAGTGGGGTTTTCGGTCCACCACCAAGCGCACTGGTCGCTCCGCACCGAGCCGTGACCGGCCGGGCCCACTTCCCCGGGACGGCCGCTTGGCCAACCGTTACGATGCCGGCCAGACGCACGCAAGGGGGAGGCGGCTGTGGCGTACCTGTTGTCCCGAATGCTCGACACCCGGGGGTCGGCACCCGCCGTCATCGACGAGCACGGTGAAGCGACGTTCGACGAGTTGAACGCAGCGGTGAACCGGATCATCCATGCCGGCCGTGCGTCAGGTCTCGAGGTGGGTGACACCGTTGCGGTGCTGTGTGGCAACCGCCGTGAACTCGTGGACGTCACGCTCGCCGCTGCACACGCCGGGTGGGTGGTGGTGCCGGTGAACTGGCACTGGGTGGCCGACGAACTCCACCACGTCATGACCGACTCCGGAGCGAAGGCGCTGTTCGTCGAGGCGGAGTACCTGCCGACCGCTGCCGACGCCCTGGGACGTGACGGTGGGGATCGGTGTGCGTTGCGGGTCGTGATCGGTCGTGACGACGCTTCGGTCGTCGAGGTCGACGGTGTGGCGTTCGAGCCGCTCACCACCTGGGTGTCGTCGTCACCGACCGACGAGCCTGACGGGCAGTGCACCGGTGGGCCGATGTTCTACACGTCGGGCACCACCGGCTTCCCCAAAGGGGTGCGGGGGTCGCTGAACCGCACCGGTGAGGACATTGTCCTATGGGAGTTGGTGGCTGGCAGCTTCGTGGGGATGTTGGGGTTGCCCCCGGCGGGGGTGACGTTGCTCGACGGCCCGATGTACCACTCCGCCCAATGGGTGTTCGCCATGTTCCCGTTGATGTCGAGCGGTTCGACGCTGGTGATGCGCACCCGGTTCGATCCCGCCGCCACGCTCGAGGTCATCGACCGTCACGGTGTCACCAACGTGCATTTCGTGCCCACCCAGTTCGTGCGCATGTTGAAACTTCCCGACGCCGTGCGAAACGGGTTCGACGGGTCGTCGATGGTGACGGTGATGCACGGTGCCGCCCCGTGCCCGCCCGAGGTGAAACGCGACATGCTCGAGTGGTGGGGGCCGGTGGTCAGTGAGTACTACGGCGGGACCGAAGGCGGGTTCCTCACCATGATCACCGGTGCCGAGTGGTTGGAACGTCCCGGCAGTCTCGGCCGGGAAACCCCGATGGCCGAGGTGCACGTGTTCGGTGACGATGGCCAGCGGTGTGCGCCTGGGGAGTCGGGCCAGATCTGGTTCCGGTCCAAGGTGGGAGCCGACTTCGAGTATCACAACGATCCGGACAAGACGCGTGCCGCTCACGGGCCGGAGGGGATGGGCACGCTCGGGGACGTCGGGTACCTCGACGGCGACGGGTACCTGTTCATGAGCGACCGCAAGATCGACATGATCATCTCGGGTGGGGTGAACATCTACCCCGCCGAGATCGAAGGGGTGCTCGTCACCCACCCGGCGGTGGCCGACGCCGCCGTGTACGGGATACCCGACGACGAGTTCGGGGAGCAGGTCATGGCGTCGGTGGAACTCGTGGCAGGTGCGGTTGATAGCGATGACCTCGAGGAGTCGCTCATTGAGCACTGTCGCCAGCACCTGGCGGGGTACAAGGTGCCCCGACGTCTCGAGGTGGTGGACGTCCTGCCACGCCAGCCCACCGGAAAGCTTTATAAGCGCCTGTTGCGGGACCCGCACTGGGAGGGGACGGGCCGCACGATCTGAGGGGATCGCACACTCCCCGATTTGTGGCGGTTTCGCGCCCTAAGTTTCCGTAATTCCCCGATTTGTGGCCAGTTAGCGATGTCAGGCGTCGGAGACCGAAGGAATTGGGACGAACGCCGAAGGTTGCGGGGTCGTGGGAGAGCGACCTGGGCTGCCGACGTGATCAGTCGGAGTCGTCTCGGACCACTCGCAGGGACGGCGCTGGGGGGGTCACGTCACCCGGGTCGGTGACGGAAGTGTCGTCGGTGCCGGCGAGGCCCTCCGGTTCCACCGGGGTCCATGTCGGGAAGGCGATGTGGTCGACGCCCAGATGTTCGACGATGCGACCCGCTGCGGCGAGTTCAACGAGGCCCGGTCGGGCGGTCTCGAGACCGCCCACCATGACGATGTAGTCCGCCACGCTCAACAACAACGGTCCGGCTTCGGCGTCGGCGTCCCCGGGTCGCAGCAACGCCTCAACCTCGAGCGTGGGCCTTGCGGGGGCGGTGCTGTCGACCGCCCAGCAGTGGTACACGACGCCTTCGAACACGCTCAACGCCCGGATGCGCACGTCACCTGCTCCTTCGCCGGCCCGACGGGCCCGATCGGGCCGAACCGGCCTGACTGGCGATGATGCGCGCTGGTGCGTCCACATGGGCAAGCATGGTCTCCATGGCTGCCGATGCCAACTCGAATGACGCTGTCACCGACGATGAGCGGCTGACCGAGCTCGCCAACGAACTCGCCGACGGCATGGTGGCAGCGCTCGGGCCGTGGGTGGAACGCAACGTGACGCGCATCGCCACGGCGTACGCCGGTGCGCCCGACGCCGCGGTGACCGACGCCGCCCGAGCGGCGGGGGTGGCCGCCACCGACGATCTCGGTCCCCGCATCCGGGTGTTGTTGGCCACCGACGTCGACGATCAGCGGGGCAACCCGTTGCAGGTGGCCCGTGAACTGACTTCGTACGCCACCGGCGTGCTGCGTGGCGCCGGGGTGCCGCCGGTGGTGCGAGACGCCGAAGCGGAACGACAGTTCCCCGACGACGACTACGACCTCACCCCGGCCAGTTTCGCCGACCTCGATCCACGGCTCGCCGAGATCGGCATCGCCTGGGGTGCGGCCAAGGCGCACGTCGTGCTGCGGCGTCGTCGCCGGGAGGGTCGACGATGATGGCGGTGGTGGGGTACGTCCCCGATCTCATGGACCGGTCCCGCATCACCGGGGTGGCGGGTGCCAATGTGCGTTTCGCTTCCACGCCTGCCGACCTCGTCGATCTCGCTGCTGGGGCGGACCTCGTGGTCGTGGACCTGACCCGGCCCGGGGTGGTTGAGGTCCTCGCCGACGTGTCAGCCCAGGGGGTGCGCACGATCGGTTTCGGGGCCCACGTTGACACGGACACCCTCGACGCCGCCCGTGCCGCTGGGTGCGACCAGGTGATGCCCCGTTCGGCGTTCTTCGGCCGACTCAGGGAGATGCTGGCCTAATCAACCGCCTGCCCGTCTCACAGCCGTCCGACGACGAAGGTCAGCAGGACCCCGGTGGCGAGCAGAAGTTCGAGGACCCACACCAGACGCCTGCGGTTGCACTCCCGCGCCGCCTCGTCGACCTGGCGGATCTCACCGACGAGCAGGCGCTGCAGGACGGCGTCAGCGGTTGCGTCGGCACTGTCATGGAGCGCAGCGTGCACCTCGGCGGGGCTGGTGATCATGCGGATCTTGGTCGGCATAAGGACCACCGCACCCGCAGCGAATGTCAGGACGGACAACACGATGCTCAGTGTCGACCGGCCCGCATCGTTGACGAGGACGGCGACCGGGATGGCGAACGTCGCCGCAGCGAACGACCTCATGCTCCGCAGATCTTCCCGGCTGTCCCGAAGGTTCTCGGTGATGAGTCGGAGCAGGACCTGGTTCTGGGTGCTCACCTCGTCGTCCATCGGACCAGTTTCGCATCGTGGTGGGTGACCGGCGGGCACCACACGGTGTGGGCTCAGCCTTCGCCGGAGGGGTGGCCGTTGGGGTCGGCGGGTGGGGCCTCGCCCCAGCGGTCTCCGTCTTCACCGTCGTCGAACCGTTCCCACCCGGCGTTCGACAGCGACCGTGGTTCAAAGAACAGGCAGTCGTCAGGGCAGGCGAACGGGGCTTGCTGGGCGGACCCCAGTCGGCAGCGCTGCACCAGGTCACCCGACGCGGTGGAACGGGTCGAGTAGTGGCGGCAATCCTTGCGCACGGCCATGGGACCACATTCTCACGCCGTCACCGTACGTGTCGATCTTGCAGGTTCGGCCAAGGCCGTTGGGCCCACCCGGGCGGACCGGGGCGTGCTGCCGGCCGGCGGGTCGAGGCCGGTTCAGGACCGTCTGGGCCGCAGGGGTCATGGACGCGCAATAGGCGGGACACATTGCGGAAACACTGCGGCGGCAGGCTGTGGGCCATGGCCCCCGCAGCGGAACGCAATTCGGTGCTCGCCACGGCGTCGCTGCGCGGATCGGCGCTGTGTCTGGCGCTGAGCGACAGCACCGACGGGTGGTTGGCGGAACTGTTCGAGCGGGCGGTGGCCCGACCGGGGGTGGATCCGGCGTCGTTCGCCCTCGCCGCCGTCGGCGGGTACGGCCGCCGGGAACTGTCCCCCCAAAGTGACATCGACGTCGTGTTGCTCACCGCCCCCCGGGTGGACGCCGGATCGGTGGCCGAAGCGCTGTGGTATCCGGTGTGGGACGAAGGGTTGAAACTCGGCCACGCCGTGCGCACCGTGAACGACGCCGTCGATCTCGCCAGCGGGGACCTCGACACGGCGACGTCGCTGCTGTCGTTGCGGCACATCGCCGGTGAGCCGTCCCTGACCAGCGAACTCGTTGAACGCTCCGACGCCCAGTGGCGAAAAGGGGCGAGGCGGTGGCTGAGCGAACTGAGTCGCACCGTGCGTGAACGTCACGCCCGGGCCGGGGACACGGCGTTCCTGTTGGAACCCGACCTCAAGGACGGTCGGGGCGGGTTGCGCGACGTGCACGCCGTGCACTGGGCGCAAGCCGCCCAGGCGGTGATGCTCGCCGGTGACGACGAGGCGTTCACCGACGCGTACGCCGTGCTGCTCGACGCCCGGGTGGAACTGCACCGGCGCACCGGCCGGCGTGGCGACGTGTTGTTGTTGCAGGAACAAGACGGCGTGGCCGACGCTCTGGGGTACACCGACGCCGACACGTTCATGGGTCAGCTCGCCGCCGCGGCCCGCACCATTGCGTGGCGCAGCGACGAGGTGTGGGAACGCGTCGACGCCGCCGGGAAGACCCGGTCCCCTCTGGCGGGTCTGTTCCGTCGGGAACGCCCCGAGGTGCTCGGTGGCGGCATCACGTTGCGTGACGGCGAGGTGCACCTCGACACCTCGGCGGTGGCCGACGGTGACCCGTTGTTGGGCTTGGCGGTGGGGGTCGCCGCCGCCGAACACGGGGTGCGCATCGACCGGGGTTCGTTGCAGGCGCTCGCCCAACGGGCCGTCCCGCTCGGGGACCCGTGGCCCGAAGGCGCCCGGGAACTGTTCGTGCGTCTGTGGCTCGCCGGCCCGCCCGCCATCGACGTGGTCGAGTCGCTGGACCAGGTCGGGGTGTGGCGCGGCATCCTGCCCGAATGGGACCGGGTGCGGTCCAAACCGCAA
>Ga0208085_1000360_pt1 | contig 16818 bp, 13 predicted proteins | sample LakMenEpi21Jun10_FD_150721 | JGI IMG/M metagenome (GOLD analysis project Ga0208085, IMG submission 150721) | Freshwater microbial communities from Lake Mendota, WI - 21JUN2010 deep hole epilimnion (SPAdes) | ecosystem: Environmental > Aquatic > Freshwater > Lentic | place: Lake Mendota, Madison...
CAACTGGTCGTTGAGGTGCCGGGAACTACGGTGAACTCCGCTTCGCCGACCAGTACCGGTCCTAACTTGCTCACCAAGCAGCGGCCTGATGCTCCATCGAATTGGGACTCGATAGCGCGCATGCGGTCCTCAAGGGCCAGTGGACCTGGCCCGCTAAACGCCACGAACGCCGTCGGATCACCGGGGTCGACTTTGACACGGGTCATTGGGATCCATTCGGCGTGCCCCGCCCAGTTGGTGAGCTCATCCCACGCAGCCTCAGAACTGATCGGGAGGGTGCGTTCGAGGGTGAAGTGGACCGGGGTCCCGCTTGGTGTAGCCATATCACTGTCAACCCGCGGGTGGCTGCGGCCATTCCCATGGGAGGGTTGAGAGGCCAGCTGTGGTGAGGTGGTGTCCCGCTGGGGCTCAATGCCGGTTCGTATGGACAGGCGAGCAATGGTGCGGACCAGCGTCGGTGGTAGTGCCCGCATCGCCACGTTGGTCAGCGGTGCTTGTCGCGTGGTTGCCGAGGTCTGTTTCGACATCATCGAACCGATCGACGGTACTTGCGGTGGCGCGACGCTCACCGTTGGGGGACATGACTGTGGCCGGGGCAACCGGACACGCCGAGCACGACGACTCCGGTTGCCCCGGCCACGGGGTCTTCAAGGGTTCGCCGGTGTGGCGAGGCGGTCAGCCGGTGTAGCGGGGGGTCGCCGGTTCCGCGGCAGGAGCGGTCGTGGTCGTCGTGGGGGCCACGGTCGTGGTGGTCGTGGGCTCGGGAGTGCCGCCGAGGTCGGCTGCGAGATCATCGAGGAACGAGACCACCGGGGCCGATGGCGTGCCCCAGTACAGGCACAGTTCGTACTCACCGGCAGGGAGGTCGGCCGGTTCACTGGCGACGTCGAAAACTTCCAGACCCGGCTCGATCGTCAGGGTTGCCGGGCCGGTGTCCTCACCGGCGGCAAGGTACTCGGCTCCTAGTTGGAGGAGATCGGAAACCGGAATGAGGTCGCCGGTCTGGCAGGTCGTCCCCGAGGGGAAGAACACCAGGAAGTACAGCGCGCCCCCTCCGTCGTCATCGAAGGTCATGGTGGCCGTGCCGTTGCCGTTGTCGGTGAGCGAACCGGTGGGCACCGGCTGTGCGCCACTCACCCCACTGCTGAACGCCACCGCCGAGACGGTGAGCAGCGCAGCTGCTGCCAATCGGTTGAATTTCGTGAATCGAACCATAAGAGGCCTCCATCAGCCGGTGAAGATTGGATAGGACGCTAATTCTTTTTTGAGTTTCTAGCAGATGAGGCCAATGGAATCCGAGGGGAGGAGCCAGTGCGGTTCGACTGCGCTTGGCTTTGGATTCGAGGCGCACCACCGTTGGCGTGGTCATCGGTTGATGTGCCTGTCGAGCCCAGCCAGCAACGCTTGCGTGGTGCTGCCGCCTCGAACAGGTCGTGGTGCCGGGTGGGGGGGGTCGATGGTGGAGACCTCGTCCCTGAACGCCTTCAGGCCAACGTGCAGTGGCGCGCTCGGAGGGACTCGAACCCCCAACCTTCTGATCCGTAGACGTGCCTAGCGACATCTCGGGTCCTTGTGATTGATGGGGTGGCACGGATCGTACCGAACTGCAAGGGATCCTGTTTCGGCGTGAGCGAATCTGTGAGCGTCGCTCCGCACGCCACTTGCGTTGACACTGTGTTGGTGGCCGTCGCTGGCAATGAGCCCTCGCGAGGACCACAGTCGAGCGGGGGACTCGATGGCGTTTCCCGCCTTGGAGGTGCCGACGACTCGGGGGCGACCTACCGCCCGCTCGGCGAGCCCGGACCGGACCGGACCCAGACTCGCTGCTCCCCCGACCGGTTGCTCCCCAACTGGGGGATACTTGCTCACTTCACCACCTTGGGGAAGGATGCCCAAATGCCCTTCAAGATGATTCGTTATCGCTCCCCTGCTGCATTCGTGGCGTTCGTCGTGTTGGTTGTGGGCACGGTCCTGGTTGGGCCGGCCCCGACCGCCTCGGCGCAGGTCACCTTCGTGAACCGGACGACGGCAAACGGGCTCGGCAGCAATCAGGTATTCGGGGGGTTGTTCGTCGACGGTTCGAAGGTGTACGCCGCCACCACCGGGGGGTTGGGCATCTCCACCGATGGTGGGGCGACGTTTGTGAACCGGTCGACCGCCAACGGGCTCGGCAGCAACCTGCTGCAGGGGGTGTTCGCCGATGGTTCGACGATCTACGTCGGCACCGGCGGCCTGCCTCCAGCTGCTGGTTTGAGCATCTCGACCGATGGTGGTGCGACGTTCGTGAATCGGACCACCGCCAACGGTCTCGGCAACAACGACACACGCAAGGTTTACGCGTCGGGTTCGACGGTCTACGCCGCAACTGCCGGTGGGTTGAGCATCTCGACCGATGGTGGTGCGACGTTCACGAATCGGACCACCGCCAACGGGCTCGGCAGCAACAACGTGCGCAGTGTCTTCGTGGTCGGCTCGACGGTCTACGCCGCAACTGCCGGTGGGTTGAGCATCTCAACCGATGGTGGAGCGACGTTCACGAATCGCACCACCGCCAACGGACTCGGTGGGAACGGCGTCTCCGACGTGTTCGTAGACGGTTCGACGGTGTACGCGGCCATCTCGCTGTCGTTTCCGGGTGGTGTGAGTATTTCCACCGATGGTGGGGCGACGTTCGTGAACCGGACGAGCGCCAACGGCCTCGGGAACAACGAGGTGTACGGGGTGTTCGCGTCGGGTTCGATGGTGTACGCGGCTACCCAAGCGGGCTTGGGGATCTCCGCGGATGGCGGGGCGACGTTCGTGAACTACACCACCGCCAACGGCCTTGGCAACGAAGGCGTGCGCGGGGTGTTCGCGGCCGGTTCCACGGTGTATGCCGCCACAGACGGCGGTTTGAGCATCGGTTCGGAGCCCACCGTGCCGGGGTCGCCGACGGGTGTGTCGGGTGTTGCCGGCAACGGTGAGGTGACGGTGTCGTGGACTGCGCCCGCCGACGATGGCGGGAGTGCGATCACGGGGTACGCGGTGACGGCGTCGCCGGGTGGTCAGACGTGCACCACGACGGGTGCGACCTCGTGTGTGGTGTCGGGTCTGACCAACGGCACGGCGTACACGTTCACCGTGGTGGCCACCAACGAGGCCGGGAACTCGCTTCCGTCGGAAGCATCGGCACCGGTGACCCCGAGCAACTCCACGCCGACGCCGAAGTCGCTGACGCTCGTAGCGGGTTTCGGGGTCGGCGACACGGTCCGCAATGGCAACGCCTCCCTGACCGCCTCCCGGCAGGGTGTGGCGCCGTTCCCGGAACTGGTGTTGGTACTGCGCTCCGTCCCGCAGGTTGGCGTCGGCACGGTCCTTGGCGCCTCCACTGATGCGAGCGTGGTGGGTGCCGTTCCCGCCAATCTGGCTGCCGGGGTCTACAGCGTGACCGCTGAGACCATCGATTCCGAAGACAACCTGGTGACGAGCACCGTCTGGTTCACCGTGAATCTCACCGGGACTGTCACGGCGTTGTCCTCCGAGGGCCCCACACCACCGCCGACGACCCCGGTGGCACCCCACTTCACAGGGTGAGTTCCCGGCGGTCACCCTTGCGCTGGGTGACCTGGTGAGCGGCGGCGTTACCGGCCCGCTCGACCGAGGCGATGTTCCCCTTTGATGCCCGGGGGATTCGTGCAGCGCGCTCGGAGGGACTCGAACCCCCAACCTTCTGATCCGTAGTCAGATGCTCTATCCAATTGAGCTACGAGCGCAGGAACCGCGATCGTACCGGACGGAGTCGAACCCCGGAAAACCCGTCATCGAGGCCGGGCTCGGGCAGGAACGCACCAGCCCCCGGCAGCGATGCTGGCGGGGGCTGGGTGGCGGAGAGGGTGGGATTTGAACCCACGGAGGGGGAGTACCCCTCACCTCCTTAGCAGGGAGGCCCATTCGACCGGACTCTGGCACCTCTCCAGGTGTCTTGAGATGCTAGCCAATGTTGCCAACGCCGTCACAGGCGCAGGCCCCATCACTGTCAATTCACCGGTCACCCAAGCGATCGTCCGCCCTGCCGAGCCCAGCGGTCTGGGCGCACCCTCAGCGCGAAGGTTGGTCGCCACACACGGGCCCAAGTAACCCACATGACGGCCGGCGAGCCGACATGTACTGGCGAACCTGAGTGGAGCTGATGGGAATCGAACCCACGACCCCCTGCTTGCAAAGCAGGTGCTCTAGCCAACTGAGCTACAGCCCCAGAACGGTCCACATTACCGGACGACCCGGTCCGGCCAGTCATTGACCCGGGTTCGCCGGGTGGTTCCGGCCCGATGTCCAGGTGGATCATTGACACTTTCTTGACGAGGCATCTGACAATCCTGATATCGCCCTGATGCAAAGGTCGTTTGACTTGTGGGTGACGCACCGACCCCCGGGTCCCGCCAGAGAACCTTGCGCTGTGGGAACTCTGTGCGGGGCCCGGGTGGCGTCGTTCCAGCCTCGGTCACTCCCCGCTTGCAATCCATCGGTACCCGATCCCAGGTTCGGTGACGATGAATCGGGGGCTGGCAGCGTCGTCACGAAGTTTCTTGCGTAGTTGCCCGACGTAGGTCCTCAGATAGTTCGACTCCGTGCCATATCCCGGCCCCCACACCTGTCGAAGCAGGAAGTCATGGGTGAGTAGACGGCCGGGGTGGGACGCCATCACCTCGAGCAGGGCGAGTTCGGTGGGTGTGAGGGGGACACGTTCACCATTGACCGTCACGAGTCGCCGGCCAAGGTCAATGAGTACGCCGTCTCGGGTGATCAGGGTGGGCACGACCACGCCTTCGGGTTTGCGCCGAAACGCCGCACGGATTCGTGCCAGCAACTCCTCGGTGTCAAACGGTTTGGTCACGTAGTCGTCCGCCCCCGCATCGAGCAGGGCGACCTTGTCGGCCTGAGTATCCCGTGCGGTGAGAACGATCACCGGGAGTTCCGACATCAACCTGATGCGCTTGAGCACGTCAAGCCCCTCCATGTCCCCGAGCCCAAGGTCCAACAGAACCAGGTCAGTGGTTTTGTCGGCAACGGAAACGACGGCTTGCTCACCTCCGGTCACACTGGACACGTCATAGCCGCGGGCTCGAAGGCTGGTACTCAGTGCCCGTCGTAACGGCGCCTCATCATCAACGATGAGAACCCGGCGTGGCACGAGGTGTTCAGCCTCATGTTCGACAGCGCTCATTGCTCACCGCCGGACTCGACGAGAACGCCGGTGCCGCCACCGAGGGTCGCACCGGCAAGAGGGAACCGCATGATGAACGTGGCGCCTCCCCCGGGGGTCGGCCGGCAGCTCACGTCACCGCCGTGCGCCTCGACCATCGCCTTGACGATAGCGAGACCCAATCCGGTCCCTTCCCCTTCGGTGCGAGCGGAGCCACGGTGGAATTCGGTGAACACGTTGCTCTCCTCGCCTGGGGGAACACCCGGACCGTGGTCGATGACCGACAGGGTGAATTGTGTGTGATCGCGTCGGGCGGCGACGGTCACGGAGGTCTCAGGTGGCGCCCACCGCACGGCATTTTCAAGCAAGTTGAGCAACATCTGTTCGACCATGGTCACATCGAGCCACACCGGCTCAATTTCCGCAGGGATGTCCAACAACACCGCGTGTTGCGCTGCCGCCGGTCCGAGACGACGGACGGCAACCTGCGCCAGACCTTCGAGGTCAACCGCCTGACGCTCCGGGGTGAGCTGTCCGCTGCGGGCCAGGCTCTGGGACAGAACTTTGGCCACCATACGTTCAAGGCGTTGGGTCTCATCCCGAATGGTTTCGAGCAGTTCCCGATGATCCGCCGGGGTCAGTACGGCGTCGTCATCGAGCAGTGTGGACACCGCGGTGCGCACCGACGCCAGCGGCGTGCGCAGGTTGTGACCGGCGGCGGCGAAAAATGCTGCGCGCGCACCATTCACTTCGGCATCCACTCGGGCCTCGCCGACGGAGCGTTCAAGTTCGGTGCGTTCGAAGAGCACCCCAAGGGTGGCGACGAGGACGGTCAGGGTTTCAAGTGTCCGCTCGTCAAGTGGGTGGTCTGCTCTCGCCACGATGTCCATTGAGGCGTTCTCACTACGGATGGTGCACGGGCGACCCCCATGTGGGTGCCGGTCAACGACCGCGATGGTGCCAGCGGTGGCGAGCGTGCACGACGCCAGGTCGAAGAGTTCGGCGATTGCGTCAGTCGTTGACGCCACCACCTCTGAAACGGGCTCACCACGCATGAGCGAGTCAGTAATCCCGATGCGCAGCCTGACTTCCTGTTCGACGAGTCCGACGTGCCGCCGGGCGATGCGCTCACGGGCCACGAGAGTGGCCACCACCATGGCGACCACCGTGAATACGACCAGACCGATGATGTCGTCACCGTCGCCGACGAGTTGTCCCTCATCAGCGAGGAACACCTGACTCAAACACGCAGCGGCAATTCCTGCAGCGAGCAGTCCACCGAGCCGCCCCAGTAGTGACGAGATGACGACAGCGACGAGCAGCACGAGAGCGGCCACGACAGGGTCGGCCCCGAACCACCAACTTGCAACGGTGGCGACGACGACCAGAATCGGCGGCAGGACGAAACGCACCCCACCATTGTTCCCGGTTTCACCGCAATTCCCCCCATGAGGTGCGCACCGGGTAGATAGCCCGGTGGCGCCTCAGCGGGACACGACGAGGCTAGGAGCCGGTGGTGACCTCAGCGGCCTCGGGTGCGGCAACGCCAGCCCCGCTCCGCTTGGAGAAGATGATGGCGCCGATGAGCACGACAAGTGCCACCGCGGCCACGATCCATCCCGTGGGGGACGCCTCAACGGTGCGACCCACGAGTTCGGCGAGCGCCGAGTCGGGGTTGGCGGCAATCACGGCGGGTAGCACCAAAAGCGAGATGAGGTTCATGACCTTCATCAACGGGTTCAGTGCCGGACCTGAGGTGTCCTTGAACGGGTCACCCACCGTGTCGCCGATGACGGCGGCCTTGTGGGCCTCGGATCCCTTGCCGCCTTCGGCGCCGTCCTCGATGTACTTCTTGGCGTTGTCCCACGCCCCACCAGCGTTCGACTGGAAGTTGGCCATGAGGGCGGCGACCACGATGCCCGAGGCGAGGAACGCACCCAACGCGATCGGTCCGAGGGCGAACCCGACGATGACCGGCATCAGCACAGCCAGCAACGCCGGGGTGGCCAGCTCACGCAGGGAGGCTCGGGTGCAGATATCGATGACCGGGCCGTAATCGGGACGTTCGGTGCCGTCCATGATGCCGGGCTTCTCGCGGAACTGGCGTCGGACTTCCTCAACCACGGTTCCGGCGGTGCGGCCCACCGCCAGGATCGCCAGCGACGAGAACAGGAACGCCACGGTCCCCCCGAGGATCAACCCGACGAACACCTTGGGGTCAGCAACGTTGATCTTCACAGCGCTATACACGTCGGAGACGATCCCTGACTCGGATGCCACGGTCTCAACGAACGAGGCGAACAGGGCCACAGCAGCCACCACGGCCGAACCGATGGCAAAGCCCTTGGTGACCGCCTTGGTGGTGTTGCCCACGGCGTCAAGGCCAACCATGATCCGTTCGGCTTCGCCTTCGAACTCACCAGCCATCTCGGCGATGCCCGCCGCGTTGTCGGCCACCGGACCGAAGGTGTCCTCAGCTACCACGATGCCGGTGGTGGACAGCATGCCGATACCGGTCAGGGCCACCAGATAGAACGAGAACTCGGTCTCGCCACCGCCGAGGACGATGCCAGCACCGATGGCGCCGGCAATGGCGACGAGTGCCCACACAGCAGACTCCATGCCCGACGACAGACCCGACAGCACCACTGTTGCCGGGCCGGTGCGGGCCGATGCGGCGATGTCACGGACCGGCCGGGTCTTGGTGGAGGTGAAGTATTCGGTGATCTTCGACACGGCGAACCCGAGCACCACACCAATCACGATGGCGCCGAACATGCGAGCACCGATACTCGTCACCTCGGCCCCTTCAGGGTTGCCGACGTAGAGGAAAGCGATGACACCCGCACCGATGACCGACAGGATCTGGGCAACGTAGATGCCTCGGTTGATGGGCTTGAGGGCGTCGACCTCGCCGGCACGGGCCCGAACGAAGAAGATGCCGATCATGGAGGCCACGAGACCGACACCCATCACCGCTACGGGGAACACCAGGCCCTTGGCAGCGATGCCACCGGCCCCGATGGCGTTCAGCGACGACACCCCGAGGATGATCGAGGCGATCAGCACCACGGCGTAGGACTCGAAAAGGTCTGACGCCATGCCGGCGCAGTCCCCCACGTTGTCGCCCACGTTGTCGGCAATGGTTGCCGGGTTTCGGGGGTCGTCTTCTGGGATTCCGGCTTCCACCTTGCCGACGAGGTCGGCGCCGACGTCGGCAGCCTTGGTGAAGATGCCGCCACCCACCCGCAGGAACAGGGCGAGCAGCGAACCGCCGAAGGCGAAACCGACCAACATGATCGACGCCGAGTTCTGGAAGATCATGATGATGAGGCTGGCACCCAGCAGGCCGAGACCAGCGGTGAACAGGCCGGCGACGCTACCGGTGCGGAACGCCACCTGTAGCGCCCGACCGAAGTCATGCTTGCGGGCTGCCGCAGCGGTGCGGATGTTGCCCCGCACGGCCACCCACATGCCGAGGAACCCAATGAAGCCCGATGCGAGACACCCAATGACGAACGTGGCGGTCCGGATGGCGCCCGACGCAGCGAACCCGAGGACTTCCTGGCCGGAACTGTTCACCACGGCTGCGGAGGTGACGAACACGACGACAGCAAGCACGACCACGATGACGGCGATGGTGCGGAACTGGCGCTTGAGGTAGGCGCTGGCCCCTTCCTGGATCGCTCCGGCGATCTCCACCATCTTGTCGGTGCCTTGTTCGGCGGCGAGAACCAGGCGGACCATGACGAGACCGAGGAGGAGTGCCACAGCGCCGATCACCGCAGCGGCGATCAGCAGGGTCCACTCGGTGCTTCCCAGCTCGAAGGCCTGATAGCCCCCTTTTCCGGCAGCCAGAATCGAAGTCATCGGTCGGTTTCCCCCTCGGGTTTGCGGTCATGCGGCGTCCCGGGGGCCCGGTGGGCACTCCGAGAGAACAATGAAGTCCATACTCTGTCACATCCCCGGCCCGGCCCCCTTCAATCCCCGGTATCTCACGGGTTTGGAGGGGTAGGGTCGTGGCGGCGCAGGGAGGGGGTGGCGGTGGCTCGAGATGACTGGTTGCCCGTGAAGTTCGGTCCGGTGTCCAACGGTGAGTTCCTGCCCGTGCCCCATGACGCCATGATGCGTGAGGTGCAGCGTCGCACCCACGACCTCGCCGCACGCAACGGTCGCCGGCTCGGTATGTCCCGTCGCCGCTTCCTCACTGGCCTCACCGGGACCGCAGCAACCTTTTTCGTGCTGAACGCGTGTGCGTCGGAACGCAGTGGGTCGCTTGGTCAGGGTCCGGGTGGGTCCTACGAGGTTCCCCCCGAGGCCACCATCGACCCCGATGCCGCCCGGGCGGCGCTGGCGGGAGACGAGTTCGTGTTCGATGTTCAGACCCATTACGTCAACTACGACCTCAACGATCCCGCACCGGCGTGGACCGATCAGTTCCTCCAAGCGGGGTGTGCTGCTGGCGCCACCGCCGGTGACAAACGGTTGTGTTTCACCGTTGACGCCTACTTTGAGGAACTCTTCACCCGAAGTGACACTTCAATGGCAATCCTCTCGGCGTTACCGACGGCGAGCCGGGAGAGCGGACTGTCACTCGAGGACATGGTGTACGCCATCGATGTCGCTGAGCGCATCGGATGCGACGACCGTTTGTTGATGCACGGCGGGGCTTACCCGCACCTCGGTCGCGTCGAACCAGCGCTACTGGCGATGACCGAGGCTCGCGCTCGTTACGACATCGTGGCCTGGAAGATCTACACCATGACCCCGACCGCGGCAGCGTTCTACTTCGATGATCACGACCCTGACCGCCCCCAGATCGGTCAGCGGTTCATCGATCACGTTCGTGCGATCGGTCCGCCCATCATCTGCACGCACAAAGGGATCTCCTCGATCGTGGGATCGTCCCCCGAACTGGCCGACCCGTCCGACATCGGCCCGGCGGCAGCTCGCAACCCTGACATTGCGTTCGTCGTGTACCACTCGGGGTTCGAACCCCGCATGGGTGGCGTCGGCCCCTACGACCCCGATGACCCCAAACCCGAGGGGGTCGACCGACTGATCCGCACCGTGCTCGACAACGGCATCCAACCCAACTCGAACGTGTACGCCGAACTGGGCGGCACCTGGTGGTTCCTCATGCGCGACCCGACGGCCGCGGCGCACGTGCTTGGCAAGTTGTTGAAGTACATCGGTGTCGAACGGGTGTTGTGGGGGACTGACTCGATCTGGTTCGGCACGCCCCAGGATCAGATCCAAGCATTGCGACTCTTCCAGATCTCCGAAGAGTTCCAAGAGCGGTTCGGCTACCCCGCCCTCACTGACGAGGTGAAGCGTGGAATCTTTGGTCTCAACGCCGCCCGGCTGTATGACATCGATCCGGTTGCGGGGCGTTGCGAGGTGGATGTCGACGCCCTCGAGATGGCGAGGGCGGAGTTGCCGCCGGCCACCACCTACGGTCCTGAAACTGTGGCCGAGGCGGTACGACTCATCGCCGCCCATCAGGGTGGTGCGCTGTAATGAGTGTGCCTCGCCAACCCTGATAGACGGCTTCGCCGCTCGGAGGAGTGCTGTGTAGGATCGCAGGGTCAGTCACTGCGCGAGTGGCGGAATAGGCAGACGCGCTGGATTCAGGTTCCAGTGTCCGAAAGGACGTGGGGGTTCAACTCCCCCCTCGCGCACGATGGGCTTGAGACAACTCAGGCTTTTTCTGGAGACATTTCGGGTCAGCGTTGACATGGTCGCCCCGGAATCGTCTCCATGAGTGCTCTGATCCTGACCGCCGGGGTCTCCGTGCGGCCTCAGTCAGCCTCTACCGCCGTTTTGTCCTCTGCTCGGGCGCGCCGAAGCAGCCCCAAAGGGCCGCTGGTCGTGGGAGGGATGCGGTGCGTGGTGGAGCGGCTGCGTGACCGGCGCTTCACCAACCTTGGTGTCGCTTCCGGTGTGGTCGCTGGCCTGGTCGCCATCACCCCGGCGGCGGGGTACGTGTCAGGCATGTCCCCGATCATCATCGGGCTCGCTGCGGGTGTCGTGTGTTGTTTCGCCGTCACGCTCAAGACGAAGGCCGGGTACGACGATGCGCTCGACGTGGTGGGCATCCACTTCATGGCGGGCCTGTTGGGTTCACTGCTCATCGGCCTGTTCGCCGACCCGGAGTTCTTCGGTACCGAAACCATGGCCGGACTGTTCAACGGTGGCGGATGGATGCTTCTCGGCGAGCAGCTCCTCGCCAACGTGGTGGCCATCGTGTACTCGTTCGTGGTCACGCTGCTTTTGATGCTGGCACTCAAGTACACCATTGGGGTGAGGGTTGGCGCCGAGGAGGAGATGATGGGGCTCGACCTCTCCGAGCACCGTGAGGTGGCGTATCACACCGATGCCGTGAGCGGCATCGAGTGATCGTGCGAACGAATTCGAAACCGACTCCTCGGAGTCGCACTGAGAAGGAGGCAACGAGATGGCGCAATTGGTGAAGGCAGTGATCAAGCCGTTCCGGGTGGACGACGTGAAAGAGGCCCTCAAGGGCCTTGGGATCGCCGGCATCACCATGACCGAGGTCAGGGGATTCGGACGTCAGGGTGGGCACAAAGAGACCTACCGGGGCTCGGAGTACCAGGTGGTTTTCGTCCCCAAGGTGAAACTCGAGGTGCTCGCCACCGACGAGGACGTGCAGTCGGTGGTGGAGGCCATTGTCGGTGCGGCGTCAACGGGTTCCATCGGCGACGGCAAAGTGTGGGTGACCCCGGTGGCAAGCGTCGTGCGAATCCGCACCGGCGAATCAGGAGATGCCGCCATCTAGGCCACGTGTTGCACCACGTCGGGTGGTGCTCAGCAGTGATGTCTGCCGCTTTTCGACAGGGCGAGGAGGGCAGGAAGCACAAGTGTGGGAGTGTTCCTTTATGAACCGTCGCTTGCTTCCTGCCCTCGCCTTGCTTGTTGTCTCGTTCATTGCGACAGGAGGCTGTGGTTCGGAGGCAGAGACGAGTTCGGAACCTGCGCCGGAGTGGTTGTTCTCCCTTCAGGCGACGGACGTGACGACGTTCGACCAGACGACCAGTCAGCTCACGATGCCGGTCGATTCCGTGTTGGCGTTCACGGACCGTCCCTTTCGGCTCGTTGAGCTGGAAGGTCCTCAGGCGTTCGCCGACCTGTGGAAGGACGCCGACGGCGATTCGTTCGTCGCAGATCCCCCGAACGTCGTCGTTACGTGGTGGCCACCCTCAGGCGGGTATTCCGACTCGATGCAGGTGGCCAGCATCGTTGGAACGGTCACTTACGACTCGGCATCAAGTTCGCTTGTGATGACGCTCGCCACTGACGGCGAAGCGTCACTGACGCTTCCTTCGACCATGGAGCAGGTTTCGTTGTTCGTTGACGGCTTCTCGAGCAATTGTGGGTCGTCACCGACGGGAGGGGCATCGGTGTCGACACCGCGGGGCACCGGGACCGTCTGCATCAACGACACCCAGTTTTGAGTGGCCACCGCTCCCCGGTCCGCAGTCCAGGCGGTGTGATCGTGTGGGTCGTGGCGTCGGTACCCGCTTGGTGGTGTGCCCGCCACTGAGTCGGGTTGGGGGTCTCGGGTGTTAACCGGCCCGTGTGAGGGCAACCTCGAACGAGGTTGGTGTGTCGCCCACAACGAAGAACCGGACCCGCATCGAATCCTCACCGGTGACTTCACCCTCGATGATGAGTTCGTCGGCGGCGAGCCCGAGGCTTGTCCCGTCAGCTCCGAGCGAACCGGCGAACGGTACCCGGTTCACCTCTCCCCGATCCTCATATTCCTCGTATCCCCACAACGCCTCGTCGGTCTGGGTCTCGATGACAAGCGTGAGGGGGCTGGGAATCAGCTCGCCGCTCTCCGTCGGGAACTGGTAGGTGCCCTTCCATGCCCCGACGAGGTCCGGCGCGCTCGCCGTTGCCGTTGTCGCAGCGCTGTTGGTGGCGTCACTGGTGGCGCATCCGGTCACGACGAGCAACACACTGAGGACGACCGGTGTGAGGAGGAATCCGATTCGACGGTGACGGTGCTGCATGAGAGAAGTGTGACAGACCGGTTCGGATTCGCTGCGTATGCAGAGCCGGCAATCTCAGGCCACCCGGGTGGCGATCCCGGCCACGGTCTCAGGGACCAGACAGGCGTTTGCTGAGAGTGGTGAACCGGAGGTCGTCGCGGCGGGGAATGCCGAAGCGACGGTCACCGTAAGGGAACGGTTTGGTGGCGCCGGTCGGCACATACCCGCGACGCCGGTACCAGGCGATGAGCTCAGTGCGGATGTCGATCACGTCGAGATCCATGGCGACACAGCCCGATTCCGCAGCGCGCCGCTCGGCGGCCTCGAGCAGTTGATGCCCGATGGCTAGGCCTTGGTGGGTGGGGTGCACGGCGAACATGCCGAAGGTCGCCGTTGGGGGATCGCCGAGTGAGACCGCGCCGCATCCGACGATGCGCCCGTCTGTTTCGGCCACGAGCACCGTGGTCCCCGGTGAGCCAAGGATCTCTTCGAGCATCGCAGCGTCGATTCGTTGGCCACCGAGCAGGTCCGCCTCGGTTGTCCAGCCCCGATCATCGGGGTCCCGGTAGGCGGCGTGCACCACCGTCACCAGGTGCGTCACGTCATCGGGGGTGGCGGTTCGGATTTGGGGTGGTTCAGGCGGCATGGCTGCCTTCATTGCTCGCTGCATTCGACAAAACGGTCCTCCGATCACGTCTATGGGGAGGCGAGCCCACACGTTCATCAACCCTCCGTGTTGCGCTGACCACAGGATGGACGAGGTAGGGGTGAGAGCGAGTGTCTTGACCATGGCAGCTCCGGTGGGTGGGGCACTCCGCCAGCGTGCAGGCAGCGCCTCGTGAAACCGGCACGGTGATGTCAGCGCCTCAGTGGCGCCAGCCTCGGTGCCAAGTAGGGACGATCGTGCATGGGGCGCAGGCGCGTCAGGTTTGGTTCGCGAAGTTCGCCAGTGCGTCGTTGATCTCTTTCCAGGCGGCGTCCCGCCCGGCGATGCCGGCGGTGTGGGACGTCTTGCCCGGCTCGAGCGCCTTGTACACCTCGAAGAAATGCTGGATCTCCTGCACCAACTGCGGGGTGAGGTCCTCGAGGTCATGCACGTTGTTCCAGCGGGGTTCCTGGGGGGGGACGCAGATCAACTTGGCGTCGTCGCCGGCCTCGTCTTGCATGTACAGCACCCCGACGGGTCGGGCCTGGACCCACACGCCGGGGTACACGGGATCCTCGAGGAGCACGAGGGCGTCGAGGGGGTCGCCGTCACCGCCGAGCGTGTCGGGAACGAACCCGTAGTCGGCGGGGTAGGTGGTGGCGGTGAACAGACGACGATCGAGGAACACCTGGCCGGTCTCGTGATCAATCTCGTATTTGTTGCGTGACCCGCGTGGGATCTCGATCACCACGTGTATGCAGTCGTCGGGAAGTGCGCCGCGCATCAGGTCAGGCTCCTTGCGTTGTCGTGTGCCGTTGACTGCGAGTGTTCAACGTTCGTCGCGCACCGGTTCCATGACGACCCGCACGCCTTGGCCGGACAGCACGAGGCGACGGTGGTCACGGAACACGTCCACCCCGGCGTTCAACCAGCTCGACAGCCAGGTGTCCTGCACGGCCAGGTTGGGCAGACACCCCACGGCGGTGGAGGCGTCCTCACTCCAGTACAGCTTCGAACCGATGATGCTGAGGCTGCCACCCATGTTGTTCCCGCCGGCGTAGACGTGCATCTGGTCATCAACGAACGTGAAACGTAACTGGGTGCCCTCAACGAGGTCCCTTCCGTCCACCTCGCTCGACACGAACGTTCCGGATGTGGGCACCACGTTCGAGCGTTTCTGGAGTTGCCACCACACGACCGCTCCAGCCGCCGCCGCGGCGGCCACGCCGCCGGCGACGAACCACGGCCAACGCCGGTTGCGGGTCTGTGCCAGCAGGGCTTCGAGTTGCTCGTCCACGCCAGATCCTCCGTGACTGGTGTCCTTACCGTGACGCTATCGCGCCCCGCCCCCGGTTGGCTCCGGGGTCGCCGGCGCGGTGTCTGCCGAGCGGTTCCTGATCCGGTGGAGCAGTTTTCCGACCTCGTCCGCCCACAGCACCGTCGAAGCGACGGCGATACACACCCCCCACTGCGCCACAGTGAGGCGCTCTGTGCCGAACAGTTGTTGCAGCGGGTTCCACACCGTGGCGAGTACCTGGAGCACGACCACGCCTCCCACCACCGCCCAGAGTTTCGGGTTGGTCAGCGAGAAACGGTTGAACACCGAGGCGAACTCGACCCGTGAGTTGAACACGTTCACCATCTGTTGGAGCACGAACGTGGTGAACGCCATGGTGAGCGCCACCTCCTCGCTGAACGTGTCGCGTGCCCAGACGAACATCGTCAGGACCCCGATGGCCATGACGAGACCCATGGCCATTAGCCGTCGAAGTCGTGCTGCCGTGAGGATGGGCGCGCCGCCGGGCACCGGTGTGCGGTCCATGACCCCGGGGGCGGGACCCTCGAGGCCGAGGGTCATCGCCGGCGGACCATCGGCGATGAGGTTCACCCACAGCACCTGCAGCGGACTGAACGGCACCGGCAGGCCGAACAGCGACGCGCCCAGAATGGTGGCGATGGCCCCGAGGTTCGTCGCCAACTGGAAGCGCACGAACTTCACGATGTTGTCGTAGATGGTGCGGCCGCGTTCCACGGCATCGACGATGGTGGCGAAGTTGTCGTCGGTGAGGATCATGTCCCCGGCCTCACGGGTCACTTCGGTCCCGGTGATTCCCATCGCCACCCCGATGTCGGCTCGGCGCAGGGCGGGGGCGTCGTTGACGCCGTCACCGGTCATGGCCACCGTGTGCCCGCGCTGTTGGAGCGCCTTGACGACCCGCACCTTGTGTTCGGGAGCCACCCGGGCACACACCCCGATGCGCTCAATGCGTTCGGCGAGTTCGTCGTCGGACATGGCGTTGAGCTCGTCGCCGGTGACGACGTCGCCGTCAATGCCGAGCTCGGCGGCGATGGCCGCCGCGGTGGTGGCGTGGTCACCGGTGATCATCTTGACGTCCACCCCTGCGGATCGGCACAGACGAATGGCGGCGCGCGCCTCAGGCCGGGGCGGGTCGACAATCCCGACGAGACCTTCGAGGGTGAGATCTTCAACCCAGCGGTTGGGGTCGGCAACGGTGCCGTCGGTGTCGAGGACATCGGTTGCATCGAGTCGCCGGGTGGCGAGCGCGAGGACCCGCATACCCATCGATGCCATCCGGTTGTTGTCCGCCTGACGACCGGCGCGGCCCTCCTCGTCGAGGGTCACCACGGTGCCGTCGCCCTCGACGAACCGGGTGGCCCGATCCACGAGGACGTCGGGAGCACCCTTCACACACAACAAAACCCCCTCGGCCGGATCGGCCGGGTTGACCAGGTGATAGGTGGCCATGAATTTCGTCGCCGAGTCGAACGGGACCTCGCCGACCCGGGGGTGGGTGGCTCGTGCGTCGGCGACGTCGATACCGCCCTGCGCGGCGAGTGCCACCACGGCGATCTCGGTGGGGTCACCGACACCGGAGCGCATCCCGCTCGGGGACGGATCGGCGGGATCGACCGGGTCGAGTACCGCCTCGGCGCACAACGCGGCGGGGAGCAGC
>Ga0208085_1000364_pt1 | contig 16609 bp, 18 predicted proteins | sample LakMenEpi21Jun10_FD_150721 | JGI IMG/M metagenome (GOLD analysis project Ga0208085, IMG submission 150721) | Freshwater microbial communities from Lake Mendota, WI - 21JUN2010 deep hole epilimnion (SPAdes) | ecosystem: Environmental > Aquatic > Freshwater > Lentic | place: Lake Mendota, Madison...
TGTGCCGCGCAAAGTTATCAAGAGTGCCCTTGAGATGCGCCATGGTGATTCCCTTATCAATGACAAGGCCCTCTACCTGATGGAATACCGGACTGTGCGTTGCATCTAGTTCATCTGCACGAAATGTTCGACCTGGACACACAACATAAATTGGTGGCTGCTGAGTCAACATGGTGCGGATTTGCACTGGAGATGTGTGTGTACGCAAAACCATCCCTGATTCAATCGGTTCGATAAAGAAGGTGTCCTGCATTGTTCGAGCTGGATGATCTGCTGGAATATTTAGCGCGTCAAAGTTTAGCCAACCTGATTCGAGTTCGGGGCCTTCTTCTACTGCGAAACCTTGTTCGATGAAGAAATCTGAGACTTCATTTTTAATGATTGAGATCGGATGCAACCCACCACGATGTGAACGATTTACCGGCAAAGTTATGTCCACAACTTCTTCGAGCAATACTTTTCGATCGCGTTCTGCTTCAAGCGCGGTCGTTGCCTCAGCTAGAGCCTGGGCAATTGCAGCTTTAGCCTCACCAATCACTTTTCCGAAAGATGCTTTCTCTTCAGGAGAGAGTGCACCAAGTCCACGTGAAGCCAGAGCGATAGGTGACTTATCTCCGGAATGGGCTAAACGGGCGACTTTGAGTGAATCTAAATCAGAAGCGGAGGCGAAAGCCTTTCGGGCATCTTCAACCCAGGATGAAATCTCCTCAACGCGCATAGGGAGAACTCTATCGGGAACAGCCTTTTTAACGCGGCATATTTGATAGGTGATACATAACAATCGAGGCCGCTGCCGACAAATTGAGGCTTTCTGCTTTGCCTGGCATAGGGATATTCACACTTTCGATGCTATCGATATTCTCGCTAGTAGAAAGTCCTCGTGATTCATTACCGAAAATCGCAACGGTGTCACCTTTCGAAACGTAATCGCTCAAACTCTTACTTCCGGAAGCTCCCAATGAAAATCCGTGAATTCCGCGTCCAACTAGGTCTAAAAGTGCAATAGATTCAAAAACAGGAATATGCCACAGCGACCCAGCGGTGCTTCGCACAACCTTCGGCGAGAACATATCGACACTGCCTGGTGATGTAATAACGGCATCCATGCCAAAAGCATCTGCTGAACGCAAAATTGTTCCGGCATTACCAGGGTCCTGCACCTCGGAGAGATAAATGAATTTCCGGGACCCGTTGAGTGCTATGGAATCAAGTTGTGTAACTGGAATTGTGCAGATGGCAATTATTCCCTGCGGGGTGATTGTCTCTGACATTTGCTTCATTACTTCATCGCTGACATCCACGGTATTGAATTGCGATAAATCCGCAATCTCTTCAACTTTACTTCGCCCATTTGCTGTTAAGTACAGCGTTTCAATTCTGGGGCCACTCTTTGCGACAAGTGCTTCACGCGCGCATTGCAGACCTTCTGCGACAAACTGCCCAGCATTTTTTCTTTCTTTAACTCCCCTAGAACCAATAAGAGCCTTAACTCGCGCAATATGTGGCGAGTTAAGGCTCTCAATCATTATTGGAACTTAGAGTGCTGCAAGGCTCTTGCGAGCTACATCAACAAGAGTCTTGAATGTTGCAGGATCATTTGTCGCAAGATCTGAAAGAACGCGACGATCAACCTCAACACCTGAAGCCTTAAGGCCCTGGATGAAACGGTTGTATGTAAGACCGTGCTCGCGGCAACCTGCGTTAATGCGCTGGATCCACAGGCGACGGAAATCGCCCTTCTTGTCTTTACGGTCATTAAATGCATAAACCATTGAGTGCGTAACTTGCTCCTTCGCCTTTGTGAAAAGACGTGAACGTTGTCCGCGGTATCCGCTGGCACGTTCAAGAGTTGTGCGACGCTTCTTAGCTGCGTGTACTCCGCGCTTTACTCTCATTTAACCGGCTCCTTACTTCAAACCAAGCATGCGCTTGGCGGTTACTGCGACAGTTGGCTTTGCAGCCGATTCTGTCGATAGACGACGTGTGACTCGTGAAGATTTGTGCTCGAGCAAGTGGCGCTTTCCAGCGCGCTCGTGCATAACCTTTCCTGAACCTGTAATGCGGAAAGTCTTCTTCGCACCACTGTGTGTTTTCATCTTTGGCATCTTCTTAAGCTCCATCCGTAGTCTCTGCAGCTGCATTAGCTTTCGCCTTGCGTGCTGCCTTTGCTTCTGCAACTGCTTCTGTCTTTTTCTTCGTTGGCCCGAGAACCATGGTCATGTTTCGTCCCTCTTGCTTAGGAGCAAACTCAACAAAACCAACTGCTGCAATGTCTTCTGCAAGACGTTGCAACATCTTGTAACCCAACTCAGGTCGCGTTTGTTCGCGTCCGCGGAACTTCATCGTCACCTTGACCTTGTCGCCACCCTTAAGAAACTTCTCAACCTGACTACGCTTTGTCTCGTAATCATGATTTTCGATCTTTGGTGTCAACCGCACTTCCTTCACCACAATGTGGGTCTGGTTCTGTCGCGCTTCCCGTGCCTTCTGTGCAACTTCGTACTTGTATTTTCCGAAGTCCATGATCTTGCAAACAGGTGGATTGGCTTCTGGTGCGATCTCAACTAGGTCGAGACCAACTTCATCTGCCATCTTTAACGCCGTATCGATGTCGACAACTCCAACTTGCTCACCGGTGTAACCGATTAGACGAATTTGGGGTGTACGAATTCGATCATTGATGCGTGGTTCAGTGCTGACTTTGTGCTCCTTCGGTTCGTTAACGCTTTGGTGTAACAGCGCTGCAAAAGAAAACCGCAAGGGCAAGAGAAATACTTCTCTTATCCGACAAACCAGCCCGCACTAGTGGCGATGAAGGTGGGAGCGGTAACTCCTCTTGCAGTGGTTGTTACGCCACTGGTCTGGGGCAAAGATTACCCGTTAGGGCCGAAAAGGAGAAATTGAGCCTAATCCCAAGGGGCGAAGCCAAGGGCGGAGCACTACCCTTTAACCATGGCCAAGAAAAAGAAGATTTTTGACATCACGAGTGCGCAAAATGCGCTGACCCGTGACCAAGCTGGCCGTCAAAAGCGGTACTTCATTTCGATGATGATTCGAACCGCCTGTTTTATCTTGACCGTTATCTTGCCGAGCCCATATCGCTGGTTCGCCCTGGCTGGTGCGGTGACCCTTCCTTATTTCGCAGTTGTCATTGCAAATGCTGGGCGAGAAACAATCTCTCGCGGTTCTGACATTGTTGAAGACAAGCCCTTAGCTCTCGACTAATTCATGTCTTCCGAAGTTAAGAGTAAAGAGCCCTGGTCAATTTTCAAAACCATCGTTGCTCTAGGTTTAGTTTTTCTATGTTTAGTCGCCGCTGATTGGCAATACACACGCGGTGTCGATAGGCAAGCTCGCAACAACGTCATCGAGGAACGAATCGCACGATCTCCCATTGAATTGAGTTCAAGAGATACGGTCTTGGATAACAATGAATGGCAAAGAATCACAACAACTGGACGATTTGATTCAACGCAACAGATTCTGCTGCGTAACCGTTACTGGGAAGGCAAGTACGGATACGAAGTTTTAACTTTGTTTACAAATACTAGCGGTGAGAAGTTTTGGGTAGATCGTGGCTGGGTCAAAGCAGGAGCTACTGCAACAACACCTCCTGAAGTTACAGCTGTTCCCGCTGGTGATGTCAGCATTACTGGACGTTTCCGCTTGGACAGTTCTCTGCCACGAGGATCTTTTTTTGCTTTACCGGCAACTGGCGAAGGATTAGTTTCTGAACTTAATGCGCAGTCACAATTGAATACCGAAAAGTTTTATATCGATCTATTGAGTGGATCCGAGGCTTCTCTTACTCCAGCCGCTCCGGCGCAGTTGCCACCTTTAAGCGATGGACCACATAAAGCTTATGCGCTGCAATGGCTCTTTTTCGGAGGATTGATTGTTTACGGCCGAATCTTAATTCGCCGCACCCGTTAAATCCTGACGGTTGTACAGTTCGGAATACAGACCACCTTGTGCGACCAATTCATCATGCGTTCCGCGTTCGACTATTGATCCCTTTTCTAACACCAGAATCTGATCCGCGTCACGAACAGTGCTTAAGCGGTGAGCGATGACGATACTTGTGCGACCTTTTAGTGCTGTTTGTAACGCTGCATGCACCAACTGCTCATTCTCTGAATCCAAATGCGCGGTTGCCTCATCCAAGATCACCACAGATGGAGATTTGAGCAGCAAGCGTGCAATAGCCAAACGTTGTTTTTCTCCACCCGAAAGTCGATGACCGCGCTCTCCCACCATTGTTTCGAAACGATTAGGTAGCGAATCGATCAGCTTCCAGATTTGTGCAGACTTACAAGCTTGAATCATCTCTTCTTCGGTTGCATCCTGCTTTGCATAGCGAAGGTTCTCGGCAATTGTTTCGTGAAACAAATGGGCATCTTGCATTACTACACCGATTGAATCACGAAGTGATTCCAGAGTCAGATCGCGGATGTCATGACCATCGATAGAAATGGAACCTTCTGTCACATCGTAAAGTCGAGGCAATAAAGCACTGATCGTTGTTTTCCCAGCACCTGACGGGCCAACTAGAGCGGTCATAGTTCCAGGGGCGGCAACGAAAGAGAGATCACGTAAAACTTGACCACTCTGAACAGTTTCAGCTTTAGCGGCAGACTCTAGTGATGCAAGTGAAATCTCTTCGGCGCGCGGATAAGAGAAATTAACATTCTTAAATTCAATCTTAGGCTCGGTAGTTTTTAAAACCACGGCGTTATCGCGGTTCTTCACCATAGGTTCTAAATCCAGAACTTCAAAGACCCGTTCAAAGGACACAAGTGAAGTCATTACATCGATACGGACATTTGAAAGCGCAGTTAATGGGCCATACAAACGAGCCAATAAAGCTGTGATCGCCAAAAGAGTTCCAACGGTTACGCCGCCCTGTATGGCCAAGTGGCCACCAATGCCATAAGCAAAAGCTGTCGCAATAGCAGCGACACTTGTAAGTGCGATAAAAAACAACCGATTAAGCATGGCCATTTTGATACCAATATCTGCGACTCGACGAGCACGGCTTCTGAAGTACTCGCGTTCACGATCTGGCTCTCCGTACAGTGCCACAAGCATGGCTCCTGAAACATTGAAGCGCTCAGTCATCGTGCTAGACATCTCGGCATTTACACCAAAAGATTCGCGGGTAAGAGATTGCAATCTGCGACCTACCCACTTGGTTGGAATAAGAAACACTGGCAAAAGCAAGAGGGAGAAAATGGTGATCTGCCACGAAAGAATCAGCATTGTGATTGTTACCAGGACAAGACTGACTACATTGCTAACAACGCCAGACAAGGTCGCTGTAAAGGCTTGTTGAGCCCCAATAACATCTGAATTAATGCGCGAAATCAACGCGCCAGTTTGGGTCCGTGTGAAAAATGCGATTGATTGCTTTTGAACGTGGGCAAACACCAATGATCGAAGATCATAAATAAGCCCTTCACCAATTCTGGAAGAAAAGTAGCGGCCCAACATGTTGAAGGCTGCATCAGCGATTGCAATCAAACCCACAAGAATTGCTAAATTTGTAACAACACTAGAATCCTTAGGAATTACACCCTCATCAATGAGTCTTTTTAGAAGTAATGGGGTCGCAACAATTAACCCAGCGTCAACAACAACCGTTGCCAAGTAAATAATGATGCTGGTTCGGTATGGGCGTGCAAAAGAAAAGATTCTTTTTACAGTTCCGGGCTTAAGTTTTTGTTCCTTCACCGAAGGATCTGCGGTCATTGAGCGGTGGGTCATCCACGCTGCATGCATTGACATAATTAAACGGTAAAGCCAAGAGCGCGCAGCTGATCTCTTCCATCATCGGTGATCTTGTCTGGGCCCCAAGGTGGCATCCATACCCAATTGATCTTTACATCAGTTGTCATACCTGCAAGGGCTGCGCGCGTTTGATCTTCAATAACATCTTGAAGTGGGCAAGCCGCTGAAGTTAATGTCATATTGAGGATCGCGATGTTGGCTTCATCAACCATTACGTCATAAATAAGACCGAGATCAACAACGTTGATACCAAGTTCAGGATCGACAACATCCTTCATTGCCTCTGTTACATCATCAACGCTGGTAGCCATGGTTACTCTCCCCTATTTGTAGTCGTAATTCTAACCGCTGCATCCTTAAAGGCCATCCATCCCAAAAGGGCGCATTTAATGCGTGCTGGAAACTTTGATACGCCTGCCAATGCCACGGCATCTTCGAGGACATCTGGGTTTCCTTCTTTCGTACCCTTGCTTTGCATGAGCTCAGTGAACTCTTGAAGAATCGAATCAGCCTGCTTGAAATCTTTGTTAACCAGTAAGTCACTTGCTATCGAAACGCTTGCTTGCGAAATAGAGCACCCAACACCATCCCAAGTGATGGCAGTTATAACCCCATCCTTGGCAGAAATGTTCAAAGTGATTTCATCACCACAGCTTGGGTTAACGTGGTGCACTTGTGCGCCGTATGTAGCTGACAACCCCTTATTGAGAGGGTGCTTATAGTGATCCAGGATCACTTCTTGGTAAAGGCTATCTAGTTCCATTAGGCGAAGTATTTCTGTGCACCAAGGATTGCTTGAAATAGCGCATCGCAATCAGATTCATCATTGTACAAATACAGCGAAGCCCGAGTTGTCGCTGGAACTCCAAGTTTTCTAGTCAAAGGCCAGGCACAGTGATGCCCTGTACGAACTGCAACACCCTGACTATCTAAGTACTGACCTAAATCATGTGGATGGATCTGTCCTACGGTAAATGAAACTGAACCGCCGCGCGAATCAGTGTTGTTGGGTCCGACAATAGAAAGTTCAGGTATAGCCAACAAGCCTTCGATTAAATAACCAGTTAATTCAACTTCATGCTTAAAGATTTCACTCATTCCGATCGCAGACAAATAATCGATCGCTGCACCCAAACCAACGGCTTGTGCCATATTCGGTACTCCAGCTTCAAACTTGCGAGGAGCTGGTGCCCATGTTGCCGATGTCATTGTGACGGTTTCAATCATTGAGCCACCAAACAAGAATGGCGGAAGTTCATTAAGCAAAGGGCTCCACAAGACACCAACGCCAGTAGGTCCAACAGCCTTATGGCCAGAAAAAGTAATGAAGTCGACACCTAAACTTTTCACATCAATTGGCATATGAGGCACTGATTGGCAGGCATCAAGTACTACTACGGCGCCTACTTCATGTGCTCGCTTAACAATTGCATCTAGTAGATTGATTGTTCCTAAAACATTTGATTGATGCGTCAAAGCAACAACCTTAGTTCCTTCTGTAATAACTGAATCAATGTTAGACAGGTCTAAACGACCGTCGGGAGTTACTTCGAACCATGACAGGGATGCCCCAGTTCGAGCCGCCAATTGTTGCCAAGGAATCAAGTTCGCATGGTGCTCCATCTCGGTTACAACGATGCGATTCTTCGAAGTGAGTGCAAAACGAGAACCCGGTTCTGCATTCCCCATGGCATATGCAATGAGATTCAAAGACTCTGTTGCACTCTTTGTGAAGACTATTTGTTCCTCATGCGCGCCCAGAAAGTTGGCCACCTTAAGACGAGCGCCTTCAAAGGCATCTGTTGCTTCTTCGGCTAACTGATGCGCCCCACGGTGCACTGCCGCATTATTGAACTTGTAGAAGTTGCTTTCAGCATCAATCACCGACAACGGCTTTTGACTAGTTGCCCCACTGTCTAGGTATACAAGTTTTTTTCCATCACGAATAGTACGTTCAAAGATTGGAAAATCTTTGCGTACCTTCGCGACGTCGAAACTCATTGGTCCTTACTTGCTCACATAATCTGCGTAACCATTTGCCTCTAGCTTTTCAGCAAGCTCTGGTCCGCCTTGTTCCACAACGCGACCATTAGCAAACACATGCACAAAGTCAGGTTGGATGTAACGCAAAATGCGAGTGTAGTGAGTAATAAGAATTACTCCGAGGTTATTTGCAGCCTTTGCACGGTTCACGCCTTCAGACACAATGCGCAATGCATCAACATCTAGACCTGAATCTGTTTCATCAAGAATTGCCATCTTTGGCTTGAGAAGTTCTAGCTGCATGATTTCATGACGCTTCTTTTCTCCACCCGAGAAACCTTCATTTACGTTACGAGTTGCAAAAGCAGGGTCCATGTTGAGTGCTTCCATTGCATCCTTGACTTCGCCCACCCAGGTACGAAGCTTTGGAGCCTCGCCACGTAGTGCAGTTGCTGCAGTACGAAGGAAGTTAGATACAGATACGCCAGGAACTTCTACTGGGTACTGCATCGCAAGAAACAGACCAGCCTTAGCGCGCTCATCTACTGTCATGTCCAGAACATCTGCGCCATCTAGAGTTACTGATCCACCTGTGATTGTGTACTTAGGGTGTCCAGCAATTGAGTAAGCAAGAGTTGATTTACCAGAACCATTAGGTCCCATGATTGCGTGTGTCTCACCTGACTTAATAGTGAGATCTACACCCTTAAGGATTTCGACCATTCCATCATCGGTGTTGACAGAGACCTGCAGGTTACGGATTTCTAGTGTGCTCATTATTTTCTCTCTTCTCTCGTTACTAAATCTCTACCGTGACGGCGTTTCCGTCGATTGATACTGCATACGTTTCAAGTGGAATGTTTGCTGGAAGGGTCAACGCTTGTCCGGTGCGAAGATCAAATTCAGCTCCGTGTAACCAGCATTCGATTTTGAACCCTGTGACATCACCTTCGGACAGTGATGCATCTGAGTGCGTGCATGTATCTGCGACTGCAAATACCTCATCCCCAACGCGTGCAACGCAAATCGTTTTGCCGTCTTTTTCAATACGAACTGGCTTGCCCTCTGCAATTTGGTCTAAAGCTAGATCAGCCATTGCGAGCCGCCTTTTCAAGCTCATTATCAATTCGATCCATGATTCGGTTTTGAACCTCTTCATTGCCGATTTCAGTCACGATCTCATTGAAGAAACCTCGGACTACCAAACGTCGAGCATCTGCCATCGCAATTCCGCGTGACATCAAATAGAACAACTGCTCATCATCAAAACGACCAGTTGTGCTTGCGTGTCCTGCGCCAACGATTTCGCCTGTCTCAATCTCTAGGTTTGGTACTGAATCAGCACGTGCACCATCTGATAGCAAAAGATTGCGGTTGAGTTCGTAAGTATCGGTACCTTCAGCAGCAGCGCGAATCAAAACATCACCGATCCACACTGTGTGCGCATCTTTACCTGCAAGAGCACCCTTGTAATTCACATTCGATTTAGCGTGGGGTACTGCGTGATCTACGTGGTTACGGTGTTCGAAGAACTGGCCAGCAGTTGCAAAGTAAACACCCAGAAGATCTGCAGATGCACCCGGGGCTTTAAAAGCTACCGTAGGAAGAATTCGCACAACATCTCCACCAACTGTGACAGTAATTGATTTAAAGGTTGCATCCTTATCAACTATGGCATGGTGGCGAGCTGTGTAAACCGAATTTGATTCAAATTCTTGAAGCGTGACGAACTTAAGATTTGAACCTGGAGCCAGATAAATCTCGAGGTCTTCTGCCAAGACCGTGTCTGTCGTGTTTTCAACGATCACAGTTGCAACTGCGTGCGTTCCAAGTGAGATTCGAACTCGCGAGAATTCAGCGGTGTCTAGCGCTCCCGCTGAACGACCCAAGAAGATCGGTTCTGCAATCTCGGCATTAGCTGCGATTGCAAGATGTGCCACAGAACTAACCGCTCCCCTGACACGTTCGATAATGACATCATCGGATGCAGATAGAGGCTCTAGGTTTTCACGAGTAAAAGTAACTCCGGCTGGCAATGCACCCTTTGTAACCAAAGATTCGCGATCGGATTGAACCGCTGCACCATCATGAAGTCCACGAAGACGTTTCAGTGGCGTAAAACGCCACGCCTCTTCACGACCCGTCGGCGTTAAGTAATTAGTAGTTAAAACTGACATTAACCGACAGCACCTTCCATCTGAAGTTCAATAAGGCGATTGAGCTCTAAGGCGTATTCCATTGGAAGTTCGCGTGCGATTGGCTCGATGAATCCGCGAACGATCATTGCCATTGCTTCATCTTCGTTAAGTCCACGTGACATGAGGTAGAACAACTGATCATCGCTCACCTTTGAAACTGTGGCTTCGTGGCCCATCGAAACATCATCTTCGCGAATATCAACATACGGATATGTGTCTGAACGAGAAATTGTGTCCACCAAAAGAGCATCGCACTTGACGGTACTTGCAGAGTGGTGCGCGCCTTCTTGTACCTGAACAAGCCCACGGTAAGAAGTACGACCTCCACCACGTGCAACAGATTTAGAAATCACAGAAGATGATGTGTAAGGAGCTGCGTGAACCATCTTTGCACCTGAATCTTGGTGTTGGCCCTCACCTGCAAAAGCAAGAGACAGAGTCTCGCCCTTTGCATGAGGTCCCATCAAGAAGATCGCTGGGTACTTCATAGTTACCTTTGAACCGATGTTTCCATCGACCCATTCCATAGTTGCGCCTTCTGCACATGTTGCACGCTTTGTTACCAAGTTATACACATTGTTAGACCAGTTTTGAATTGTGGTGTAACGAACGCGGGCGCCCTTTTTAACAATGATTTCGACAACTGCAGAGTGAAGTGAATCTGACTTGTAGATAGGTGCTGTACAGCCTTCTACATAATGAATGTATGAATCTTCATCAGCAATGATCAAGGTGCGTTCGAACTGACCCATGTTCTCAGTGTTGATTCGGAAATATGCCTGCAAAGGAATATCAACGTGTACACCCTTAGGAACATAAATAAAAGAACCGCCAGACCACACAGCTGTGTTGAGTGCTGCAAACTTGTTATCGCCTACTGGAATAACTGTGCCGAAGTACTCCTTGAATAATTCAGGGTGCTGCTTTAGTGCACTATCTGTATCTAGGAAAATAACTCCCTGTGCTTCTAAATCTTCGCGGATCGAGTGGTAGACAACCTCTGACTCGTACTGCGCAGCAACACCTGACACAAGGCGCTGCTTTTCAGCCTCTGGAATACCTAAACGATCATAAGTATTCTTAATCTCATCAGGCAGGTCATCCCAAGTAGTCGCTTGCTTTTCAGTTGAGCGCACGAAGTACTTGATCGTGTCAAAGAAAATTCCTGAAAGGTCAGATCCCCAATTAGGCATCGGCTTCTTATCAAACAAAGAAAGTCCCTTAAGGCGAAGATCAAGCATCCACTGTGGTTCAGACTTTTTCGATGAGATGTCACGTACAACATCTTCATTGAGACCACGCTTAGCGTTATCGCCAATCGTGCTCTTATCTGACCAACCGTATTCGTAGTTGCCGAGGCCTTCGAGTTCTGGATGTGCTGTTGTCATGCACGGACCTTTCCCTTGCTTGTGTTAGTTGGTGAACTTTGGTGTCTTACTGGTTGTGCGTTGGGGATGAAAGTTGTACAAACGCCATCGCCATGAGCGATAGTTGCTAGCCGTTGAACATGTGTTCCGAGAACTTTAGACAATGCTTCTGTTTCGGCTTCGCATAGCTGAGGAAATTCTGCAGCAACATGTGCAATTGGGCAGTGGTGCTGACATAACTCTTGACCCATTGGCTTTTCAGTAACACTTGCTGCGTAGCCTTGATCTGTAAGAAATGTTGCGAGCGCATCAACTTTGTGCGAGCGCTTTGCCACTGCAACGCTTGCTTTTCGTTCGATGTCATCGGCGCGCGATTGAGCGAATGCGTTGACAAGATGTTCACCAGATTGAGCTGACATAAACTTAAGCGCAGCAACAGCTAAGTCATCATATGAATGCTCAAAGGTTTCACGGCCTTTATCTGACATTACAAAAACCTTTGATGGACGACCACGTCCGCGAATGGAAGAAGAACGAGGCTCACGTGCCTCAAGGACTCCATCTGCCACAAGCAGATCAAGATGCCGACGGATTCCGGCCGGTGTCAGACCTAAGCGCTCTCCCAGTACGGCAGCCGTTGACGGGCCGTTTTCTAGAATTGAGCGGGCAACAAGATCACGGGTACGGGAGTCATCCCCGACCTGGTGTCCTGCGGTTATTTTCACAACAGTATTGTGTCGTAATTCGACACGATCAGCCACTCGGGAGCGTGCGGGTCGGCGGAGTCATAGGCTACGGGCATGGGCGTACTGCAAGCACGGGCGAGTCGAGTTTTATCCCCGGCAAGCGGTTTTCTGCTCTTTGCCCAAGCCGCCATAGTTGTTACCGGCGGAGCGGTTCGATTGACCGGTTCGGGTTTGGGTTGTCCGACCTGGCCCGAGTGCACCCCCGGTTCATATACCCCAAAGCCATACCAGGTTGAAGAACAGGTCAAGGTTTGGATCGAGTTTGGAAATCGTTTACTTACCTTTGTTCTTGTCTTAGCTGCAATCACTGTACTTATTAGCGTCCTTGCTGCAGGCAGAAAAGATTTGCGCGGTCTTGCACTGGGACAAGTCTTGGGAATTCTTGGTCAGGGAATTCTTGGTGGAATTACCGTGCTTACTGGTTTACATCCAGCCACAGTTGCCGCTCACTTCTTGCTGTCAATTATTTTGATTGCTGGGGCAACTTCCTTACGTGCTCAGAGATTTGCGAGTTTGGAAAAGCAAGAAGCTGCGCCGTTGGTTAAGAAGATTGCTACCGCCCACTTAGCGGTCTCTTTTCTCGTTCTCTTTCTGGGCACATTAGTAACAGGCTCTGGACCACATGCAGGTGATGCAACAGCAGAGCGATTCCCATTTGATCTGCGCACCATGGCTTGGTTGCATGCAGATGCGGTGATTGCCCTCTTCGGAATTACTTTCGGTTTATTTGTCGTTCACGGTATATCTGCCCACACCAAAAAGCGATTAAAGATCTTTGTTGCCATCGCTTTGAGTCAGGGATTGATTGGATATGTCCAGTGGTATTTGGACCTGCCTGAGTTAATGGTTGGGCTTCACTTGGTTGGATCAACATTGGTATGGGTCGCATCGATGCGTGTTTGGTTATCGGTAACAAAGAGAATGGATAGTAAATGAGCGCACTAGCAGGGTGGACCGCACAAGATGATCAGGCAGTTGCCTATGCCAGAGCTCTTGCCGCAGATGCTGTCCAAAAAGTAGGCAATGGCCATCCTGGAACTGCGATGTCTTTGGCACCAGTTGCGTACAACTTATTTCAACGCCACTTAGTTCATGATCCATCTGATGCACAGTGGCTTGGTCGCGACCGTTTCATTCTTTCATGTGGTCACTCATCATTAACGCTTTACATTCAACTGTATTTAAGCGGCTATGGCTTAGAGATGAAAGATCTTGAAAGCTTTAGAACGTGGGGCTCTTTAACTCCGGGGCATCCCGAGTACGGTCACACCGCCGGAGTCGAAATGACAACGGGGCCTTTGGGCCAAGGCGTAGCAACCGCTGTAGGAATGGCGATGGCGGCTCGATATGAGCGTGGATTACTTGATCCACTGGCACCAGCTCAGCAATCAATCTTTGATCACACAATTTGGGTGATCTGTTCCGATGGAGATTTACAAGAGGGCGTGAGCGCCGAAGCGCATTCACTTGCTGGCACACAAGAGCTGGGCAACCTCAATGTTATTTATGATGACAATCGAATTTCTATTGAAGGCGATACACATAACGCATTTACTGAAGATGTATCAGCACGCTACCGTGCTTATGGTTGGCATGTTATTGATGTAGCCGCGGCATCTGATGGAAGTGTTGATATTGCAGCACTTGATGCAGCGATGGTGGCAGCAAAGAAGGAAAGTACAAAACCTTCATTGATCCGGATGAAATCAGTTATCGCATGGCCAGCACCGAAAGCACGAGGCACGGCTGCATCACATGGTTCTGCCTTAGGTGAAGATGAGATTAAGGAAACCAAAATTGCACTGGGATTAAATCCTGAAGAGCATTTCGCAATGCCTGCCGATGTATTGGCACACGCGCGATTAGTGAAGTCTCGTGGAGCGCAGACTCGTGCGCAATGGGATGCAAAGTTTGATCAATGGAAAGCGAGTAATCCAGATAAGGCAACGCTGTTGTCTAGATTGCAATCGCGTTCACTTCCTGAAGGTTGGGATTCGAAGCTTCCTGTTTTTGCTCCAGGCAAAGATGTGGCAACTCGCGCCGCATCAGGTGAAGTTATCAACGCAATCGCAGCGGTATTGCCAGAGTTTTGGGGTGGATCAGCTGATTTAGCTGGTTCAAATAACACGAGTATCAAAGGTGGCGGATCATTCCTGCCCGCAAGTAGTTCTATAGAAGGTGCAAATCCATACGGGCGAATAATTCACTTTGGTATTCGCGAACATGCAATGGCATCAATCCTTAACGGAATTACTTTGCACGGATTAACTCGTTCATTCGGTGGAACATTTGCGGTCTTTAGCGACTACATGCGACCTGCGGTTCGTCTTGCTGCCTTGATGCAGATACCTGCAACTTTTGTGTGGACACATGATTCAATCGGTGTTGGAGAAGATGGCCCAACGCATCAACCGATCGAACACTTTGCAGCCCTTCGTGCTATTCCTGGCCTCGATGTAATTCGACCAGGTGATGCCAATGAGGTAACTGAAGCGTGGAAAAAAATCATTACGCGAGATCGCGCCTGTGGCATTTTGCTCTCACGCCAGAACTTGCCGGTGTTTGATCGCACCGTATGCCTTCCGGCATCTGGCACAGCCAACGGTGCTTATGTATTGAAGGACATGCCTAATCCACAAGCCATTCTGATCGCCACCGGTTCCGAAGTTTCCTTAGCTGTTGATGCTCAGACCGCCTTAGCGGCTGAGGGAATCAATGTTCGAGTCGTCAGTGCTCCATGCCTTGAATGGTTTGCAGAGCAAGATCAAAGTTACAAAGACTCTGTGCTCTCCCCTGGTGTTGTAAAGATCAGCATCGAAGTAGGAATAGCACAAGGCTGGCGCGAGCTAATTGGTGATTCAGGTGTGACTATCTCTCTTGAACATTACGGAGCTTCGGCTGATGCAAAGCGTTTGTTTAAGGAGTTTGGTTTCTCGGTTGAAAATGTTGCAGCACAAGTCAAGAAGGCGATCTAATGTCGGTTCAGGATGTTTCTGCTAACGGTACTTCGATTTGGTTAGATGATTTATCTCGCGCCAAGATCACATCGGCCGAACCACATGCATTACCAGCACGCATCAAGCACAGTGGCGTCGTGGGAGTAACAACAAACCCCAGTATTTTCAGTGCAGCCATTAGTGGCGCAGCTGAATATGCCGCCGATATCGCATTGATGAAGCAATCAAGCGTTGATGAAGTTGTGAAAAAGCTGACCACAGATGATGTGCGTCAAGCATGTGATTTGTTTACCGGTATCTATAACTCTTCAAAGGGTGTTGATGGACGCGTCAGTATCGAAGTTGATCCGCGTTTGGCTCATGACACCGAAAGAACAATTGCAGCAGGTAAAGAGCTGTGGGCAATCATCGATCGACCAAATTTGATGATTAAAGTTCCGGCAACTCTTGAAGGTTTGCCAGCAATAACTGCATTGATTGCCGCCGGCATTAGTGTCAATGTCACGCTTATCTTTTCGGTAAAGCGATATGGCCAAGTGATTGAGGCCTACATGAAGGGCATCGAACAATGCGAGGACCCTTCTACAGTTCATTCCGTGGCATCTTTCTTCATTAGTCGAATAGATTCATCAATAGATGCGTTACTAAAGAAGAACGGATCAACCGATGCCACAGCTTTGTTGGGCAAAGCAGCGATCGCTAATGCACACTTGGCATACCAACTCTTTGAAGAAAAGTTCGCATCCGAGCGCTGGAATCCTCTTGCGGCCAAGGGTGCTCATAAGCAACGCCCGCTATGGGCATCAACTGGCGTAAAGGATCCCGCTTATGACGATACTCGCTACGTTATCGAATTAATTGCACCGAATACCGTTAACACGATGCCACAATCCACTTTGGATGCAGTCATTGACCATGGTGTAGTCCGTGGAAACACAATCACCGCTCACTACGCAGATGCCGTTGAAGTGCTGAAGGCGCTTTCGGCGTTAGGGATTTCACTGGATCAAGTAACGACTGAGTTAGAGATAGATGGAGTTAAAAAGTTTGCCCAAGCGTGGGATGAACTACTAGAGAATGTAAAGGCTGCGCAACAAGGATGATTTCAATTAAAGGAAATGCACTGTCGAAAATCGATCGCTCATCACATGAATACAAATCACTGCAAGCATTCCATGAACGATTAAAGACAAAAGATTCAACCATCTGGGGTCCAGCTGCCCAAGCTGAAGCTTCAATTCGTTTGAACTGGATCGATTTACCTGAAAGTTCGAGAGATCTACTGCCCCAATTCGACGCACTTGCGGCTAAACATCGAGATAAAAGCAATGTGATCTTGTGCGGAATGGGTGGCTCGTCACTTGGCCCAGAAGTAATTGCTCAAACCTTTTCTAAGAATTTGTTTGTTCTAGATTCGACCGATCCAGATTACGTTGCTCATGCGCTGAAATTTGACCTTGCAAAAAGCGTTGTTGTCGTCAGTTCCAAATCAGGTTCAACTATAGAAACCGCATCACAACGTGCACTCTTTGAAGGTGCGTTTAAAGATGCAGGTCTTAATCCGGTCGACC
>Ga0208085_1000369_pt1 | contig 16311 bp, 19 predicted proteins | sample LakMenEpi21Jun10_FD_150721 | JGI IMG/M metagenome (GOLD analysis project Ga0208085, IMG submission 150721) | Freshwater microbial communities from Lake Mendota, WI - 21JUN2010 deep hole epilimnion (SPAdes) | ecosystem: Environmental > Aquatic > Freshwater > Lentic | place: Lake Mendota, Madison...
CGTAAAGGTAAGTTAGTTCAAACATTTGAGAGACTTAATCCCTTCTATAATAAAGATAAACGTAAGTAAACTATTATGGTAAAACAATCTAAAGTTAAGTCTTATGTTCGCAAAGGTAAAACTGTTAAATCTTATAACAGATCAATTAAAAATATCGTATTTGATGTAGGACGTGTTGCAGGGCTTGGAATTGGAGGACTTGCTGCAATTAAGTATGGTAAACGTATACCTCTAAGTTGGGGTGATAAATTTACTCTGGGTGGTATAGCAGGTGCTTACTTAGGATCATTACCTTCTAACTTAATTAATAAGAATAACAAGAAAGCTAAACAACAATTAAAGAATATAGGATTAACTGTTGGTGGAATAGGTGGATTAGGATTAGCTACATTAGGTGGAGTTAAAGGATATAAGTTTATTAAAGCCCGTAATACTAAATCATTAGTGTTATTTAATCCAAATGAATCATATCGTAATACTGTAGCTGCATTTAATATTAAAGCTAGAGAACAAGCTAGAACTGCACCTAAAGATTTAAATGAACTTAGAAGGAAATATCAATCGTTGTATAGTAATAGTGATTTACAATCAGCAGATTTAAGTATTAATTTATATGGTATTAAATCTAAAATGAATAAATCACCAACTGCTAGTGATGTATTGAAGATGTATGATGAAACATTAACTCCTATAGCTAAACGAATAGTTATTGATAGTGAGCGTGTAGCAGCAGTTGAAGGTAAAGATGGATTAAGAGATACTATTTATAAAGCAGTTACTAAGGATTTAGATATACCATTAAGTAAAGCAGAACGTAGATATTTTGCTGGTGTTGCTAAAATGAATGATCCGGCAGTTAGAGAAGCTGAACGTAAGGTACTTAAAAAATCATTAGATGCTTATGCTAAAGCTAATAATATTGACACAACTAGAGTTAATGGTAGTGTAGACTTAAATAAGATAATTAAGTCACTTAAAGAACGTGGTTTTACTGAATTAGATATTAAACAGATGATAGACAAACACAATAACATTAAACTCTAAATAAATTATGTACATTTTATCTGACTATTCATTATCAACATTTGCAAGACGATTAGGTTCTAAAGATAAGAAGAAGAGAGAACGTCCTAGTATTAGACGTGGTATGTTAACTGGTGCTAAATGGGGTGCTGGGTTAGGTGTTGGTTTAACGGGTTTAACTATCGCTTCGGCATTAGCTCGTAAAGATGGTAGACAAGCTATGAGAGCAGCATTAAAAGCACAAGGTCGTAATCCTAGTCTTAGAAAAAATGCAGGTATGTTAGCTGGAGGTGCAGGATTAATTGCTGGAGCAAACGCACTAACTGGAGGTATTCAAGGTGGACTTATTGGAGGTGGAGTTAATGCGATTAGAAAATACCAATACGATAGGGATAACGCTAGATATTTTATGCAATACAAACTAGTTACATTTGGTAGAGGTAAGGATAAGAAACCTCGTAATAAAAGACGTGAGTTACTAACAGTTGGTGGATCTACTTTAGTTGGAAGTGGTTTAGGTTATGGTGCTTATAAATATGGATACAAACCTAAAATAAATAAACGTATTAAAACGTTAAATGATTTTGTAGATGAACAACGTAACGTATTAAAGAACCTAGATCGTGTAGAACTTGAAGGTGGTGGTTCTAATTATAAACTTAGAGATAGTATAGCTAAGAATATAGATGACACTAAAGATTTAATTAAAGGTGTAAAAGGAAGTAAGTTAAGTGGAAAGATAGGTTTAACTTTAAGTGGCGGTTTATTAGGAGCTACGTTAGCAGCTAGATATTACAATAATAAAAATAAAACTAAATGAAACAAGTTAAAGTTAAACAATCAGTTCGTAAAGGTAAGTTAGTACGTGGTTATAATCGTGTACTAACTAAAGTAACGGATAAGTTATTTAAGAGAGATAAGGATGGTAAGAAGAAGTTAACCAATCTTAGTAAAGGATTAATAGGCGCGACTTCTATAGCAGGTTTATTAACTGCATTTAAATATCGTCGCAACATAGCTCAGTTAAGTGAGAAGATTGTAAATAAGGTTAGTCCAACTGTTAAAACTATAGTTAATAAAACTGCTAAAACTATAAGTCAACCTATCACTAATACAACTGGTGATATTATGGCAGCTAGTGTAACTGGTGGAGCTATGACTAGAGACGCTAGACGTAAATACATACGCGAATTAGATAACTTACCAAGTGAAGCAGTTAATATACAACCGTTTACTAAACGTGAAGATAGTTTAATTACTAGACGTATTAAACGTAATGATGCAACACTTAATAAACGAGTTAATAATGCACGTGGTAAACTAACTTCAGTTAACTATAATTCAGATAATGATCTATATTTAGCTATCAAGACTAATAAAGACTTTAGTTATAAGGGAGCTAGTAATATTGAAGATAGACGTGCAACTCGTAAAGCATTAGCTAAGAAACTTAAACAACAGTTAGGAGTTAATCCAGGAACTCCAAATCCAGCAACTCCAGTTAAACGTAAACGTGGTAGACCTAGAAAAGATAGGAGTAATCAATGAAGAAACGAGTTAAAGTTAAATCATTTACACGTAAAGGTAGAATAGTTAAAGCTTATGATAGATTGCAAGATGATAAGAAGTTACAACAATATAAGAATATAATTAAAGGTGTTAGTTTAATTGGTGGTAGTTTTGCTGCAATTAAAAATGCAGATAAGTTATATAAGTTATTTAGGTTAGCTAAAATACAATCTAAAGTAAACAAGATAAATATTAAGCCGTTAAATGTAGCTAATGTTAAATCACCAATAGAGAAGTTAAATATACTAAACACCTTTAAAATATTTAACGGTGAATCAACTAACACTATTAAACTAGTAACTAAAGATGGAGTTAATTACATCTATAAAGAAGGTAGAGATAACTTAGATTCTAATATATTAAGTAATTTAAGTATAGGAAGTTATCCTCATGGTAATGAACAAGCTACAGAAGCACTAATATCATCTATTGGAAACAAACTTAAAATACCTGTACAAGAAACTGAAATTATAGCAGCGAATCAGATATTTTATGGTAAAAAAGCTGGTTTACCTGGAAGTCTACATAAGATAGTTGACGGTGTACCAGCATCTGAATTATTTAAAGACATGAATTTTGTTGTAGCTAATCCAGTATCTAAATCTAAATACTCTAAGGTAATTGATAATATATTACTAAATAAAGATACTGCTAAAATCGGCGCACTTGATATATTTGTTGGTAATGCTGATAGAAATGCTGGTAACTTATTTTATAACATTAGTAATGGAGCATTCACAGCAATAGATAACGGTAGTGCATATACATTACCGTTTGATTATGATTCATTAACTAAGATAATTAAAAGTAAATCGCGCAAACTAAATGAAACTAAACGACGTAATCTAAATCAATTAAGAGATACATTAACTGAGTTACATAACAATTACACGCCAGAACAACTTGTTAATGAATACGATAGAAATTTCCTTAAAGCTCTAGATGGTGTAGATGATGATGTATTTAAACAAGCATTAAAATCGCGCGATTCTAGAATTAAGAATATCTATTATAATCACGCCAAGTCTAAAGAGTTTCTAGATTATTTAAATACTATTTAGATCGCCGCGATTCATCAATAGCCATTTTGAGTCTATTTTTAGCCTTATTAAGTTCTTGTACAGCAGAATCCATCGCTTGTTTTTTCTTACTTTCTGGAATTTTCGTATTAAATCGAAGTTGTTTTAATTTACGTTGTCTATCTTTAATGTGAGCAATTTCATCAGCTACATTAATTGGAGCTTTATTAACCTTCCTTATTTGTAATGGTTCATAACCAATAAACTGTTTTACTTGGTTAACAATATTCTTATCATCAACATACTCCGATATAGTGTGTTGATTTTTTCCTTTAATCCATTTAATGTCAGGGTAAGGAAAATACTTTGATGTTAAATCCCAATCATCTTTACTTCCAAAACTAAGTGTATTACCGGGGTTAACTTTATTTATGCCTAAGTAAGTACCAGCATAGTTAATTTGTTTAACTTTACTAACGTTACCTCCCATTTCTTTAAAGATATTAATAGCTTCAGAATTAATAAAACTACCAGAACTAAATCCATGTAAAACTAAATCTTTATCGGGATATGTTTTAGCGTAAGAATACATATCAGCCGCTAACTCTCTAGCTGTTGGATTATAACCATCTTTAATAAATGGTTTAACCGATGCAATAGATCCATCCTTTAAAAACTCTAATTTATTCTTATAGTTTCTACCTAGATACTTCACATTACTATTAGATGTGTTAACTGGTATTATGTGTTCTTGCGTTTTATCAAATAAGTTTCGTACTTTATGTGCAAAGCTAATTGATTGACGTGCTTCTAGATTACTTGCATTAAATCCACCTGTTGTAAAGTGAACTCGTTTTACTTTATCTGATAGTTTAACAGGTGTTATATTATTAGCTAATTTAAATGCTTCTTTAGCTGATGTTTTATATCCATTAATATAACGTCGTTTTAGTAATAGGTAACTAGCAGCAGTTAGTCCAAGTGTACTTGCAGTAACTATAGTTGCTTTAACTAATGCACTGTCTTGTTTACGTTGGTACTGTTTAACTAGTTTACCTTTCCTTACATACGATTTAACTTTAACGTCTTGTTTAACCATTGTTTTTATTTGTTAATCTATTAATACCGTATGCACTACCAAGTCCAATTAAACCACCAATTAATCCGGGTTTACCTCTTAGTAATGATTGTGAATAGGTTCTATTATTTTTAGCACCATCAACTAATATTCCTAAATTTGCACCAGTTAAAGTACCTAACATTAAATTAGTATTACTACTAATAGGTTTATTAACTAACTTTTTCTTTTTATTCTTGCTACCATATCTTCTTGCGTAATTAGATTGTCCAACATCAGACAGAATAAACATATTTGTATTATTGTAGTTATTATATTGACCGTACTTCTTCAACACATCTAAACCTTTTTTAATTTGTTTAACTCGCTCTTTACGTTCTTCTTTACTTAGATTACCAGATTTAATATCTTGCAGATTTCTCGATAATATTTTAACTGGATTATTACTTAATTCTTTGTTTCTATATAACTTTTCTTGAGGAAAAACAGAATCAAATTTACCTCGCTCAATAATACCTAAATTACTTAATCGTTTAGTTAATTTACCTTTATTTTTAATTTGATTATTATAATTATTAATTTCATCTGATAAATTAAATAGTTTATTCAATTCCTTTTTTCTTACCCCTTTTTTAATTTTCCTCTTTCTTAAATTTCTCTTTAAATGTTGCAACCATTGTCGGTTATATTCCAACTCATTTGCTAATCTATAATTATCCCAAGCTTCACTTAACTTTATACCTTTTAATTCTTGTTCCATTCTTTTTTTATCTTTTACAAAGTCAATCTTATTGTCAACTATATTATTTAAACCGTTCTGTTTAATTATCTGTTTCTTATTTCTATCTAAATGATAAATATAGAATGGAGTTAACTTTGTTGGTTTAGCTGGTGATAATAATCTTGTAGGATCTGTTATAGGTACAATAGATGCAGTTGGTCTAACCGGTATTTCAGTAACAACAGGTGGTACTTTACCTTTTCTCAATGCTAATAAACCTAATCCTCCCAATGTTCCACCAATAACCAATTTAGTTAATAAGTTATTTTTTCTATCATAACTTTTAACAGTTTTACCTTTACGTGTATGTGATTTAACTTTAACCATTAGATGTCACTTAGAAAATAGATTATTTTTTTATTTAATGCTCGACTAAAGTTGCCTAGTCTATCTGCTGCTACAGAATACTTACCTGTCTCTATCTTACTTAATACACTTCTTTGCATAAATAGTTCCTTAGCTAACTGTTCCTGAGTTAAATTAGCTTCTTGTCTAGCTCGTTTAATTTTGTTACCGATTAACTTACGTTTATCTATCATGTGCTTATTAAGAACAATAACCCACTATGTCTATTATATTCACTATTATGAAACATATAGAGCTAGTAGGAGTTAAATCACAATAAACAAGTATGAATAAATTAGCTTATTTTTCAGCTTCTAATTTAGAAACAATAAGTGAGTCACCTAATAAGGTAATTAAGAAAGGATTAGTCCTAATTGAAGGTACTCATGTTGACTCTAAGAAGAGAACACATACATTTAGTCCAGCTAGAATACGTGAGATAGTTAGTAACTCTAATGCGTTATTTGCTAAGACTCGCATTCCAGTATTGATGGATCATAAGAAGGAGCAATCTAGTGTTATTGGAGATGTAGAATCTCAATTTCAATGCACTACTATTAATGAAGATAATTTTCCTGGTGCTGATGATAAGGGATTAACTGGTAAGTTAGGTATCTTTGTTAATCAAATCGCAATTAAAAGTGGTGAAGCAATACGTCAGTTAAATGAAGGATTATTAAACACACTTAGTCCTGGCATTGATGTAGTAAGTAATGCAATACGTGAAATTAGTGCAACACCTAATCCCGCCATTGCTAATCTAAGTCTATTTAAACGTGCCGAATTTGAATCAGATGCACTTACATTTGACGACTTAGAGAACAGTGATGATATGTTAGATAAGATTCGTAATCAATACGAAGATTTAACTAATAAGTTATGGGAACTAACTGAAACTATTCAGACTATTGATGAACAAGCACTTAACGGTCAGAGTCGTGAAGAAGTACAGTATCAAGCTATTAATGATTTCGCCACTCGTTTTCTTACGTTGATTGGATCTGGTGAGGAAGAACAAGATCCTATGATGCAGGAAGCTAATGGTGGATCTTATCCGAACCAAGTGCAAGGTTATCAAGCTCAAGGTCAACAACAGAATTGGGGTATGCCTCCTAATGATCCTAACGCTCGTTATGCTAGTGGATTACCTATTGCAGCATTTAGTATGGCTGATATGGAAGCAGTTAATCGTGCTGAGTTCGGTTTGCTCCGCGAAAGCATTGATGGTGTTAAGAATTTAGGTAAACGTGTTATTAATCGCGTTAGTAAAGATGCAGATGATGTTAAACAATCATTTGTTAATAAAGTTGCACAGCAGAAACAAGTTAAAGCTGGAAGATTACGTAAATACGGATCTGCAACTTATCAAGCTGGTAAAACTGCATTGAAGACTAAAACTGGTAAAGGTTTAGCTATCGGTACTGGTGCATTAGTTGGAACTGGTGCATTAGTTGGAGCATACCGTGGATTAAGTGGTAAGAAACAAACTGTAATAAATAACTATAACTAACGTCTATGAATTATACAAAACGTCCTATTGCTGCCTATACGATGGCAGAATTTGAATCATTAACTAGCGACAACGCTGATTTCGCGAGAGGTAAGGATAAGAAGAAACGTAAATCTCGTGCTGGTTTATATGCTGGTATTGGTGCTGGTGCAGTTGGATTAGGCGGACTTGGAGCTGCTGGTATGAGATATGGTGGTGCTGAAATTGGTAAAAAAACTGCGGATAGTAGATTAAGTAAAGATATGTATCGTTCTCAAAGTGCAAAACTTAAAGATGATATTTTATCTCGTTCTGGTGGAGCTAAAGGTCAATTTGATAGAGATGTTCAATCACTTAAAGATATGGGTGATAGAGTTAAGAACTACGATTATAAAGGCGCACCTGGACGTGCATTTGATAGTGTTAAAGGTGCTGCTGGTAAAGCTAGTAAGTTTGCAAGTCTACGTGGTCAACAAGCTGCTACGTTAGCTACATCTGCTCCTGGATTAGCTGTATTAGGTGCTGCTACGGCTGCGGCTGGAGGTTATGGTATTTACAAAGCATATAAGAAAGGTAAGAAAAAATAATGCAGTTATTATCTGACTACCGAATAGCTGATTTCGCTAGGACTCCTGGTAGTAAGGATAAGAAACCTCGCAAGTTTAGCTTACGTAAATTAGGTAGAGCTACATTAACTAGTGAAGCTGCTAGTGGTGCAGCTAATGGAGCGCAAATCGGTGGAGTCTTAGGTTTAATATCTAGTAACCCTAAAAATACATTTCGTAGAACATTAAGAGGTAGTGCTGCTGGATTAGCCATTGGTACAGGACTCGGTATAAGACACGCATATAAACAACAAAACAAATAACTAAGACGTATTATGAACGAAGCTATTGAATATCACAATCAACTATTTGCGGATTTAGTTGAGAATCTACAAAATGCAGTTGCCGCTGGTGTGATGTTGAAGGACGAATATAAGCAACGCATGACTCAAGCATATCTCGACCTACAAGAACGCATTGCTGCTGAATTAGAAATTGATGAAGAAGATATCTATGATGTAGTTGGTGAAGCTGCTTACTCTACTGGTGATGAAGTTGCCGAATTTAGTGTAGGTAGTGAATATGGTGCAGCGTTACTTGAACTTGGCGAAGCTGCTGGTTATGATGACATTGAGGAATATCTAATTGATCTCAGTGATGCTCTAGAATGTAATCCTGATGTATTACTTGGTATCATTGAAGGTGAAATTGCTCCTACTGATAATCTCTCATTAGCACTATCTGAAGTTCTCGGACTTGATGAAGCTACTGAAAATCAACTATTAGTTATGGGTATTGAAAGTCGTGGTGAAGACATCAATGATTACTTAGATACGAATGAAGAATTAGATGAAGAAGACCAGGAAGCTGACTATGCTACATACCAGAACAGTGAGTTCGCCGAATTTAAACGCAACACTGAGATTAAAGAAGCTCTAGCTGATGTAGCTGAACGTGCTTACGCTCTTGTAGAAGCTGGTAAGATGACTCCATTTGCAGTTCAATCTCTACTGGGTAACTTCAGTGCTAATGAACGTATCGCGGCATTTAGTACCGTGTGTGCTGAGAACGAAGTTGATCCTGCAACTCAACTCTATGCAATGAATACTGTACTTGAAATCTTCGACCGTATGCCAGCTATGGAAATGGGATTCTTCGCTGAGGAAGTTCTTGATGAAGAAGAATTAGATGAAGAAGCTGATTTGAGTTCTATTGCTGCTAACTACATTAAAAAATATCGTTCATAAACTATGCCTTATTTCAATCAATCTCAAACGTTTCTAGTTGATCCTGCCATTCTCGCATTCAGTGATGGTAATCATCCTAATGTGTCGGCAACTGTGCAGAATACTTACATTAGTCTTAATACTGAAGCTCGCAAACAAGTTCCTGCTGGACTATTTGTTGCTCAAGTAGGTAACGTACTGCGCTTCCTACCTCGTACTAAGTTAACTGCTGTAACTGCTACTGGTGCTGCAACTGTAACTGCATCTCCAACTAATATCTTTGTTGCTGGTGATGTATTAACTGTAGTTGAACCATATTCTACGCTAACTATCACTACTGTAACTGCTGCTCAAACTGTAACTGTTACTGTAGAAGGTTTAACTGCAACTGCAACTGCAACAACTAACAATACTACAACTACTGCTAGTGAAGTTGCTACTGCTATTAATGCTACTGCTGGATTATCTGATTTAGTTCGTGCAGCATCTATTACTAACAAGGTATTTATCTTTGCAGTTGATGGACTTACTAACCGCGCCATTACAACTGCTGGTACTGTAACTAGTGCTGCATTATCTAGTGCAACTCTAGTTCCTAATGCAACTGCTGTTGGTACTATTGCATTTATTGATTACACAACTGGTGTTATTACATTAACTGGTAACGCAAGTGTAGCTCTACCTATTGGTACTAATATCGGTGTTAGAGTTAATGCAATTGTAGGACTTCATGTTCATGCAGTTGATTATACTGTTGCAACAGCTAAGGATCTAGCTCTCTATACTATTGCTAATGGTGTTCGTATCCAGTATCTACCATACTTCGATGGTGATATTGCTAGACGATTCCCTAGCATCAATTTCGCTTACAAATTCTAACTAACCGGGCGTTAATGACGTATGTTAATGATGTATGTTATCGCGCCCACTATCCTACTTTTTTCTTACTATGGGTTCAGTTTCTAATTTTCTTACCGATAAGTTGCAAGCTAAAGTTGCCGAAACTCTAGTAGACGATACTATTGCTCGTCTGCGTCAGAGAACTAAACTTATTGATCAATTCATGCCTATTAAGACGTATGAGGACGATGAGTTCCTAGCATACGTAAGTGAACGTCTCACACCAGTTGCGAACTTTATTGCTCCTGGTGCTGAACCTCCAGTTATCTCTCATGGTGGTTTCCGTCGAGTAATCGGTGAACTAGCTAAGTTAGGTAATAGCTATTCATTCGATGAAGTAACTCAGAAACAGATGCGTAAGGCAATGGAAGAAGCTGCCTATAAACGCGCTAGTGTTATGACCATGAAGTTAACTGATAACTCCGTCATTAAGGGTACTAACGATATGCTCGTTAAGTATCTCTATGGTCACATTGAGGGGATCGTCCAATCTCATGCTGATAGACTTACTAGCATGGCTTGGCAAGTTGTTCAGACTGGTCAATTGAGTGTATCTGATGCAATTACTAAGGTTGCATGGACAATTGATTTCCGTCGTCCTGGTGCTAGTTATAACCACTTCCCTGATGCTCTTGTTGCTACTGGTAACACTGCATCTCCTAAGTTGAACAAGTGGACTGACTACGCTAATGCTGATGGTATCGCTAACTTAGAAGATGCTGTAACTACTTATGTCAATACTAATGGTTACAAGCCTGATCTCATCGTAATGAGTAATACTGCATTGCGTGATCTTCAGAAACAAGCATCTACTATTGCTCGTGCTAGACAATCAGTTGGATTTGCACAAGTAGGTTCTGTTAGCTTCCCAATGTTACAAGAGGTAATGGCTTCTAATAACCTACCTCCTATTAAGGATTATGATGAGTTCTATCAAGTAGATAATACCTACTCTGGTAATACTAATACTATTGATAGCTACATCAGTAATGCTCGATTCCTTAATGAGAATTGCTTCGTATTCCTCAAGGATGGAATGGGTGAGCAAGCTATTGGTACTCCTGAAGAACAGAAAGTTGTTAAAGATGGTGTATTAACAGGTACTGAATCTCCTGTAATGGTACGTGTTTATGAGAAGACAACTGTGCCTATCAACGATGTTTTGCAAGCGATTGAAACTTTTTGTAGTCGCCTATTTAAGTAATTAAGTAGTAAAAATTCGGTGAATTGCTGGAAACTCCAGAAGTGGACAATCAGCAGCCAAGCTTAACCAGGAATGGTTTTGAAGGTTCAACGACTAGGTTTCGAGTCCAGACCGGACAGTAACAAACCCACGAGTGCCGAACATCCCAAGTGGATGATGATATAGTCTGAACAGTAGATATAACACATGAAACTACTGATACGTAGGATAAAGAGCTTACGTGGTAACAAAATGATCAATGGTTTTACCAGTAATTTATTCTCCCAAGAATCTGTATGCTCAAGTAGTTAGATAATAATTCCCTATTTCTAACTAGACCGAGTTTAAGTTGTGGTATAATGATCTTATGACGTAAATGAGATTATTATGCCACAATTTATTTATTTGGTGACAAACTCAATTAATGATAAAAAATATGTTGGACAAACAAATAGGACAATTGAAAAGCGTTGGTCAGAACATATTAGAGCCGGTAATTATGTTGGAACTAAAAGTTTATTATCAAAAGCAATTAAGAAATATGGTGTAGATAAATTTAAAATTGAAATTATTAAAACTTTAGAAACAACAGATCAGTCAGAAATTGATAAAACTGAAGTTTATTTTATTAAAGAATATAATGCTTTAACACCTAACGGTTATAACGTATTAAATGGTGGTAAAGGTTGTTTTCTAACACCTGAAGGTAAAGAGTATTTAAAAAGAACGATGACGAGTCGTTGGCAGAATAAAAGTTATCGAGCTTCTATGTTAGGTAGCACTTTAATTTCTGCTAGATTAAAAAACAATACCTCTGAAGCTAAATTAAAACGAGGTAATAGTTTAGTTAGAAATCGTCGTTACTTAATAACTACACCAGATGGAATTGAGTATTGTACTTACGGTGTAACTCACTTACAACAACTAGATTTAGATGTAAGTAGTTTAATTAAAGTTGCTCGTAATAAGATGACTAATCATAAAGGTTATAAAGTTAAATCACTTAATGATGATTATGTAACTGTAGATAAAACATATTTAGATTACGTTAACAAATACGAATGTATTAGTTTAAATAAAGATAACTACAGTTTTTGTTCTTATGGTATTGATGCTATTAAAGAACAACTTAAATTAGATATATGTCAGAAGACAATATCACATCACATTAATAACGCTAATTTAATTAACGGTTATCAAGTTAGAGATATTAATGCAGAACCAATTATTAAACAATATCTACCAGATGCTGAACGCTTCATATTGACAACACCTGAAGGTGTTAGTTTCTGTCGTTACGGTATGGAAGATTTAACTGAAGAAACTGGATTAAATGCTAAAGCGGTGTACCCATTAATGAATCCAAATAGTCCTCGTTATGGTCGCAAAATTAACGGTTGGAGTTGTGTTAGAGCTAATGAATCAGAGGAAACAAGAGATAAGTTATTAGCTGATAAAGCTGCTAAGTTAGCTGAAGATAAGTTAATCAATGATGCTAAAAAGAGTTGGCAACAAGTAGTTAATAAACGTTACCTATTAACTAACTTAATAACTAATGAACAGTTATGTTGTTATGGATTAGTTCATCTCCGAGAATCACGTGGTCTAGATGGTAGTTGTTTAATTAAAGTAATTAAGGGTAAAATTAAACATCACAAAAACTGGACGTGCATTAAGATAGAAAACTGACATTAACAGCGAAGCAAATAACACTTATAATGATGGTAGTAATAAACTATCGTCATTTTTGTTATGAATAAGAAAAAAGATAAACGTAATCAACCTAACTATATTAAAGCTGGATTATATGGAACAGGTACTGCATTATTAGGACAACAAACTATTAGATCCGGCATTCCAAGAGCATTAGGTGTCAGACTTGAATCACATAGTACAAGTAGAAAAAATGCTAAATCTATATTGAAGAATGGTGGTTATCTAGATCCTAATTATGGTGGAACTGGTGCAAGTGCGGCAATAAATAATCAAGAATATATTAAAAATTCTAAAAATTATATTCACATTACAGGTCGTCATAAAAATCATAAAGTTATATCGGAAACAGCAGAACAATTATTAGATGATGGTACTAGAGTACCAATACCTGAAGCTACTAAATATATAGACGCTCCTAAAAATCCAATTACTAATGTACTGCATAGAAAGATGCAACGGGGTATGTATCGTGGATTAACTGGACAAAAATTAGATATTAAAGATTCTAAAGATGCTGTTAAAGCGTTACCTAGTATTGGTTTAGGATTAACTGGACTTAGAGGTAAAACATTATATATTGGCGGATCTGACAGATACTTCGATAAGAACTTCATACCAGATTCAGATGATGTAGCACTTAAATCCGCGAAGAAAGTTAAAGTATTCGGTAATAGATTTGCAGCAGTTAAGGACACATTAAAAAGATATGGTAAAGGTAATTATATTAAAGGTGCTGCTAGATTAATGGGAGCAAATAAGAGTCGTGTAGCAGCAGGATTAGGAATATTAGGTGCTGGTGGATTAGCAACTACTTATTTAGGTAAGAAAACAATGGAATCACTTGGTAATGTTAAATCATACAATCGCAAATCTAAATCGGGTAAAATAGTTAAAGTAACCTCATATAAACGTAACAAAGGGAAATAATATGGCTAGACGTATTGGTAGTAAAGATAAAGTTAAACGACGCAATTAATTTGGTTTAACTAGAAGTGATCTAATTAATGAACGTAAGAAACAAGGAACTACGCAATAGCGGGATCTGCGGTAGGTGGAACAATTGGATATGGTGTAAGTAGAAAATTAACTAAAAGATTTGATGCAAATATTAAGTTAGCTCAAACTGATTTAGATAATGCAATTGCACGTAAACCTACTTTAATGAATGACGTTAGACTCAGTGCAATGAATGATGATGTAATAAATCAATATAAGAATGCTATTAATAAAACTAGAAATGCAACTAGATTACTTAAAGTTGCAACACCATTAGCAGGAGCAGCTATAGGAACTGGAATTACAATGGGTTACTTAGCTAATCAACGAGCAAAGAAACAACGTAATAGGCTCAAATAACATGGCACGTAAACTAGGTTCTAAAGACAAGAAGAAGCGTAAACTTAGATTAGTTAACATAGGTACAGTAGGTGGACTTGGTGCAATTGTAGGAAGTGGAGTTAATATGATTGGACTTAAATCATTAACTGAACAACGAAAACGTGAGTTAGGTGTAAGTAATTTAGACATAAGGGATAAACGACGTAAACTAACTGAACTTATTGCTAATGATTATCGTAATGATGTTAAATCAGGTAAACGTATTGTAGATGAAGCTAAGAAAGTAGCGGTACTTACATATCAAGCTAAACGAGATACGGGAGCTAAGATAAACGATGATAAGTTACGTGAAGTTATGGAACGTCCGAATAAGTTAATTGAGCAGTTTACTAAACAAGCTAAAGATAGAGGTAAATCGCAATCTAATGTTAGACGTACTATAACTAAACAACTTAAAAATGATGCTTATAACGCAAGTAATAAAATCATTAAATCACGTCTATTAGGAGGTGCTGCAATTGGAGCATTAGCAGCAGGTGGAAGTTATGCAGTTTATAAGAAGTTAACTAAACGTAAGAATAAATAACTCTATTTAACTTGTTTATATAACTTCTGCAATACTTTATCTCTACTAACATTTTTAACTTTAGATTCTCTAGTTCTAATTCTCTTTTGTAATGACTTACTTAACCTATACCATTTAGACTTAGGAATATACATGATAGATAACTTAAACAACTTTAACTATGATAACTCTAATCAATGATCTGGCTAACTTCGGTAGAGGTAAAGGTGATAAGGATAAACGTAAGAGACAAGTTAAACGTGCTGGTAGATGGTGGACTCCTAATCAAGTAACTGCTGCAACTAGACCTGGTAAAAAGAATGCTGTTTTAGCAAGTAAGAAAATAAATGGAGTTGTTAAATATAAACTACTTAACTTTGGTGACAGTACAATGAGTGATTGGACTAAACACAAGGATAAGAAGAGACGTTCAAATTACTTATCTCGTAGTGGTGGTATTAGAAATAAGAGTGGTGAATTAACTAAAAACGATAAGTTCTCAGCTAATTACTGGAGTAGGAAAATTAATTGGTAACTAATATGTTTCTAATATCAGATGTAACTACATTTAGTAAGAAAAAAGGTAAACGTAATAACTTATTACTTGGTGGCGCAATTCTCGGTACTGGTTTATTAGGAGTTGTAGGAGTTAAATCTTATCTTCGTAATGGTAAATTAGTTAGACAATATAATCGTAATCAGGTTGTTAAAACTACCGTTAAATCAACTAATGTAAACGAGTTAAATAGTTATTTAAGTAATAGTAACTTTAGTTTTAATGAGTTGTTTAGTAAGTTTAATTTAAATAAAATAGACGATGAGTATGAAGGTAATCTATTTGGTGCAATTAAAGATAAATACGTTAAACAACATAACTTAAGTAAGTTAGAACAAACTACTTTAAATAAATATATTAAACATGATGGACATGACGATATTAATAACTATCTTATAACTGGTGATGCTACAGATGAAGTTAAACAAACTGTAAATAACTTAAATAACTTATTTGATAGACTACCTAAGTTAAATAATAGTGAGACTTATAGATATGTTAAAGATGTTAATCCAAATGATTTAATATCTAACTACAAAATCGGAAGTATAGTAACTGAACCTAGATTTACATCAGCTACAACTAATGAAAGATTTAATGACGATTTCCTTAACTATTCTAAAGTGAGGTTTAAGATTAAATCTAAATCAAATAACTCTAATGCAGTTGATATACGTGGGTTTAATCCTAAAGAAGAAGAGGTTATATTTAAGAGAGGAACTAGCTTTAAAATAAATAACATTAAACAACATGAGTTTACTTATGAAACTAGATCAAATAAAAATAAACTCTGGAAAGGTTATGAAATTGAAATTGAAGAAGTCTAAGTCTACTAGATTTGATTTTCCAATTGGGTTAATTAAAAGGAGTTAACTAATAACTCCTAACTCTATTAACTATTAACTAACTTACGAAAACACATATCTAACATAGGAATCATTTCAACTTCATAAGCTGATGTATTAGGTCTATATCTAC
>Ga0208085_1000370_pt1 | contig 16253 bp, 10 predicted proteins | sample LakMenEpi21Jun10_FD_150721 | JGI IMG/M metagenome (GOLD analysis project Ga0208085, IMG submission 150721) | Freshwater microbial communities from Lake Mendota, WI - 21JUN2010 deep hole epilimnion (SPAdes) | ecosystem: Environmental > Aquatic > Freshwater > Lentic | place: Lake Mendota, Madison...
CATTCCACGGACCAACGCTGGCAAACCTCCGTTGCCTTCCTCGGTGATCGGTACTCCATTGCGACGAACGTCTCTTGGGTTGTCGACGGTGATGCGAACCGGAACCGTGCGGCTTTGCGTATCGAGCCCAATCCCCTCGTAGCGACTGAGTTTGCCGTTCCATTGATAAACCACGTCGCTTCGTCCAGCGACCTGATAAGAGATCTGCACAGGGGTCGGAGGCAATTCATAACTCGAGGATCGAAGCACCTGAGAAGACGGATCCTTGAGCCCTCCCTCGGCGAGTTGATCTAGGATCAAGAGAAGTTGATCGGTGCGAAGGTTGCAACTGACCTCGACCTGCTCGGTATCTTCGATGACGCAAAGCTTGTCCCCACGCTGCACATAAGAATCTTCTTGGACAGATTCGCTGACAATCACACCGGAGATCGGCGATTTGATCTCGGAGCGTTCGAAATTGACATTGGCTTGTGCCAATTGGGTATCGGCCAATCGTTCAGCAAGTTCGATTCGTGCTCTTCGTGTTTGAAGCAACTGCCACTGATTCTGAAACGTGACGACTTGATTGGCACTGAGAATTCGCTGCCGTCTGGCTTGGTCTCGCTCGGTTTCGCTGGCGAAGCCTTCTGGTAAAGACGCAAGTCTTGCAAGCTCCTTTTCCTGCAGAGCAAGTTCCTCCTCGGCCAATACCAAAGAACGTTTGATATTGGCGATCTCCTGATCGAGTTCCCGCTGCTGAGCGTACTCGGTCTCCTTCAAGGCCGTGATGCGTTCGATCTCAAGTTCGTAATCCTTGGGGTTGAGCTTGAGCAACGGTTCCCCTCGGTTGACATAGCGTCCGATTCGGCACTTGTCGCTTTTGAAAACCACCCGTCCGGGAACTTCGGCCCCGATGGTGACTTGTCGGAATGGAACTACCGTTCCAGAAAGCTCAACATCGAGGGTTTCAATGCCCTCGAATCGCTCTAGGGTATCGACGTTGACCATCGGCATTCGGGTCAAAACCACTCGGGGATCCGAAAGGTCGGTTGCAACCTGCTTGGGTGCCTGCTGGCCTAACCCGAGGTAGATACCAACGCCCGCCGATGCGATCGCAATCGGGATCAACCAGCCCAGAAGAAGTTTCGAGAGGGTGTTTTGTTTCGAGACGGTTTTTGATTCGGTCATGGAGAAGTGCGTCTAGGTGAGTCGTCCATCGATAGACTCACCATAGTAGTAAGAAGCTACTTTTTTTACAGGTCTTAATTTTTCTCAGGGAAATAATGCCAAGACGCACGGAGCAGAGCCCCGTGCGTCTTGAGTTTTTGATGTCGCATCGCACCCTCGAAACCTTAAAATCGCTACGATCGCTAGGTTTAGATCGGTGGAGAACCAAAGATTTACAGTTCGTAACCTGCTCGGTACGGGGGTTTGATCATCGAGTCGAACTCGCTGGTCCCCTTGACCTTGAGGTTCTCTGCGTCCCACTCAAGCTTGGCGCTGGTGACTTGTTGGCCCTCTTGTTTGGTTCGGCCTGCGGCCCATACGGCAAGGTTGCCAAGGAGGATGACTTCGGTCATCTTGCCAGCGTAGTTTGCGAAGTTCGACCAAGTCGGTTTGCCGGTCTTGATGGCGATCGCGAACTCCTTGAAGTGTCCTGGGCTGCGTTCGAAGTCGACTTCTTTGTCTTCGACTCCGGTAAAGAGGCACTCGGCACCGTAGTCGTTCGGCGAGTACATCTTGCCCTTGTCACCGATGATCAGCAAACCGCTATCGCTTCGCTTGCGGCCCTCGAGCATTTCTGGGTCGACCTTGTTTCCACCGTCGTACCAAATCATGTTGATGGCAGGTCGGTTCTTGGTAGGAGCAAATTCGAAATTGATTTTCGACGAACCGGGGAACGTCTCGCCGTTGTGGCCCGTCGTGGTCGCTTGAACGCTGACCGGATTGACCAAGTCGCAGCCTGCGAAGGCGACGTTGAGGGTATGGCAAGCCATATCGCCAAGTGCACCGGTTCCGAAAGCCCAGAAACCACGCCACTTGAATGGATGGTAGGCGGCATTGTAAGGACGCATCTCGACGGGTCCGATGAATTCGTCCCAGTGGATTTCCTTGGGGACCGGCTGCTCTTCGGGACGGGGAATGCCTTGGGGCCACACAGGACGGTTGGTCCAAATGTGGATCTCTTTGACATTGCCGAGAATCCCTGCCTTGAGTTTGGCCGCAGCGCTTCGGAGCCCCGGGCTCTCGGAGCCTTGGTTCCCCATCTGCGTAGCCGCTTTGGAGGCGGCTGCGAGTTCGGCGATCTTGCGAGCTTCCCAAATCGTCCTGGTCAATGGCTTTTGGGTGTAACAAGCCTTGCCCATCTTCAACGCCATTCCGGTGGCCACCGCGTGGGTGTGGTCCGGTGTGCTGACGGTCACCGCGTCGATGTCCTTGCCGACCTTATCGAACATCTTGCGGAAGTCATTGAAGGTCTGTGCATCTTCAAAGTCTTCGTCCTTCTTTCGGCCGTTGAGGGTGTTGTCGTCGACATCGCAAATCGCGACGATCTTTCCGTTGTTGGCAGCATCCTTGGAGTCGCTGGAGCCTTTGCCCCCAACTCCGATACAAGCGAACCGAATTTCTTCGATCGCGGAACGACTTTCCTTAGGGGCAATTCCTCCAGCTACCCAATATCCAGCCGTGACGGCCGTAGTGGATTGGAGGAAGCGGCGACGATTCTTGTGGGTCATGGCTACTCTGCAGAAAACAAAAAGAGAGGTGGTAAAAGGCTTGGCGGATGGGATTCCGACCTACCGACTGGATCTAAAAGGTAACCGAAGCCACAGCGGATTTCAAACCGTGCCCTCAAGTGGGCCAGTTGAATGGCTTGGAACCGTCGTGACGATTTTTTGGTTCCGAAGGACTTCCTCAGGTTTTTCCAGAGAAATCCTACGCCGGATGCCTAATTCCCAGCCCCAGCCGGGCCGATGAAACCTGTGAAGAATTATCCAGAAAAATCGCAATCCATTTTCAAAATCGAAGGTGCCCGAAGTGAACATGTTCCTCCGACCAGCTAGCTTGTACCGTGCGTTCTTCTGCGCCGTCGGGCTCGTGATGATCATCGTCGGCCTGGAATGCTTAGTGATCGAAAGCGCGATGTTCTCACCAGGAATCTTCGAAGATGCTAAGTTCGCTCCCCAGCAAAACACCTGGATGAACTCCCAGCCCATAATGCCGCAAGGAAAAATCTTCCAACCCAAGGACTGGTTTCCCTGGTCCCTGCTGGCCGTCGGAAGCATCGTTGCGATCTATTCTCAAGCCGTTCGAGGCCCAAAGGCCATCTAGGCCGATTTTAAGACTCCGTGCCGATACTGGATCCACTTGCTCAACGCGATCATCGATAACTCCGCGATGATCGAGGTGATCCGAACCACCACGGTCGCTATCAATGCGATGGGCTCAGGCACAATCGACAAAAGAATCCAGAGCGAAGCCAACTCTCTGGCCAAGGCTCCTCCGGGCAACATCGACAAAAAGCCAGCAAGCGCCCCGAGACTCATGCTCGCAATGCATACGAGCCAAGTGTGCCAGCCCCCGAGCCCTATGACAGATCCCATAGCAGATCCTATGGCAGATTCAGAGTGCAATCCCCCAAGCGATTGAAGCACGAACCATAGCGATGTTCCTTGAAGGAGCCAACCAAGCAGGCTCCAGGCCACCGTGCGACCCATCAACCGACCATCGATCGCTTGGACCACCGATGCGGGCATGCTCCCAATCCGACTCCTTGCGATCCGACCGACAATCCATCGAAACGGACGCGGCCAGAGCACCAGGAGCGCCAATGGGATCCCGGCCAGAGCCGAAAGCTGCAACCATCGAGGGACCGCGATCCACTGAATGAGCACCGCTCCGAGAATGGCCCCCGCAGCGATGCACGTGAGCGTCTCGATAAAGACACTCACTATCGCAGGTCGTACCAACACACCGTGGCGATGAAGCTCCCCGACCCTGAGCAATACCGCCATCGCCTTGCCAGGGACATACTTGCCAAAATGCCCTAGAAAATATGCGTACATCGAATTCGCCCAGTGCACGCTCTGGCCAAAGTCCCTAAGGATTGCTTGCCATGCCAGGCACGGAGGCATCAGCGCCAGGGCCCCAAAGACAACACTCAAGACCCAATAGCTCCAACGGACCGATTTCCAATCGAGCGGAACTTCGCTCCTGGACAACTCCAAACCCGCTCGACGGATGGCTAACGCAAAGAAAAACAAAGCGAGCGTTAAGATAACCAAGCGTAGAGCCAAAGGTGCCGAGCCACGCCTTTGGCGAACTCTATCTGCAAGCACCGGTATCTGAGGCTCAGTAACCTGTGGCTCGGTAACCTGTGGCTCGGTAGGTTGATGCAAAATAGCCCGGCCTGTGTTAGACTTAACTTCGTAAAGCCCCGTAACGAAAACATTATCTTAGATTCGGTCGCCATGGCTCGCTACATCTCTTTTGCTGTTCTTCTAGCGATCCTGACCTTGATCGGGATCCTGTTCTACAAAGTGATGATCGGTTTCTTTGTACCCGTCTTCATCGCCGTGGTACTCGTCGTCGTTTTTCAACCGCTCCATCGCTGGGTGCTAAAGAAAACCAAAGGACGCGCTCATCTGGCCGCTTCGCTCACGACGCTCCTGATCGTCGGGAGCGTCCTGCTGCCTGCCGGTCTGATCGTAGGACTCGCCGGTGTCCAAGGATTCAAACTCCTCGGAGAGTTCAACGAATCGAACGTGCGTCTCGGGTTAAGCCGACTGCGATCCAACAAATTCATCAATCTCGAATCGCCCGCCGCGGTTCAATTCCGTTCGATCGATGCAAAGCTCGCCGAAATCAAAAAGGTCGTCGCCGAATCGACCAGCTACGCCGAGGTCACCGACCCCCAAGGCCGCATGGCCGGTGATATCGCCGATGTCCGAAACCGTCTGAAGGAAATCCCAGAAGCGATTCTCGAACACTCCAAAGACAAAGCCGTCAATGTCTCGAAGCTCAACTCGGTCAACAACGCCAATAAGAATCAAGCCAATAAAAACGGCAAGGCTCCACTCGAGGTCCAAGTACGACAGAAAATCGAAGCCCACCTACAATCCACCTTCGAACAAATCCGTCTGCTGACTGCGACGCTCCCCGATTTTCTCGATTCCAATCCTGCTTCCGAGGATCTCGAAAATCATCTCGTTGAACTTAGGGAACAAGCCGGCACGATCAAATCGCAAATCATGGCCATCGATGGATTGGAGCCTAACTGGATCGATCCATTGTCACGGACCCGAACCTTTCTGATCGATCAGACCCTTGAGGCCTCGATCGCCTCGGCGAAACTGAACCATTCACTAAAAGCGCTTGCCCCCTCGGAAATCGGGAATCTTACGAGCCTCCAGGAATCCGTTTGGAGTATCGATGCCTCTTGGAAAGCATCCCGAGAGGAACTATCCGGAGGACGCTTTGTGGGAATCCTCAAGGAAGTTGCCAATCCGTCGCCCGAACAAGTCCGACAGAACCTCGATAACCTGCTGGCTTACCTTCAACCTCATCTGATCAGCTTCGGGGGCGGTTCGGTCGCCTTCGTGATCAAACTCCTCGTCGGGCTTACCATCCTGCTCGTATCGCTCTATTTCTTTCTGTGCGATGGACCCTCGATGGTCCGTACCCTCATGGACCTGAGCCCCCTGGACAATCGCTACGAAGAGGAACTCCTGGCGGAATTCGATCGCACTTCGCGAGCCATCGTTCTTGCGACGGTCCTTTCGGCCGTCGCCCAAGGACTAACGGCCGGCATCGCTTACTATTTTCTCGGAGCCCCTTCAGTGTTTTTGCTCACAGCTCTGACGATCGTCTGCGCCCTGATCCCGTTTGTCGGTACGGCGATTGTCTGGGTGCCAGTTGCCATCTACATGGCCCTGTACCAAGACAAAATGCCCAACGCAATCATTCTCGCAGTCTACGCCCTGTTGATCGTAGGAACGATCGACAACCTAATCAAAATGCTCATCCTCCACGGCCAGAGCCAACTCCATCCCCTCTTGGCCCTACTGAGTGTCCTAGGAGGTCTTCAAGCCCTCGGGCCCATCGGGATCCTCATCGGACCTCTAGCGGTAACCCTTCTGCAAACCACGCTGAGCATCCTGCGGCGTGAACTCTCGGATTTCAATGGCATACCCGACCCAACCAATACAGTAGAGACTACAGCAGCGACCTGACATACGATAAGCATCACGCGTTAACTCGGATCCAACGCCGGGGTTTGGATATAGACTCCCAAACCACGGAAACCGACACGCTCTTGGCCTACTCCTGAACGGCTGCCTGCACACCCAAATGGTGGATCGTATTGTGGATCGTTCCTTGGACCAACTGACCGTCGGTACTGCGGAACGTGTACTGGATCTCCATCCCCCAACTGGGTTTGAGCTCCTGACTCTCGATTCGTACTGTCTTGCCATCCTCGGACAGACTCACCCCCTGGACATCGATCCCATGCGGATCGATATGATCTGAGCCGTACCGAGCACTTCGCTTGAGCCCCCACTGCTCCATGCGTATTTTCGCAGGATCGATCGATTTCGGATCGATCGGGCTTGCGAAATCCAATTCGATGCGGCCCTCAAGAGCCCGCATTTGCAGTGGTAGATGGCTGTCCTGCGAAAGCTTGCGGATCCGATACAGCCCACCCGGGGCCGTCGCATTGCCCGCCCACGAAAACATCCCGCACAAGTACAAATGGTGATCCCCAGGCGAGTATCGCCCTCGCATGACCCCTGTCGGAAAGGCCGGGATAGGCAACTCGATCATCCCTCCTTGACGCTCCCCAGACCCTGCTCCTTGCACCTGTTCATGCAACACCAAATACACCTTGCCATAGCCATACGAGAGATTCAGCAGACTCCCTTGCAACTCACCCCATGTCGGACTCTCGACCCAAAGCAACTCCGCAGGCGATCGATCGAATGCATTGGTGATCCAACACAACGGCGACTCCATCGCCTCATCGGACGTATCGGTCACGTCATGGTACCCAAACATATTGCCATAAAACTTTGGCCCTGCACCCTCTTGGACCGTAACCCAGTTGATCCGATTCTTGGGATTCCAAAAGCCTTCTTGGTCGGTGACGATGAAGGACCCGTCAGGATTCAAACAAACCCCGTTGGCTGCCCGAAAACCCGTCGCCAAAATATCGGTCTTGGAACCGTCGGGAGAGACCCTCAGCAACGTTCCATGCTGAGGAACCACGGCCTTGAGGGCATGTCGCCCGGACTTGGCGTAGTAAAAATTCCCCTCCTGGTCCATCTGCAATCCCATCGCGAATTCATGGAAATGCTCCGTGACCTGATGGTCATTGTTGAAACACTCGATGTAGTCGATGTGGTCGTCCGCATTGAAATCATGAAGCGCTGCAAGCTGGTCGCGACAAGTCAGATACACCTGATCGTCTACGACTTTGACTCCCAACGGTTGGTAAAGACCCGTTACCATCCGCTTCCATGTCCAACCCTTTGAGTCGAGCGTTTCTCGCACGTGCCAAACATCGCCATCCCAAGTCGACACAGCCATCGAGCCATCGGAGAAGAAATCCAAACCCGTCAGCCGCATCTGCGCAAACCATGGATTGGATTCCGGAGAAACAATCGTGTCGACAGCAAACGCTCCCTTGGCAAACGTCTCGATGGCGCGTGTCTCGAGCACCTGCTCCCAACGCTCAGGCTGGATACGCAGCTTTCCGAGCAGATCCAAATCGACCTCCAATTTTTCCGGCTCTTCAGACAACAAGTCGCTGCACCAAACCGCAAACCGCTGCGGTTGCTCGCTCGGAGGAATCGACACGGTCAACTTGCCATCCCTGACGTTCCAAGCCAGCCTATCAGCCTGCCCGAGCAGCCCAAAGGAGCGCTCGCTCGAGGTCCATCGGGATTCTCCAGAAGGATGGCTGACCGACGCTTGAGCGACTTCCGACTCGCCCAAATCAGCCACCCTCAGCTCGATCCCTTGGGCATGAGGCGCAATGTTCAGCACCCGAGCAAACGCCGCTTGGCCCTCGGCGATCAAAAGCTGTTTGGGAGATTCGAGGATCTGAGCATCCGCGATCCGATACGAAACGATGGTCTGCGACCCGCTGACGAACTGACCGTTGAACTTGCCCCATTCCTTGGGCAACGGCCCATAGCGCCTCGAATCGCGTCCCTCGACCCGGGCGTTATCCTCAAAGGATGCTCCGTCCGCATTGGGGTTCGCCCAACCCGGTCCGCTGGCATTCCTCAATACGATATCTCCGACGATTCTCGGATGGATTCCGTGCTCGCCATTGAATTGGATATCGCGCCAATCGATGAATACCTCATTGGGATGCTCTTGGGAAATTTTCCATCCTGCAGCCCATCGCAAGGTGTCGGTATCAAATACCATCCATTGGCTCCCTCGGGTGATCCCTCCGGGCCCCGGATCGAGTCGAACCGCGACCCCTTTGTAAGCGATATTCAACGCATCGCCGGGAATCTCATAGCAATGCGTGAGCATGTTTCCATAGTCCATCGCGCTCCATGCTTCGATTTTGCTTGGCTCGGGACCTCGGGAATCCCCACGCGGCAACTTGCCTAAGTACTCTGGATCGATCGCAACGGACCTCACGTTGGGATTCGACTCAAGGAACTCTTTGCGAATGTAGTGAATGACATCGTACTTCTGCGACGGGACCATCCAGGTCTGAGCGGCCATGTATCCGTATCCGTGGGTCAGAGTCCGGTACATCGAATAAGGGTCTGCCCCATTCTTGAATTTTCCCTCTCCGAACCTCAGGGCCGTCGGGAGCGAACCGATAAGCTCTTTGGTTCCATGGCAATTGGCGCAAACCCGCTGATAGATCTGGCCCCCACGCTCATAAGCCTCCTGATTCGACTCGCGGATCATCCCGGCATGATCCAGATTCGATTCATATTCCGGTATCTTGACGGCCAAAAGGGACATGTCCGGCTCAAGGGTCGCTGCCCGCTTAGGGCCCGCATCGCGGATTTCGATCAAGTACTTCACAAGGTCCAGGAAGGCTTGCTCGGTCCCTAACTGCTGAGCAAGACCCGCGGGCATCAGGGACTGGGTGCTCGTCGCTGAAGCCTCGACTTGGTCAGCTTGGATCTCGATCACTTCGCCGTTGGCGTTTCTCAGTCGCCATCGCTTGGGGTCCTTGTCGATCAACAGGCCCGTGACCACCTCTCCATCGTCCAGACGCAGAGTGATCGATTCGTATCCTTTGCGAATCGACTTCGAGGGCTCGAGGATCGACTCGACAAGCTGCTGGTCATTGAGTCGCTCTGCCTGAGCAATATCGGCAGCATGACCAAGGTTCGGTCCCAACGCGGTCGCTTGAGGATCTTTAGATACATGGCATCGCACACAAGCCAAACTCGCTTGGTAGAACACATTCACACCGCGCGATGCATCCCCTCGCTCCTGAGCCAACTGAGCCCACTGTGCAGCCGACTTTGCTTCAAAGAACTCGGCCGCAAGCTGCGCCTCCAGCCGGGATGGCGAAGTGCAAACGCAACCGGCAAGGAGCAACCCATAAAGGAGCCTCGGGAATCCCGTGAGCCTTGCCATTCCCAATCGAATTCCATCGCAAAGAACTTGCAAGTTCCAACATGCCATCGTGTCGCTCATCGTCTTGTTAGTGATCAAGTAAATCAGATTAATGGAACCGTTAGATTTTCAAATAGGACTCAAGAGACCGAACCGATAGGACCGTCCATGGGCTTCAGATCGCCCGAAGCAGCGGTCATTTTCGAGACGACCAAGATCGCCAAAAAACTCAGGGGGATCGTCACGATTCCCGGTTGGCTAAAGGGGACCCAAGCATTCTTAGGGTCTAAACCGTACATGCTCTTATACATCTCGGGACACAACGCGATCCATAGCACCGAGCTGACCGTCCCGAGGAGCACCCCGGTGATGATCCCTTGTTTGGTCGTCCCTTTGTAAAACAACAGCATCAGTAGCGCGGGCAAATTCGCCGACGCGGCGATTGCAAAAGCCCATCCGACCAAATAGGTCACATTCATTCCTTCGAAGGCCAAGCCGGCCAAGATGGCGATGGCACCGATGGCGATCGATGCGATTTTTGCCACCCGAATCAGTTGCTGATCGTTCAGTTGCATCCCAAGCATCCCAGCGACAAAGTCGTGCGCGACGCATCCTCCAGCCGCAACGATCAATCCGCTGACAGTTCCTAAAACCGTAGTAAAGGCAATCGCCGAGACGGCGGCAAAGAGCAACTCGGAAAAGCTCTTGGCAAGCAACGGGGCGGCCATGTTGCTGTCGCTCGGGTCCATCGATCCACTGACCATCGCTCCGAAGCCAATGTACAAGGTCAACAGGTAAAAAAATCCGATCGTTGCGATCCCGACAATGGTGCTCTTGCGAGCCGAAGCTTGGTCTTTGACCGTGTAGTATCGGATCAAAATGTGGGGAAGCGACGCGGTACCTCCAAAGAGTGCCAACATCAACGAAATAAAATCGAGCTTGGGGAACCACTGCTGCTGCCGGATCCCCTGGAACGTCGGGTGGTTACCAGGGGCCATCATCGCCGAGCCTTGGACCACCCTGGGTGCATACTCGACGACCGGCTTGCCGTCCTGGGTGCTTTTGACGGTTTGCGAAAGCTCGATCTTGGCACCGGAGAGCTCGGTCAGAAAGGAGATCGGACCGAGTGGGCCGGTCGATGTTTTTCCGCCGTTCAATTCGAGCACTCTGCCAACCGGCTGCACATTGCTCTGGTCCTCCTTGAGCCCCAGCCGAACGCCATCGATGTACTTGTTGTTTTGATCATCGACGGTGATCCGTTGCGGGACCGTCCGAGCTTCGCCCTCGGATCGAGTAAGCCCTCGATTCAAAACCATGACGGTCAAGACCAGCGAGAAAAGGACCAGCAATCCACCTTTGAGGAACTGGACGTAAGTGGTGCTGACCATGCCGGCCGTCACGACAATCACCACCACAATCGAACCGACAAGCACAACACCTTGCCAATACTGCAAACCCAGCAGAGGCTTGACCAAAGCACCTGCTCCGACCATCTGTGGGATAAGGTAAACCAAGCTGACGACCAAGGTGCTCAAACCAGCCGCCGAGCGAATCCCCGAGGACTGAAATTTGCTGGCCAAGGCATCGGCAAACGTGTACTTACCAAGCCGCTTGAGGGGTTCGGCGATAACCAACAGGGCCACCAACCAACCGGCTAGGTATCCGATCGAATAGAGGAAACCGTCGAATCCATAGAAGGCGATCATGCCGCAGATGCCCAGGAAGGACGCCGCCGAGAGGTAGTCTCCAGCGAACGCGATCCCGTTGACAAACCAAGGTATTTCGCCGCCGGCGGCAAAGTACCCCGCGCTCGATTTGGCCTTGGAACCCAAATAGAAACTCAATGCGACGGTCCCGAGGACCATCACCAAAAAGACAATGATAGCAAGGCTGCTTGAGGTGTAGATCATGACCTTGTTCGGCTAAGGAGACCGTAGAGCATAGCGATGACCAACGATAGAAGGATCAAACCGACCCCATAAGCGACCGTCAGGGGGATCCCTGCGATCTTGGTTTGAGTGATCCACTCGTAAGCGAACGTGCAAAGTCCGATGAAACTCGCATAGGCGAGCGTAAAAAAAAGAAGCAAGATCACGCCGATGCGCTGACGCTTGGCGATTACATGGATTTCTTCATGTTCGGTGGTGTTGGCCGGATGGTGCATGGTGCAAAATGGTTCAGTGCAAAAATGGTGCAGTGCAAATAGTGCAGTGCAAAAATGGTGCAAAATAAGTTGAAATCGTGCAGATCCGAGTGGCTCGGAATTTGGGAAGGTGGCTCAGCGTTTGGTTGGGAACCGGGGAAGAGGACTCATCAAGGCGGGTGCTATAGCTTACTCCAATCTGCGAAGCTAAACACCCATCAGGGCCCAGGCTCGACAAAGGATTGGAGTTTCTTGGAAAGTCCTGGAATGATCCGGCAAGCGTTTTGGTGGTAGACTTTTTCAAGCACTTCTCGGGGCAGTCCGATCCCATAGATTCGCCAGTCGCCCTGCGGTGGCGGGGACTTTTCTGAGTAATGGAAGTACTCGTCTTGGGTCTCGAGGAATCGCCAGTAGATGCGCAGTCGCTGCTCGGGGAACGGGCCATCGGTTCCCAGCAGAATTCGGTCCTGAAACCTTTCAAAGAACCGTCGAGACGAATACGGCTGGCGACCGAGTTCGTTGAGGCGCGAGGAGAACTCGACATAGAGATTCGGATACGCATCGAGCCATCCAGACAACTCGCCAAGATCCTCGGCGTCATTGCCAAAATGCGCCGCGATGAATCGGGTTTTGGGATGTTTCGCGATGACCCGATTGCGAGCTTGGTGCAAGCTCTTGCGGCTCGGGAACTCAGGACCCGTAAAAGCCCATTCAGGCCGGGCTTGAAGCTCTCCGATTCGCTCATTGGCGCCATCCAACGGTCGAAAGAACGCGCTCGGGTCAGCCGTATGCATCAAGACCGGAATCCCAAGCTCGGCGCAGGATTCCCAAATCGGATCCCAGCGAGGATCGTCGATCTGGATCAAAGTACCGTCTGCATTCTTCCAACGCAGCCCAAAGTCCTTGAAGAATTTCAGGCCACAGACCCGCCCTCGTTTGACCTCCGCGCGAAGCGTCTCGACGGTATCGAAGACAAAGCGGGTTTGATTGCAAGCCCAACTCGATGGCTCGTCCAGATTGCCTTTGCCACGAAAATCGATGTTCGCAAAAATCGCAAAACGATCAGGATATTTGGACCACAGATAAGCCGTATGAGCCTCGAGCTGTGGTCCAAGCGTTCCATCGAGAGAGACACTCACGGCGATCCGGTTGCGATCCATCATCTCGACATAGCGTTCGAGCAATTCCGGATCGTGCTTCCCCTTGACGAAGAAATGGGTGTGGACATCGATCACCGGAAAGGAGGCTTGTTCGATCCGCGACTCCGGGACGATTAAACTCGCAATCCGCTCAGCCGAACTGCTCTGTGCCAAGCACTCCGTCGGCAGCATCATGCTCAAGAGCAACACGGGCCACAGCACCAGCAATAGGGACCCGTGCAATAGGGACCCGCGCAATAGGGACCCGCGCAACAGGGCGATCGCCATCGGTGAGCAAACAACTTTGAGCATCAGCGAGCCATTTCCGCAAGAAGTGAGGATAGTCCACTGCGATAGTCCGGGAACGCAAAGCGAATCGCGTGGTCTTCGAGAAGGCGACGATTGCTTACCCGTTTGTTCCCTTGACTGCGACGTCGAGGAACCGCTCCCTGTGAATGGGCCGCTTGAAGCTCTTGTCCCGAAGCGTAGCTCGGCGCAGGCCAGCCCATACTCTGGCAGATGTATGCGTAGTAGTCGCGGCGCTGGACACTGTGCCCATCGCTGACGCAGTACAGTCGCCCTCTGCGGGCTCCTTGACTGACGGCTGCGATGACCGTGGCTAAATCGTCGACATGGATCAGGTTCAAGTAGCTATCCGGGTCGACGGCCATGGCCTGGCCCTCTCGCAGCGGTTGGACATTGGGGATTCTCTCCGGTCCATAGATGCCCGCAGGTCGCAGGACCACATGCTCGATGCTCGAGTGTTCGAGCCAACGCTCGGCTTCAAGCGCTGTGATGGAACCTGGCCGACTCGGTCCGACAGGCGAAGATTCATCGACCCAAAGATCTTGGCTCCCAAGCGGGTCTGCAAACACGCCAGTCGTCGACAAGTAGACCCAACGCGTCGGTCTAGAACAAGACGCTTGGGATAACCAACGCTCGAGATTTGCCAGTCCAAGCCGATGCGCTTGAGCCGGGGGTACGTCGGCCATCGGTGCATGCGAGACGGCCACAAGCACCGAGGCCAGTTCCGATGGGCAGGAATGCTGAGCCTGCAAAAGCCAAGAATCATCGAGCCAATCCCAGACGATCGGTTCGATCCCAAGTTTCTCGAACTCAGCCGCTTTTTGAGCCGTGCGAGTCACAGCCAAGACGCGGTCACCTGCCGAGAGCCACAGGCTCGCGACGCGCAAGCCCACGTAGCCACAGCCGACAATCAGGCGAGTTGGGCGTGATTGGCGATCCGAATCGGAATCTGGCGGGTTAGGTGAGTTAGGGATCATTTATCCTTCCGAACCGTTACGAACGGACCTGCGGGGAAGTTTCTTGACATTCCGGAGTGAACTTTCTTAAGTTCTTTGGGGTAAAGGGTTTTATTTTGAGCTCTGATACCGAATAATCGGTCTTATCATACCGTGCCACGAGGCATACCGCCTTGGGGTCAACTGCGTTTAGGGGAATTGGAATGCTTCGGCTTACCAAACGGATCGTTTTGCTCAGCACGAGCCTTGTCGTCCTGGAACTCCTCGGCGCGAGCTTGCAAGTCCGCGCCCAAGACGTGTTGCCAGAAGCTCCCGCAAAACCACGGATGTCCGCCCCGGTGGATCGAAACACCGACGGAGAAACCAAAGGTGCGACCTACGTTTCGTTGGACCCGAGTTTAAACCGACTCTTTTCGGGCGAAGACCCCAAGTCCCTGACGGACCTCAAGGCGCTCCAGACCCAACAGTCCAAGGTCGCAGCGAAAATCCACCAAGTCACCGTCAATCTTCAGCATGGCAGCACGCAAGGAAGCGGTGTGCTCATCAACGAGGAAGGATACATTCTCACTGCTGCCCACGTCGCCGGTAAGCCCAAGCAAAAGATGTGGGTCGTGCTTCACGATGGCCGACGCGTCGAAGGGGTCAGCATGGGTGTCAACCGAGACACCGACGCGGGACTGGTTCGCATTCTCAAAACGCGGGACGAAAACAATCAGCCCTGGCCTCATGCTGCACTCCCGGCCGTCGGCGAGCGCGTCAAGACAGGGCAATGGTGCATCGCCGGGGGGCATCCGGGGGGTTGGGTCTCTGACCGACCTGCGGTCATCCGCATCGGACGTATCCTCGCCGTGACCGACTCGACAGTCGTCTCAGACTGTTCGCTTATCGGTGGGGACAGCGGAGGACCACTTTTCGACCTCCAAGGCAAGCTCATCGGCATCCACAGCCGCATCGGAATCGACGTCGACGACAACATGCATGTCCCTATGAACGTCTACATGGAATCCTGGGATCGCTTGGCCAACAGCGAAGCTTGGGGCGTCCTACCTGGCTTTAGACCGATCATCGGCGTGACGGCCGATCGTCAATCGGACACCAAAAGCGAATGCATCATCGGTACCGTCGCACCCCGAGGCCCTGCGGCCAAAGCCGGAATCGTCCCAGGGGATCGGATCGTTCGATTCCACAACGCCGATATCACCAACTTCGATCGACTCAAAGAAGAAGTCGATGCGATGGTGCCGGGCGAACGGGTCAATGTCGAAGTCTTGCGCGATGGCAAGAAGGTGAATTTGAAGTTGATTATCGGAGTTTCTGACGAGCCATAAGGCCACCGAGAGACCGCATTATGAAGTTTGGGATCGACAAAGTATTGCTTTTGGGCTGCTTGGGACTCTGGGGCGGGATGCTCACCGAGAGCTCCCTGCGCACCGGCGACCCTCGCTGCTTCGATGGGTCATGCAAACCCTCTGCCCCCGCATTGCAGCTCCCCACGAGCTTCGACACCGACCCACGGAGCCGAAGCTTCGAAGCGCTCCAAGAGGCAAACCAATCCGAAGCAAACCAATCGGAGTCGAACCGACCCAAATCGGACGCTTCCGATTTCGAAACCAGCGATCCGCTCGGCGCTTTGAACTACCAAGGCGATCAAGATTTCTTTCCCCATCATTTGATCCAACAGGAAATGCGGCTTCCGGGGGGAAACAACCGAGCTCGTGACGGCCGGTTTGCAAGCAGCCGAGCTCGCCAGAGAAGTCAGTACGCGACACTTCGGGCCTTCCGCGAAGCGATGGGCGAACATTGGAAATCCACCGTTCAGATCTTCGCCCAAAACCAGCAGATCGCACTCGGCGCAATCGCCCGTCCCGAGGGCTGGATCGTCACGAAATCCTCAGAAATACCAGACTCTGCGATCGAAGTCCGATTGCACGACGGAACCAAAACCCCAGGTACGGTCAAAGTCCGCAGGCCCGAACTCGACCTGGTACTGATCAAGGTCGAACGGCAAGATTTGCCAGCGATCCAATGGAATACCAACACCAAGGTAGCCCTAGGGGGTTGGATCGCCAGCGCCGATTCAAGGTCGCTGCCCCTGGCTCTGGGCGTCGTCAGCGTCGAGAAAAGAACCATCCA
>Ga0208085_1000378_pt1 | contig 16015 bp, 11 predicted proteins | sample LakMenEpi21Jun10_FD_150721 | JGI IMG/M metagenome (GOLD analysis project Ga0208085, IMG submission 150721) | Freshwater microbial communities from Lake Mendota, WI - 21JUN2010 deep hole epilimnion (SPAdes) | ecosystem: Environmental > Aquatic > Freshwater > Lentic | place: Lake Mendota, Madison...
CGGCGTTCCGCAACCTCGTGGCGAGCATCGCCCCGGCGCTCATCCAGAACCTGCCGGTGAACTACTACCCCGACGCCCCCATCTCCGACGGCGGGCCGTTCGGCGTCGTGTTGTCCAGTCACGGGTTCTCCGGTGATCCGCGCTACGTGGCCGACCACCTGAGCCACCTCGCCTCGTGGGGGCTCATCGTGGTGGCGCCCAGCCACCCCGTTCGCAACCTCGCCAACATCGGATCGGCGTTCGCACCCGGCGGTGGGGCCCCGACCATTCCCGCCGGTAGCGACGTGGCCGAGTTGCGCCTCGCCTACGAAGAGCTCCTGGCGTGGAACGTCGACGAGGCCGAGGACTTCTACAACGCGGTGGATGACCGCCACGTCGCTGCCGAGGGCCATTCCGCAGGCGGACCCGCCATCGCCCAACTCAAGGGCGTCGGCGTTCCCGTGGACACGCTCATCGGGTGGGCCACCGTGCCGTTCACCCCGTCGGGCAGCGGCGAGACCCCGGTGCTGCTGGTGCCGGGCGAACGCGACAAGGTGGTGGAAACGGCCGGGATCATCGCCGGGTTCAACAACCTGCCCGCCCCCAAACAGCTCGTGGTCATCGCCCGTGCGGGCCACAACCCGGTCCTCGACATCTGCGCCCCCATTCGGCGTCAGGGGGGCCTGACCAAGTTCGGCGGTCTGCTCGCCACGTTGGGTCAGTTGGGGGAGGACGGCTGTCTCGACGGGTACCTCCTCCCGGGCCTGTCCACCGCCCTCATCCGCCACCTCGCCGTCGCCCAGGTCCGCTGGGCGTTCGGCCAGGACCTCACCCGGGCGGCGCTCGAGGAGGACTTCCTCCGTCAGGAGTTCCGGGCCGCCGTCGGCACGGTGACCACCGCGACGCCCCGCTGAGAAGCCACCCCGAGGCTGAACCGGGCCCCGGGACCGTGGTCACTAGGGTTTCGGGCACGTCACTACGTCCCGGAGAGCCACATGTCACAAGTCACCAATCGAGACGAACTCGTGCGCATCGTCGTGCAGCAGGGCCTCACCAGTTTCGACGAGCCCGTGCAGTTGGCCTCAGGGGCCATGAGCCGCGACTTCATCGACGCCAAACGGGCGCTGGCCAACGGGCGTGACCTGAGCGTGGCGTGCGCCGCCATCGTGGACCTCGCCGCCTCGATGGGCATCGACTTCGACGCCTGTGGCGGGATGACGATGGGCGCGGACATGTTCGCCCACGGCGTCGCCCTCGCCGCCGACTGCGACTGGTTCGTGGTGCGCAAGGCCCCCAAGGATCGCGGCACCCGCCAACAGATCGAAGGCGGTGTGCTCGGGGCGGGCACCCGTGTCCTGATGGTGGAGGACACCATCACCACCGGCGGGTCCACGTTGACCGCGCTCGAGGTGGTGCGCGCCACCGGCGCCGAGGTGGTGCTCGTCACTGCGCTCGTCGACCGGGGAGACACCGCCGCACCGGCGTTCGCCGCCGCAGGCGTGACCTACTCGCCCCTGCTCACCTGGCGTGACGTCGGCATCGACCCGGTGCTCCCTCCAGCGTGATCCGAACAGCGTGGCGTGATCCACTCACCTGGGCGGTGATCGCCTTGGTCACCGCCCCGATTGTCGTGGGCGCGGTTGTGGCGCTGGGTCGTGGCGGTGCGGTGGCGTCGGACATGGCACTCATTGACCTTCGACTGCGCGACACCGGCACGGCCAACACACCGCTACTCGGACCATTCTCCCGCTACGGATGGAATCACCCCGGTCCACTCATGTTCTGGCTCCTCGCCCCGATCTACCGGTTGCTCGGTGCGGACCCCGGGGCCATGTACGCCTCTGGGGCGATCGCAAACGTGGTCGGCCTCTGCGTGTTGATGATGGTCGCTCGGCGGTTCGGCGGACGTCGACTACTCGCCGCAGTCGGGATAGGGGCAACCCTGCTGGTGGCAGGTGCCGGAACCGTCATGGCCGACCCGTGGAACCCCTATCTCACCATGGTGCCCTTCGCCGTATTCCTGATAGTGGCGGCGGCCTCCGCCGACGGCGACCTCGTGCTGCTTCCCGTCATGCTGGGCTTGGGTTCGCTGCTCGTGCAAACCCACGTCGGGTACGCCGTCCTTGTCGCTGTCGTCGGCGTATGGACATTCGGGCTGCTCGCCCGTCGACTCCACCACCCACCTAACGATCGCCCGCGACCGACGCGACGGCGAGCTGTGTCGATTTTGGCGCTGTGTGTGGTCGTGGTGGCGGCGGCGTGGGTCGGACCGCTCGTCGAGCAGTTCACCACCGACCCCGGCAACCTCACCGAGGTGGTTGAGTACTTCACCCAAAGCAGCGATGTCGCCGGTGGCGGGTCCCTCGGCCTCGGAGCACTCGCCCGCCAACTCCACCCGCTCGGGCCTTGGCTCGGGGGAGGCGAACGTCTTGCCGATGAAACCACGCTCGACGAGGCGGGGCTGCCCTGGGCGTTGCCGGCGTTGACCCTTCTGGGAGGGGCGATGTGGTGGTCGTGGCGACAGCGTGACCGCAAGCCCTTGGTCCTCGGTACCACGGTCGCCATCAGCCTCGCCGCAGCCACGGTGGCCTCAACGAGGATCACCGGAGAGCCGTTTTTCTACCTGTTCCGGTTCTGGTGGCCGCTGGCGATGCTGTTGTGGGTCACCGTCGGGTGGGTAGCGCTACGCGCGCTCCCGATGCTCGTCGCACGGCGACAACTGACCGTGGCCACCGCAGCGCTCATGGTGGTCGTCGGTGTCGGAACGGTGGCCAACAGCGTGGAGCTGTCCGGTGAGCTTGATCGTCTGCCCGGAGCCGAAGCCGTCACCGTCGTTACCGACGCCGCGTTGCGCAAATTGCCACCCGGAGGGACCTACCTCGTGGAGGCGAGTGGTTGGTCGTATTTCGGGGAGCTGTTCGGAGTCGTAGACCGACTCGATGCCGAAGGGTTCACCGTGGTGAGCAACCCCCGCTTCGTCAACCAGTTCGGCGAACGGAGAGTGGTCGGTGGGGGGGAGGCACCGACCCGCTTCGATGGCCGGCTCGTCGTGGCCACCAACGGATCCGTCGACGTACTGGCATCTGAGCCTGGGTGGGTCACGCTGGCATCGTGGGATCCACTCAGTGCCACCGAGCGGGCCGAGGCCCGAACGTTGTGGGACGAGGTCATGCGCCAGTTTGTGGATGCCGGCTACCCAGACATCGCCGCCAACGTCGGGAACGCGCCCCTTGAGAAGTTGCTTGAAAACTCCGGCGTGGAGGCCGAGACGGTCGGCATCAGCGCCGCAACCCGAGCACGTCTCGACGAACTCGAAGGTAGCAACGTGCGTGTTGCGCTGTTCCTCGCACCGGTGGAGGATCCGAGGCCATGACGACCGACGCCACCCAAGCAGTGGCGATGACCCGCACTGGGACCCCTGCGTGGCGGGACCCACTCACGTGGGTGGTGGCGGGACTGCTGGCACTTCCGCTGCTCGTCGCTGCCGTGCAGGCACTGGTGAGCGCCAAACCCGCTGCATGGGACTGGGCGTTACTCGAGTTGCGTATCCGCGACGTCGGAGGAGCAGACACCCCACTGCTCGGTCCGTACTCGCGGTACGGATGGAACCACCCCGGTCCGCTGCTGTTTTGGTTGCTCGCCCCCCTCTACCGGATATTCGGTGCTGACAGTGCAGCAATGTACGCCGGGTCGGCGGTGGTGAACCTCGCCGCTGTCCTCGCTGTCGTGCTGGTCGTCCGCCGACTCGGCGGTCGACGTTTGCTCGTCGTCACGGCGCTGGCGCTGACCCTGTTCACCGCCAGTGCCGGCAGCATCCTCGCCGACCCATGGAACCCGTACCTGACGCTGCTGCCCTTTGCGGTGTTCTTGTTCGCCGCGGCGGGTCTCGCCTCAGGCGACCTCGTCATGGCGCCAGTCGCCCTCGTCGCCGGGTCGTTCGTGGTGCAATCCCACATTGGGTACGCCGTGTTCGTCGTGTTGGTCAGCCTTCTCGCCGCCGTGGTAGGTGGGGTCATGCTGTGGCGGGGAGGGAACCCTCGCAGACGACTCGACAGGACGCAGCGCTGGCTGGTCACAGGGGTGTCGATCGGCGTCGTGCTCGTGGCGTGGGCCGTACCCCTCGCTGAACAGGTCACCGGCGACCCGGGCAACGTGACCGAGATCCTCGACTACTTCTCGACCGCCACCGAGGAACCCATCGGATTCGCGCAGAGCCTGGGATTCATGGGCCTTGAACTGGCGCCGATTGGGCCGTGGTTGGGCGGCCACGAAACCTCAAACTCCTTCGGGGTGCTCACCTCTGCGAGTCCGTGGTGGGCAGTACCGGGCGTCGGACTGTTGGCCCTCGCCGGGTGGTTGTCGTGGCGGCGTCGGGATCTCGACGCCGGGGCACTCATCGGGGTTGCCGGTGTCGCCGTGGCGGCCGGGGTCATTGCCGTCTCCCGCATCACCGGCATCACCTACTTCTACCTGGTACGTCCGTGGTGGGTGGTGGCCATGGTCACCTGGGTGACCATTGGGTGGGTCCTCATCAAGCACATCCCGTTGCACGGACATCCCCGCATCCCGCCTGCCCTGTCAGGCATCGCCTTGGGGGTCGCCATCAGCATCATCGGGGTCGGAAGCGTGCTCAACAGTGTCGAGATGGCCGATGGCCCCCAACCCGACCCCAATCGCGCCGCAATCGACGTCATGGACGATGCCATCCTCGCCAGTCTCGAACAAGGAGCGACGTATGCGGTCATGCCCGCAGGTCAGTCCTGGGGGGAGGCGCTCGCCAGTGTCGTGAACCTGCTCAACGGTTCCGGCCGCCCGGCATTCACCCACCCGTACTTCGTTACCGAGTACGGCCAACGGCGGGTGTTCGGCGAGCCAGGAGTACCTGACGCGTTCGCCGGCACGGTCATCGTGGCGACCAGCGAAGCCGTGACCGACATCGGGGGGCGCAACGGTCTGATCCTCCTCGCCTCCTACGACCCGCTCACTCCTGATGAGCGCGCCGATCTCGAGACCCTACGCACCCAGGTGATCACCGAGCTGCGTGCCCAAGGTCGTGACGACCTCACCGGTTTCGTGAGTGTGCGTGGGTTCATCGACGCACTAGTCAACGCCGGGGTGAACCAAGCGACACTGGAACGCATCGTGGAGCTCGAAGAGCGGGGCATCAGGGTCGCCGTTTACCTCGACCCGAGGCCGGTCACCACCGACGAGCTGCTTCGGCCAGGCTGACCGTGACCACTGGCCGGTTCGCCCCGACGCCGTCGGGGATGCTGCACGTGGGGAACCTGCGAACCGCTGTGCTGGCGTGGCTGATGGCTCGCACCGCCGACGGTGGGCGCGGGGGATTCGTGGTTCGAATCGACGATCTCGATCCCGCAGCGAGAAACGCTGAGCTCGCCCGACGACAACTCGACGATCTCGCGGTACTCGGCATCGACCACGACGGCGACATCGTCCAACAGAGCACCAGATCCGACCGTTACGACGAAGTCATCGACACCCTGACGTCGAGGGGTCTGACCTACCCGTGCTGGTGTTCGCGTGCGGAAGTCCTCGCCGCATCGGTGGCACCCCACGGCGACGGTCGACCCGAGGGCGCCTACCCCGGCACCTGTGCCCAACTCGATGGGCGCGGTCGTCGGGCGCGGGCCGAGTCCACTGGTCGTCGTCCAGCGTTGCGACTGCGAGCACACGACGTGGACGTCACCATCACTGACGAGTTTCACGGCCCACTCACCGTGGTCGTTGACGATTTCGTTGTGCGACGTGCCGACGGCGTGGCTGCGTACAACCTCGCCGTGGTGGTTGACGACGCCGATTCGGGTGTGGACCAGGTGGTGCGGGGCGACGACCTTCTAGCGTCCACGCCCCGTCAGGCGCTCCTCGCCCGACTGCTCGACCTCAACGTTTCTCACTACGCCCACGTCCCGCTCGTCACCGATCCGCACGGCGATCGGCTCGCCAAGCGGGGCGGGGCAACCACACTCGGTGAACTCGACGACCTCGGTGTCCCACCCGCTGCGGTCCTTGGCCATCTTGCCACGAGCATCGGGATTGACGTCCCCGACACCGAGGATTCCCTCATCGTTGCCGACCTGCTCCCCCTCTTTGACTTCGCCGCCGTCCCGAAACACCCGTGGGCGGTCGACCCGGCCCAGTGGGTGCCCTAGTCAGTTCACCACGAGGGGCGGAGCGGGAGGTCGTCGGCACCGTCGGCGTGCGCACGGACCGCCAACACCTGGTGCACGCCAATCGAGCCACGCTCGAACCCTCTCGCCGACAGCGCCATGTACAGCCGCCATACCCTGGCTCGGCGCTCGCCAACCATGGCGACCGCCTGGTCCCAGTTGGCTTCGAGGTTTGCCACCCAGTGACGCAACGTCAGCGCGTAGTGCGGTCGCAGGCTCTCCACATGGCGGGCCTCGAGCCCGGCGGCCTGCAGGTGGGTGACCACCGCCCCCACCTCGAAGAGTTCCCCGTCGGGGAACACGTAGCGGTCCATGAACGGCGAATCGACCCGGGTGGCCCGCGACGACCCCAACGCTTCCGCCACCCGGTTTGCCGTCACCCGGGAGCGGGCAAGCCGACCCGACGAGGTGCGGGCGGGCGGGCGGCTAATGGCGTGGTTCAGCACCCGACCGCCGGGCCGCACCAGTTGCCTCAACATCGACGTGTAGTCGTCCACCCCGGCGCGGCCGACATGTTCGAACATGCCGATCGAACTGATGGCGTCGAACGGCCCGTCGTACACCTCGCGGTAGTCCTGCACCCGGATCTCCACCTTGCCGTCAAGGCCGGCTTCGCTGACGCGTTGGCGTGCCATCTCGGCCTGCTGGCGGGAGATCGTGACCCCGACCGCCACCACACCGTGATGTCGGGCGGCGTGGAGCACCATCCCACCCCACCCGCACCCGATGTCCAACAGACGCATGCCCGGCTCGAGACCCAACTTGTTGCAGATCAGCTCGTACTTCGCCTCCTGGGCGTCGTTGAGGTCGGTGTCGGGTGTGGCGAACACCGCACACGAGTACGTCATGGTGGGACCGAGGAACAACCGGTAGAAGTCGTTGGACACGTCGTAGTGGTGACTGATCGACTCGGCGTCACGGGACCTCGAGTGTCGACGGCCCGACAGGGCGCACTCCTCGGGCGGTGGCGGCAGACGACGGAGCGAACCGGGTCCGACGTAACGCAACAGTCGCGCCACCGCCGAAGGAGGCACCCGACCTCCGGTGAGGTGTTCGAGTTCACCAATAGCGGCCCACAGGTCGCCCCGCACGTCGATGTCCCCAGCCACCCACGCCCGGGCCAACCCGAGTTCTCCAGGACGCAACACGGCACGCGACACGGCATCGGGACGCACGATGACGAGCACCGGGGCCCCGTTTTCGGTCGGCCCGGCACGGCTGCCGTCGTAGGCCTCCACCCCGAGACCCCCCGGGGATCCGATCACCTCATGGACGAGTCCAGCCAGCATCGCCGCCTCCTCGGTACGCGTGTCTGCCGTCGTCGTGGTGTGCCCTCAAGGCTACGGCGAGGAGCGCGGCGATGCTCGCGGACGCCGACGCGCCCTGCATCCCGGGGTGGTTTCAGCCGGCGAGACCTTCGGCCACGAGGCGTTCAAGCACCAGTTCGGGGTGGTCACCTTCGAGACGCTGGAGCCACATGGTGCTCTCGAACAAGGCCAGAAGGGTGCCGTCGGAACGGGCCAGCACCCGCACACCGCGTTGACGACGGAGCGTCTCGGCGCTCATCGCATCGGTGCGACGGGCGACCCGGTACGAGGTGGGACGCAACTCGACGGGCGCACCGAACTCGTTGGTGAGACGGTGCACCGCCACCTCGAACTGCATCGGTCCGACGGCGGCGAGCACCGGTTCAGCCTCGTTGCCCTCGGGGTCCCGCAGCACCTGCACCACACCCTCCTCATCGAGCTGCTCGACACCTTTGCGGAACTGTTTGAACCGCGACGTGTCCGTGGTGCGGGCGATGCTGAAATGTTCCGGGGCGAACGAGGGGATGGGCGGGAACTCCACGGGGTCGGCGAGATACAGCGTGTCCCCGACACGGACGTCGGTGGCGTTGACCAGGCCCACGATGTCCCCCGGCCACGCCTCGTCCACCGTCTGTCGTTCGGCACCGAACATCTGGTGGGCGTACTTGGTGGCGAACGGTTTGCCGGTGCGGGCAATGGTGACGACCATGCCGCGCTCGAAGCGTCCCGAACACACCCGCAAGAACGCGATGCGGTCCCGGTGGGCGGGGTCCATGTTGGCCTGCACCTTGAACACGAACGCCGAGAACGGTGTGTCGAGGCTCCGCGTGGCGCCGTCCACGTCTGGCCGAGGAGCGGGAGGGGGTACGAGGTCCACGACGGCGTCGAGCAGCATCCCGACCCCGAAGTTGGTCAACGCCGAACCGAAGAACGCCGGTGTGGCCTCCGCCGCAAGGAACGCGTCGACGTCGAGGTCGTCGAGCAGTTCCGATTCGTCAACGGCGACCGTCCACGACTCGCCCTCCTCGGCGGCGGCCCGGGTCGGGTCGACGACCTCCTCGGGCGCCACGGTGGCCCCACGCGCCGTGCGGGTGAAGCGGGTGTACACACCGGTGCGGCGGTCGATCACTCCGCGGAAGTCCCCGGCGATACCGACCGGCCACGTCACCGGCATGACCCGCAGCTTCAGCATCAACTCGATCTCGTCGATGACCTCGAGCGGGTCGCGACCGGGCCGGTCCCACTTGTTGACGAAGGTGAGGAGCGGCATGCCCCGCTGGCGACACACCTCGAACAGTTTCAGCGTCTGGGGTTCGATGCCTTTGGCGGCGTCGAGCACCATCACCGCGGCATCACAGGCCGCCAGCACCCGGTAGGTGTCCTCGGAGAAGTCTCGGTGACCGGGGGTGTCGAGAAGGTTCACGACGCAGTCCCGGTACGTGAACTGCACCGCCGCTGACGTGATCGAGATTCCACGCTTCTGTTCGAGATCCATCCAGTCCGAGGTGGCCGAGCGTCGACCTGAACGAGCCTTCACCGCCCCCGCCTCCGACGAAAGCGCCCCGCCGTAGAGCAGGAACTTCTCAGTCAGGGTGGTCTTGCCGGCATCGGGATGGGAGATGATGGCGAACGTGCGCCGACGAGCGGCCTCAGCGGCCACGACGTGCCCGCCCACGGGTGCGTTCGCGCCAGATGAAGGGTCGACGTCGGGTGCGGACACCCGGTCAGCCTAAGGGGTCAGCGCGCCGCGGCGTAACAGGCGTTCATGAGGTCGAGGCTGCGGTTGTCCCCGGCCAGTCCGATGTCCATCCGGTTCATCACGTACCCGAACGCCAACTCGGCGTCGGGATCCGCCCAGCCCACCGATCCACCGGCACCGAAGTGACCGAAGGACTGCGGGCTGCCGATCGGCATCATCGAGGAGTGCACCATGAACCCGAGGCCGAACTGCACGTCCATGTCCAACAGGACGAAGTTCGGGCCTTCGGTGCGCTGACGGGTGGCCTCGGTCACCTGGGAGGGGGTCAACAGACGCACACCGTCGACCTCGCCGACGCAGGCGGCGTACATGCGGGCGATGGAACGGGCGTCGGTGACCCCGTTGGCGGCGGGCACCTCGGCGGCCCGCATGGCCCGGCTGTTCCAGATGTCGGCGTCGGCGAGGGCGAACCCGGGGGCGAACAGCGCCTTGCCCAGTGGGGTCTCAGGACCGAGGAACGCCTTGAACATCTCGATCACCGGATCGGGTTCCCCGGCTGCTTCGGCAGCGAGGGTGTCCATCGACACCGACGGCGGGATGAACGAGATCAGTCGGCCCACCCGGGACTCCTGCGACTCGGGCAGTCCGATCCAAAAGTCGAGGTCGAGCGGCCCGGCCACCTGCTCGGCGAAGTAGGTACCGACGCTGGTGCCCGCAACCCTGCGGATGACCTCACCGACGAGCCAGCCGTAGGTGGTGGCGTGGTACCCGTGGCGGGTACCGGGCTCCCACGCCGGGTGTTGGTTCTCGAGAGCCTCGATGACCGGCTCCCACGACAACGCCTCTTCGGCGGTCATCGACCCGTCCACCCAGGCCAGGCCGGCCTGGTGGCTGAGGATGTGGGCGACGGTGATCTCGTCCTTGCCGTTGCGTCCGAACGCCGGCCAGTACTCGGCAACGGGGGCATCGGGGTCGAGCAGACCTTGCTGGGCGAGGCGGTTGGCACAGATGGCGGTGGCGCCCTTGGTGGTGGAGAACACCAACATGAGGGTGTCCTCCTCCCACGGCGACCCGGTTTCGACGTCGGCCACGCCGCCCCACAGGTCGACGGTCTTGGCGCCCCGGTGGTAACAGGAGAACCCGGCACCGACCTCGAGGCCCTTGGCGAAGTTGGCCTCAAAGACGTCACGCACGCCCTCCCAGCCCGGTGCGGTCCAGCCGGCGACGGTTGCAGCAGAGGAGTCAGTCATTGGTCGTCCTGTCAGTTGGGGTATCGATCAGTGATGGGCAGGGTGAGGGGAAGTAGGTCATGTCCGGCACGTGGCGCACCAGCCGATGATGTCCATGCGGTGGTGGCCAACGCTGAACCCGCTGCGGCGGGCGACCTTGTGGAACACCTCGTCCATGGCCGTCTCGAGCTCGGGCGGCACGCTGAAGTCCTCGACCCCGCCGCATCCGGCGCAGATGAGGTGGTGGTGGTGGTGCCCGGTGAGGTCCTCGGCGAGTTCGTAACGGGCGAACTCATCTTCGGTGACGACCCGGTCCACCACCCCGGTCGCCTCGAGCACGGCGAGGTTGCGGTACACCGACGACTGGGTCAACCCCTCGTTGCGTTCGAGCACCTCGGCCACGGTGAGTGGGTGGGGTGCGTCGGCGAGGAGTTCGACGAGGGCGCGTCGGCCGGAGGTGTAGCGCTGGTCGTCGGCCCCAAGGCGCACCGCGGCGGCAGCGTGGAGTTCCTCAGGATCGCCTGTCACATGGGTGTGGCCGGTGGTGCGGGGCATCGGTGGCATCGTAGCGAGCCGGACGGGAACACCCCGGGGAGAGGTGCCTCACAGCGGCGTTAGGCTCGCCGCCGTGCCCGCCACCACCGCCGACGTCCAGCCCGATGCGCCCGACATCGCCCCACCGTCGCCGGGTTACCCCGGGGCGAGACGTCCGGACCGCAGCCGTTGGGTGCAGGCCAACGGCCTCCGTCTGGCCGCCTACGAATGGGGCGATCCCGACGGGCCGGTGATCTTCATGGCGCACGGCGGGTTCGATTTCGCCGGCACCTACGACCAGCTGGCGCCACGTCTCGCCGACGCCGGGTGGCGCTGCGTCTCCTGGGACGCCCGGGGTCACGGCAGCTCCCAGCACGCCCCGCTGTACTCATGGACCGCCGACGAGCGTGACGCCCTTGCCGTGCTCGACACCATCACCGACGAACCGGTGGTGTTCCTCGGGCACTCCAAGGGGGGTGGGCTCATGTTGGACATGGCTCACGCCGTCCCCCACCGACTCACCCACCTCGTGAACCTTGACGGGTTGCCGAGTCGCAACGCCTGGCCCGACCTCGCCGAACGGGAACGCACCGCCATGTTGCACAGCGAACTCACCGCGTGGCTCGACCACCGGCGCCGCATCGCCTCGGCCGAACGTCCCCCGGGCACCATCGCCGAGTTGGCGGCGCGCCGGGCCCGCATGAACCCCCGGCTCGATGCGGCGTGGCTGGAGTACGTGGTACCCATCGGCGCCACCGAGCACCCCGACGGCTGGCGGTGGAACATCGATCCGTCACTGCGCTTCGGCGGGTTCGGACCGTGGCGGCCGGAGTGGGCCATGGAACACCTCCCTGGCATCGGCGTGCCGGTGTTGGGCGTCCTGGGACTCGAATACGAACTGATGGGGTGGGGAACCACACCCCAGGACGTCCTGGTGAACCTCCCCGGGCGCGGCCGTTACGAAGGTCTTGAGGGTGTGGGGCACTTCGTGCACATCGAGGCACCCGACACCGTCGCCGAACTGATCCTCGACTTCCTCGGCGACCCGCCGGTGCGCGGCGGCGGTCGCAACGCACCACGACAGGTGGCACCACAGTGGGAAGATACCGACGAACCGGATCTGCCCGACGGGGTGACGGCACTCCACCACGGCAAGGTCCGACTCGCCCTCCACCGCCTCCGTGACGCCAACCCCGGCAACGACGACCACCACCCCCTGCTCGTCGTCCACGGCCTCGGTGAACACACCGACGGCGTGCCCGTCGAAGCCGACGAGTGGCCCGGCCCCGTGTTCGGACTTGACCTGACCGGCCACGGCCTGTCGTCGGTCCCCACCGGCGGCGGCTACACCGCCGAAGTCCTCATGGCCGACGTGGACGCCGCCCTCGCCGAACTCGGGCCGTGCACGTTGCTGGGCAGGGGACTGGGGGCGTACGTGGCGTTGCTCGCAGCCGGTGGACGACCCGACAAGGTGCGCGGCGCCGTGCTCACCGACGGTCCCGGTCTCGTCGGAGGCGGCATCCGTCCCCACTCCCCCACCCTGCCCCGTCTCGGCCCGGCCCCCACCCCGCGACCCGATCCCGTCGTGATGCTCGAGATGGCCCGCGACGTGCGACCCCCCGACTACGCCACCGACTACGTGCGTCAGGCACTCGAATGGTCGGGTCTCGACACCCCCGTTGCGGTGTGCACGCGGGTTCGCCCCGAATGGATCACTGCGGTGGTCGACCAACCCGGTGTGCTCGACACCACCGTTCCCGATGCCCTAAGGAGATTCACCAGTGCGACTCATCCCTGAAAGACTCACAGCAAGCGACCTCAATGGCACCACAATCGGCACGGTCCGCGTTTCGGGAAGCGGCACCTACCAACTCGGACCACTTAGTGTGGATCTCAACTTCGAGCACACAGCGACCGACCTGCCAGCGTGGACGTGGTCGGTTGCCAACGCTGGAGATGAACCGGTTTCGGTGTGGTCCGTTTCGCTCGTGTTGGGTGTTGAGTATCGCGGGCCGCTGCGCATATTCCGCCACGGTTACCAGTCATGGTCGTCGTGCGACGTCGCCACACTCGGGGTGCACCGCGACCCATCACTGGGAAACACCACTGGGATCGAACTGATCCAGGGTGTTCATCACGCTGATCAGCGCAATGCTGCACCTGATGAGCTGCGCTCGGAATTCGTGACGGTCCTCGCCGATGCCAACGTTCCCGCCGGGCCTCTTGCCACCGGGGCCATTCGAATCGGGTTCGATGCCGGGGTCGATCACGACGGCACGTTCCGACTGAGGGCGTCAGGTGCTGAGCGGGCCGAACTGCGAAGCGAGGCGTTTCTCGGAGGTGCCCGGCTCGATCCTGGGGTCCGTTTCGGGTTGCATGGCGTCTCCGCCGCCGACGGCAAACCATCCACCACCCTTCTCGCCGACTGGGCTCGCCGTGTGGGCGCACTGGGTGCCGCCCGCACCTCGGCAGCATTCCAAGTGGGGTGGTGCTCGTGGTACCACTACTTCCACGACGTGACCGAAGCAGATCTCCGGTCAAACCTTGCAGCCAGTGGCTCATGGCCCTTTGATGTGTTCCAACTCGACGACGGCTTCCAAGCCGCCATCGGGGACTGGCTGGTCACCAACAACAAATTCCCTTCCGACCTTGCCGGGTTGGCGCAATCCATCGCTGCTGAGGGGCATACCCCTGGCCTGTGGTTGGCCCCGTTCATCGCCGCACCTAATTCCCAGGTCGTGGCCGATCACCCCGAGTGGGTGGCGACGACCCGAGAGACCGGAGGGCCGCTGCCGGGAATGCTCAACCCACCGTGGGGAGGCGGGATGGATGGCCTGATGTTCGCTCTTGACACCACCCACCCCGACGTCCTTGCGCACCTCGAAGACCTAGGGCGACAGGTACGAGATGCCGGATATGACTATCTCAAGCTTGATTTCACCTTCGCACCAAGCTTTGACGGCGCCTTCTGGGATCCCACGATGACTCCTGCGCAACGCGTCCGCGCCGGCTACGACGCAGTTCGCCGTGGCGCTGGTGAAGACGCCTTCATTCTTGGTTGTGGCGCCCCGCTCAGCCACGTCGTTGGGGTCGTTGATGGCAACCGCATCGGTTCAGATGTCGACCCCCGCTGGCACCCAAGAACCGATGACGATGACGATGGCCAGGGCTATCCCGAAACCATGGCGGCCACCGTGCACGCCTTCCGTAATACGCTGGCGAGGTCGTTCATGCACCGCTCGCTGTGGCTCAACGACCCCGACTGCGTGATGTTGCGCACCACCGAGACCGACCTCGACCCCGCTGCGGTGCGCACCTGGGCGCGCACCGTGGCACTCAGCGGAGGGATGGTCCTCGTGTCCGACGATCTCGCCCTGCTCGGCCCCGACGCCCGTCAGCTCCTCGACGAGGTGGTGACGCTCGGTCGTGCCGTGGATGCCGCCAGCCTTGCCATGCAACCGGCCCGCTGCGACGACCTGCTCGACGCCAACCCGCCCACCACCCTGTCCGCCGGTGGCCACGAACTCGTGGTGGACGTCGCCACCGGGCACGGCGTGCTCGACGGTGTGCCACAGTGACCGCCATGGTCATCGAACAGGTCCCCCTCGACGTCATTCCCGGCTCCGAAGCCGAGTTCGAAGCCGCCTTCGACGTGGCCCGCCACGAACTCGCCGGATCGCCCGGGTGCCGCACCGTCCGGCTGGCCCGGTGTGTGGAGACTCCCAACCGCTACCTGCTGCTCGTCGAATGGGACACTCTCGCCGACCACGTCGACGGGTTCCGTAACTCCGACGCCTTCACCCGCTGGCGGGGACTCGTCGCCAAGTTCTGGGATCCGCTTCCCACCGTGCTGCACTTCACCGACGTGGTGCGCATGGACAACACCGCACCGGCGGACTGAACGGGCGCACCTGCCGTCAGGGCGTCTCGGTGGGTTCGGCGGCAAGGTTGCGGTAGAGGTCGGCGTACAGCCCACCCGCACCAACGAGTTCGACGTGACGGCCACGTTCGACCACCCGACCGGCGTCGACCACCACGATCTCGTCGGCGCCCACCACGGTGGACAGCCGGTGGGCGATCACCAACGCCGTGCGACCCACAAGCGCGGTGCGCAACGCCTCCTGCACCGCCAGTTCATTCTCGGTGTCGAGATGGCTGGTGGCCTCATCCAAGATGACGACCGCCGGTTCGGCCAACAACACCCGGGCGATGGCGAGCCGTTGCTTCTCCCCACCTGAGAGGCGGTAGCCGCGCTCGCCGACCACGGTGTCGTACCCGTCGGGCAGGGCGGCGATCACCTCATGGATTCGTGCCGCCCGGCACGCTCCGTGGATCTCGTCGACACTGGCGTCGGGCCGGGCATAGGCGAGATTTGCCATCACGGTGTCGTGGAACAGGTGGGGGTCCTGGCTGACGACGCCGATGGCGTGGCGCAACGATTCCTGAGTGAGATCGCGCACGTCGTGGCCGTCGAATCGCACCGCCCCGTCGGTGACGTCCCACAGACGCGGCACCAACGACGCCAGCGTTGTCTTGCCCGCACCCGACGGTCCGACGAGCGCCACCATCGACCCGGGTGCCACGTCCAAGGTGACGTCGGTGAGCACCCACGGGCCCGGCCCGGCCGCTGGAGCACCGGGGCGCGCCACGTCACCTTCAAGTGACGTCAACGTCCCGTCGGCCTGGGGGTAACGGAACCACACGTGATCGAACGTGACGCGGCCACGAGGCTCCACGAGGTCGATCGCTCCGGGACGATCGGTGATGGGGTTTGGTGCGTCGAGAAGCTCGAACACCCGGTCGAAGCTCACGAGTGCGCTCATCACGTCGACGCGGGCGTTGGTCAGCGAGGTGAGCGGCGAGTAGATCCGCACCACGTAGGCGGCGAGCGCCACGAGGGTACCGAGCGTGATCACATCGGCGATCACCAGTTGCCCGCCCACCCAGTACACGGCTGCGGTCCCGATGGCGGCGACGAGCGTCAGGGCGATGAGGAATGTCCGGCTGTACACCGCCGAGCGCACACCAATGTCACGAACCCGAGCCGCCCGACCGGAGAACGCGTCGGTCTCCCGGCGA
>Ga0208085_1000384_pt1 | contig 15953 bp, 5 predicted proteins | sample LakMenEpi21Jun10_FD_150721 | JGI IMG/M metagenome (GOLD analysis project Ga0208085, IMG submission 150721) | Freshwater microbial communities from Lake Mendota, WI - 21JUN2010 deep hole epilimnion (SPAdes) | ecosystem: Environmental > Aquatic > Freshwater > Lentic | place: Lake Mendota, Madison...
CTACGACTTCACGTCGGCCAAGATTCGGCTCGACATGATCCGGTCGAAACAAAAGGCCAAAGAGGACGAGCAAGCCCCGGCGGCAAATCAGCCCCAGAGCGAAAACAAAACGGTGCCGATCGAATCACCGCCCAAGGAGTCTGCATCGCAAGCTCAGGAAAACACGGAGGGTAAAGACCGCAGGAAAAAGACGCCAATGTCGATTTCGAATCTATCCAAAGGTGAGTTCATGAGCCTGGTCAAGTTGGAGACCGCATCGAATGATCCACAGTTGCACAAGGATGGCTACAGGTGTAGCGACAAAGGTTTTTTGGACTACACCGTCGAGGAGTACTTGGACGCATTGAGATGGTGTATCAAAAACAAGTTGTTCCGAGCCGGTGCAACGATACCCGAGGATGTTCCGGAGTGCCTCAAGAAGCACAGATTGGGGCCTGAACTGGTGCTTCAGCAAGCACGAGAGTTTGGGGAGCTGTATCGATATCGGGCTGGTTGCAAGCCTAATCCGGATGCGCAGCGGGACTCTTCGGATGACAAAGCATCCGAATCAGGCAGAGCCTCAGGCCCAGAGGGCACCCCGGCTCAATAGGGTATCCTGCGAAAGCTCTTCCCCGGCATTTCTCTCTCACGAGTTCTCCCGAGCAAACTCAAGGCTCGCTTAAGGCTTATCAAGCAAAGGCCTCGAGCGGGAGATAAACGGGAGGCAAGGGAAAGATAAGCTGCTGAGCCGATGGGATTCGTCCTGAGACGGACTAGATGGTAGTCCAGTTAGGGGGCGAGAAGGGGGCTTGAGGGAGCGCTGACGGATTTCTTTTGAAGGGCCGGAGTGGCTCAGCGCACGCGGTGCGCCCCGAGGCGGGATAAACTCGCCTGAATTAGCTTCTAACTCGCAATTTGAGTGGAATCACCGCTCGATTCCACCACCGACCGCCCAATTCATCGCGGTCGTTTCCCTAACTAATTTGGGTAACTAACTTGGGGACAGTCCCCAAGTTTTTTTCGTCTCGCCCTTGCTGATTGAGTTTGTCTTGGGCTTTGTTGCGCATGTAGCCTTCGAGCAATTTCAATTTGCCGTCGCGGTCAAGCCTGGCTCTCATTCCAATTCGATGATCCATCGAGGTTTGCGAATTGGATGACGAGCTCGATGCCCCCCCCAGCGAGTGGCCTACGCCGGTAGTCGGAACTGGAATGGGTGGGACATCGGTCGGGACATCGGAGTTGTCAGGGTTTGGTCCACGGCGCCAGAGGTAAAATGAGGGGCGACGAGCCCTTGGTCGTCTGGATCTCCAGAGTTATCGCTTGGCATCGTTTGAGACATCGACGAAGACACCTATGCATTGAACGATAAAACGATCGTCTCGGTAATGCTCCATTGGGTTGGGCTGTTCCAAATACGCGAGACAGTATGAACCCAGGAAAGGCCCGGAAGGTTTAGATCCTCATTTTCTGGAGTGGTCAGCGCGCTGAATCCTCCGACAAATCCCGATGTGTTATCGGAAGTTGTGAAGCTTGGGACATACTGATCGATACGGATCCCAACTCCTGTTAGTTCCAAAGCTGGAAGCCCTTCGGTGGGTAGCGAAAGCGGACTTGGCTCTTGAGATCCTTCGGATTCGGAAGCGGTTCTGGGTAGTCCCACTGTTTGGGAAAGCCCCTGAGAAGCATTCCCTACAAAACCACTTACATCGATGGGGCTCTCGTGGGTTCCGGTCGAGATGGGCTGGAACAAAGCGAAAGTTCGTCGGTCGCCTTCGCGGCGCTTCCCCCAATGTCCCTCGCCTGTCGGCCGAGTTGCATTGAGCAATTAAAAAACTCGGGGACTGTCCCCGGGTTTTTTCAAACGAATGTTTTCATCGTGCTCGATGGCTGTTTGAACGGCGGCGATTCCGATCGTTGATCGAGGCGGTTCGCGGTAACTTGCGGACCAAGTGGCCGGATGGCTATACTAAATCGTGACGAGCTCGAGTCGACAGCTACGACAGGAGTGATGCCGAAGATCGCAGAGCCAAAATGACATCATCGAACACACCTAATCCCCCCGAAGAGAATCCACTCGAGTTCCGCGCTGGTTCTGATCCTGACGTTTCCCACCGAGGAAGCTCGGGCGGCGCGAAGAACGAGGATGAGTCGTCATTCAATCCCTATGCATTTCATGTTACCGCTGAGTCCTCTCAGAACCAGGGCGAAGCGACACAGGCGTCTTGGCACGACGATTTCGACCAACAGGTGCCGCCAGTCGATGGCTCCTACTGGGTCACTATTGGGTTGCTGGGGCTCTTTTCCTTAACCATTTGTTTTGCTTCTTGGAATTTTTGGTCCCCGAGCCTATTTTGGGGAGTGACTGAATTCTCAGGGTGGGCACTGATGGTCCTTATTCCGCTCTCTTTGCTGCGGCTAGGACTCCATCGCCGATCCATCGCCAAGGCGATCCTCATGCAGACCTACCCTGGTGGGCAACGCTTCGGTCTTTGGTACTTATTCTATTCCCTTGTGTTTTCTGGTATCTGTGTCCTTGGCGGAATAGTCGCGTTCTTCGGTCTCTGCTTGGGGATCCGTGTAACGATTGGATTTCCTGAGATGCTATCGCTTAGCGTCAGCGTCGTGCTGGCCCTTGCGGTCTCCATTTTTCTTTTGATTCTTGGAATCCCAAAATACCGATAATGGCACCTTCCAAACCGGTCACTCCCTATACGTTTCTAGGAAGTACGCAGAGCCTTTGCCCAGAGTGCTTGCGAGTGGTACAGACCAAGATCATCGCCAAGGGGAACCGGGTTTACTTTCGCAAACGGTGTCCCGAACATGGACTGCGAGAGGATTTCATCTGCAGCGATCGCAATTGGTTCGATCGCTACGATACGGCCTTGCCTGCTCGCCTCCCTAGGCACACTCAGGTGGAGCCATCGATGGGTTGTCCGATGGACTGCGGGCTGTGCTCAGACCACGAGCAGCACACGTGCGTGGCGGTCTTGGAGATCACCGACAGCTGCAATCTGACTTGCAGCATGTGCTATGCCGATAGCCGACCGGGGCTCAAGCACAAGTCGCTCGACGAGGTCAAACGTGCGATCGATACGTTGGTGGCAGCCGAGGGCCAGCCCGACGTTTTGCAGCTCTCGGGGGGTGAGCCGACGCTTCATCCTGAGTTCGAGCAGATCCTTCAATACGCCCTTTCGCAGCCGATCCATTATGTGATGATCAACACCAACGGCATTCGGTTGGCCAAAGACGCAGAGCTTGTCGCGAAGATCGCCGAGCATAAGCACCGTGTTGAGATCTACTTGCAAATGGACGGGGTCGAAGACTTTGTTTTTGAAAAACTCCGAGGACAGCCACTTCTTGCGACCAAACTTCAAGCCCTCGATCGGCTGGGGGCAGCCGACTTGAACGTGACCTTGGTGGCGACCTTGCAAGCGGGAGTCAACGAGGGGCAGCTAGGCGGATTGCTCGAACTTGCAGCCCAAAGGCCTTGGGTCAGCGGACTGAGTCTCCAGCCGGCGACGTATTCAGGTCGGCATTATTTGCCTGAGCAATTGGAATCCCGCATCACCGCACCGGACTGCATCCGCCTGCTTTGCGAGCAGTCGCAAGGGCGTTTGAGCGAGTCGGATTTCTTTCCGCTCCCTTGCGCGCATCCAAACTGCCATGTCTTGGCCATGTGCTATCGGCATGAGGGGCAACTCGTACCCCTGACACGATTCATCGATGCGACCGCCAACCGGGACCTGTTGGCAAACGGTCTGAGTTTTACGCGGGATGAAGGTAAACGACTGGCTCAGCTTTACATGGCTCGCAACGCCTGCTGCGGGCCCAATGGTTGTGTCGATAGTGACCAAGCGGATCTCGGCCAAACTCCCGCTGGTGGTCCTGCGTTGGTCTCCCTAGGATCTCCTGCTCGGATCGCCGAAGATTTCTTTGCCAAAGCGATCGAAAAGGAACTTGGAAGTAAGCAACTCCTGCGGATCACAATCACCTCTTTTATGGATGCATACAACTTTGATGTACGGCGAGTCATGAAGTGTTGCACGCATCACGTGTTGCCCAGCGGGCATATAATCCCGTTTTGCGCTTACAACGTGTTGTATCGCAATGGGCATGTGCCTTTGCCTGAATTGAGTAACACGTTGGTGGTCGAGAACAAAGTGACCAAACGCTCGTGAGCCCGCAGGCAGGCAAGTTGCTCCATTCGTTGATGATGCTTTTGGCCTTGGTTGTCAGCTATTGGCTCTATCGGGACAGTCGACAAAAGTTAGAGATATCGTCTGACCACAAGCGGTTCCTATCGTTGGCAGCTCTACTCGGCGCGTTCATTGGGGCGAAGCTTCCTTTTTTGCTTGAGCGGGATTGGACTGGGCTCAGTCCTTGGACCCATTGGCTCAGCGACGGCAAGACGGTCTTGGGGGGGATTTTCGGGGGTTATATTGCGGTCGAGTTGACCAAGGCGTGGCTGGGTGTTCGTCAAGGAACAGGGGACGCATTTGCGGTCCCTATTGCGGCGGGATTGAGCATCGGCCGGATCGGTTGTTTCCTGGGTGGTTGTTGCTATGGGATACCGACGACCTTGCCTTGGGGTGTCGCATTCAAGACGGCCCCTGATGCTGGGGAATGCATGCGGCACCCGGTCCAACTTTACGAGACCTTGTTTCATTCGGCCGCGTTGATCGCCTTGGTGATGCTTGAGCATCGCCGATGGGTTGCGGGTCAACGCCTCAAGCTTTACTTAATTGGTTATTTGATTTATCGATTCATCACCGAATGGATCCGGCCTGAGCCTAAGGTGCTCTATGGGTTTACGGCCTATCAGATCGCATGTGTGTTTCTAGCGATACTCCTTATTGGTCAACTCCGAAGTACGAGCAACAGCGAATCGCATTCTCGGAGTTAAGGCCAATTGTTAGAGCAATTGTCCCCAATAGCTCTACACGACGCGCTAGCGGCGGAGTCTTATGGTTTTATGCCTTTTTGTCCTACTGGCTACGGTCGCTTCAGGTTTCTTGTCGGATTTATTCTTCAGTCGCTCGAGCGGGGGGGGCTGGTGATTCAGGCGTTGTTGGTTTGGTCCGCAACGCAAACAGATGATTGTTGGAATTCGAGACCACCAACGTATCTCCTTGCTCTGCAAAACTGAGACCTTCAATCGAGGAGTCCGTTTCTGAGTTGGCGTCGAAGATTTGGTTCGCAATTTCCCAGTAGGGAGAGACCAGATAAACCGCGACGTTTCCAACTTCATCTCCGGTGGCGATGATTCCTCCCTGCTCGTTTGGTACGATCTCCGTGAACGATTGTCCGAGATCCAGATCGACGCATCGCTTTAACAGTGGCATGGATGATTCGTCCGATTTGGTAACGGAAATCGGAGCCTGGTCCGGTAATTGGATGAATCGTACGATCCGAGGTTTTGCCGACTTGTCGATCGTCTGCAGGACCAGATATCGAATGGTTCTCTTCGACGGAGGATCGACAGTGCTATCGGACAGAATCTCTTTGAAGAACCAGATGCGCTGGACATCCGAGGCTTGAAGTTCTGCTATTGACTTTTTCTCCGAGTCGTTCTCGCCTTGGGTTTGCATGGAGCTGATTTTCCCGAGATCGCTTATCTTGCCGTTATGGGCATAGAGTACCGTGTTGTCAGCAAGGACGCAGGCAAACCGCATCGCGTCATCCAGGGTGGTCGAATCCCCTTGGGGATCCCATGCGAAGTGCTGAACGGATTCGCCGTTTGGCAATGGAGATTCAAGAGGCTCGAGTTCAAACACTCCGTTCTCAGGCTTTTGAATCACGCGATAAAAGTTCAAGCTTTTCTTGTCGCGGATGGCTAAGGTCTTTGCATCAGGCGACAGGTCGAAAGACTTGATATCGGGGAAAGCACGATCAAGCCGGTGCCAACGTGGGGCTTGTCCGTCCTGGAGTGAAAGGAACAGAGTTGCCTTGGGGTACTGCAGGATCACTAATTCACCTTGCGCGTCGTAAGTGACCTGGTTCGGTTTGTGTCCGATTTCGATTTGGCTTTCTGATTTTTTGCTTACTTTGTTGGTGTCGATCAGTTCAAAGAGTTGGGCGATCTTCTTTTCGTACGTTTGTTGATCTTCCGAGATTCCAGCATCTAAGAGCCAGTTGGGCGAATGATTTTGGTGAAACACAGCATGGACAGGTTTCGCGAACGACTCCCATTCGTTGCCGCTTTGGAGTGGTCCGATCACACCGATATAAATCTCGTCGGACCATCCGTTTTCTCCTTGGACGGTTTTAGCAATTCCCATGTAGATTGCCTGAGGGCTGATCAAGGAGACTTCATTGATTAACTGAAGCTTGTTGTTGGCCTCCAATCGACTCGACGAAGCTGTTTTGACCGAATCTGTATCAATCGGCGAGGACAATACACCCTTGAGCGGATCGAAATCGCATCGGATTACATTGCCTTTGGAATCGAGGATATATAGGCGAGTTCCATCGTTGCTCCAGCAACCCGCAGCGGGACGTGGAATGACGACCAATCGATTCGACTCGAGATCAAACCATTTCGGCTTGGACTTGTCCACCATACCGTCTGCAGGGATGTTTCCGATCCAGCAGACGCCTTCGAATCCGTCGATGCGGAAGTAGGCTTGGTAGGGATGTTTGGGGTTTTTGATGCAGAAATGGACGGCCTTTGAGGTATGCTCTGTCGCGAGTCGCGAGGAGACTTCTCGCTCGACAAGCATGAGTGTTTCGGTATTTCCAAAGACGAAACGGTTCTCATCGAGGGGACTTAGCCGATCGATTTTCACTTTGGATTCGAAGGCGATGCGATCGAGCCACTGCTGATTTTTGACATCCCACAAACAGATTTCGGAAAACGTAAGGGATTCTGGGCGACTTTCGGTGTTACGAGTCGTGACATAAACAGAATTTTTTCCATCCACTGTCGCCAAGCTCAATGCGGTACTTCCATCTGGACTAAAGGCAACATGCTCTATCTTGGCAAATGGACTATGCCCCCAAAATTGAAAATCGTTTTTGACTTCCTTGATTTTCACAAACTCTTTGGCATTCGATTCGTTGTTCACGAAATGTCGAATGTTCAATGAGGAGACTTTTTGCCCAAAATCGACCTGTTTATCCTGTTGGTTGCTTCGAGGATCATAGAGAGCTGCAACTCCGTGGCCATCGATCGAGAGGATTCGTTGGCCGTTTAGCCCATTGAATAACCATTGGGGTGTGGATTCCTCGAAAGCCTCGGCAGCGTTGAAGGGATTTTCCAGGCCGATTCGGTTTCGTTCGATTTGCTCGGCGACGTTCAGGCGGTTGGCGATGAGTTCGGAATTGATCGTTAGAACGTCTCCGTATTGGTCGAAGCGAGCAAAGAGAATTCCTTTGTCTTCGGAATCCTCTTTCAAGGGTCCTGCGGTGAGCGAATGCAGATGAGAAATCCGAAAGACTTGCTGGTCCTGGGATCTGACTGCGGTTTCCGTTGACTCTTTTGCGTTTGGCATGTTGGTGACGCTACCGGTCAAAGTCCAAACTTGGACCGACTGCTCTTTGGCAGCACGTGTGATCATTTTCCTGCTGTTGGATGAATTGATTGCCGAAGAGTTTGGTGGGATTTCTTCGATCAGTATTTCCTGGATGGCATGCACGTGTTTTTTCTGCAGTGGGAACCGTTCGACGAATTCCCAAAGCTCTGGAGCGATCGATTTCTTAGGCTCCTGCTTGCTAGACTCCTCATCGCCCGGCTTCTGAATTTTTAAACGAGCTTGGACTAAGTTCCCGTTGGCTTGGCCGAAAACGAAATGGAGTGATTCGAGGATATCGATAAAAGGAGAACGTAGTCGTTTGTTTGGATCTTTTTCAGCTTTGATTTTAGCGATAGCCTCGTCCAAGGATTCCTTGGAAAATTTGGAGACAACTTGAGGCATCTGCGTGTCGAGTAGAGCAAATTGGATCACTTCGTCTTTGAGTGGGGCAAGGTATTCGACAAACTTGGGTCTTGAGTCGCTCGATTCACCACCAGCAAATGGAGCGATCAGCTTTAAATAGTAGCTTCCTCCGTTTTTGATCAGTGCCAGAATCAAATCGTCCGAAAGCCATTGGATTTGGATGGTTTCCTCGTTCGTCGGCACGCTATTGCCTTTCGCACCGGGCTCGTTCTTTGTGTACCACAGGTAGTTCGGTTGCGTCGTGGCGATGTGGCGAGCAATGGGGCTCAAGGCGAGAAGTTTGCCTGCTCGTGGTATATCTTTGTCATAGGGGGATAACTCACCGGTTTTCAAATCGATGAAGACTACAGGTTCGGTTTCCCGGTCGAGAGCAAGGTAGATTCGGGTTCCATCGGGAGACGGGACGATGCGTCGGACGGATTTGACTTTGGAATCGATCCATATTTCTTTGGATTTGACTTCCCAAATTTTTTGCGGATCGGTTCCGTCGAGACCGACTTTATAAATTTCACCGGTCGGATTTGCGACAAGCAATCCGGAGCGATTGGAATCCAAAGCGAACGCCGAGGATCCGGACTGAAAATGAGCTTGGGTCGTCAAGTTGACTCCCTTGAGGTCGGCGTTGGCAAGAAGCAAGATCCGGTTTTTAGCCCAGTTGTCCGGATCGGGCAGTTGCGTGATCAGCGCGTTGTCCTCGGTGCTATTGGCCTTCGGATCTAGCGTGTTTCGAGCCTCTTTCTTTTCCGCTTTGAGTTTCTCTAGCACATCATCGATGCTCGTGATCAATCCAAAAGCTCCACCGGGGTTCGATTCGTTGATCCTGGAGCGAGCCAGTCCAAGCTTGGAGGTGATCTCGGCAAGCTGAGTTTTGGCGAGCTGCAGCTCGGCTTTACGGCGTTCTTTATCTGCTGTTTTCTTACTATCTATTGCAACCTTTTCAGACTCAATTGCTTTATCTTTTGCGCTTTTCTCCTGGTCTTTAGCTCGGTTAGCTTCGACAGTCGCTTCCTCAGCTTTTTCTCGTTGCTTGGCTTCCTCTTCTTTGGCTCTCTCCGCAGATAGTCGGGCCTCCACTGCCCTATCCTTCGCATCTTTTTCATTTTTCTGCGAGGCTACTGCTTGCTGCCACAAGAGTCCGACGATACCGCTACCGACGAGCAGCGAGACAATGAACGCATTGCGGAGCAGTCGGAAGCGTTGGGCTCGGAGTTTGACTGCTGTTTGGGCCAATTCGGCTTTCTGGTAGAGCTCGTCCTCTTGAGCTTCTCTTCGATCGAGCGTCTGGAGCGCCAGATCGTAGTCTCCCTTATCAAATGCGCATTGGCCATAAGCCAGCCGAACCTTGTTGAGCTCTGGAGCCGCCTCGGGGTTTTGTTCCCAGAGTTCGATGGCATCTTTCAAGCCGAACAAGGAGCGGTTGAAGCGATCGTAGTCTCCTTGCTCGATCGCCTCGGTCCCCAGTACGACCGCCTTCTTGGTGAGCTCTTGGCTACTTTTGATATTGGCCCGTTCTTTTTGAATGGCATGGATCGCGGTCTGCAAATCATCGACCTTCGCAAACCTGTCTTTGGGGTCGGTTTCAAGAGCTCTCAGGGCGACTGCCACCATCGGATCCTTGCAGTCGGTCGGTTGGATCACGTTGTTCTGTGCGGCTTTTGCCAAGGCCGCATGCCCCATCTTCTCATTGGCGTCCTTGGGCAACCGAGGATGATGCCCTGTGACGATCTGAAACAAGATTCCACCTAATAGGTAGATATCGCTTCCCTTGCCAATCTTGGATTTGTCCCCGCGTGCGACTTCAGGACTGATCCATTGCCAAGTCCCCGCGCAGCGAATGGACTCGGGGCGTTTCAGGTCGCTAGCCACCCCCCAATCGACCGCATAGACTTCACCGAACTCACCGAGCTGCACGTTGTCGGGTTTGATATCCATGTGGAGGATGCCCTTGCTATGGGCAAAGGCAATCGCATCGCAGAGCTTATCGAATATCTCTAGATTTTCATCGATCGAGTTGTCTCGAATCTTCTTTTCCCAAGGGTTCCCTTGAATGTACTTCATCGAGTAAAAGCAAACCCCTTCCTTGGTGCGCCCAAGCTCATAGACAGGGGTGATGTTCGGATGCTCTAAGCCGGCGGTGATTTCCGCTTCGTAGAAAAACTGCTTGATGAATGTATCGTTCTGCTTGTCCTTGCGAATGACCTTAAGTGCCACCGAGCGTTTGACGGAGTTTTGGGTAGCTAGATAGACCAGCCCCATTCCCCCTTTGCCAAGCACGTGCAGATCTAACTTACCTGTTTTAGGGTCGTTTTTCTTTTTGATCTGATAGTCGACTGTATCGTCGTTCCAATCGATTGCATATGAAATCCTACGATCCGTCAGACGCTCGTAGATCGCATCGGATGCCTTGGCTCGCTCGGCTTGTAGATACTGCTTGGAATCCCCGATGGATTTCGAGTTTGTTGGCCCACCGGTTCGGATCGATGGACCCGTTGGATTACCGGTCACTAAGCTTTTGACTTCGCTTCCATTTTTGGAGTCCGAAGCCGATTCGCTCAGATCCATCGTTTGATCGTAGGAAGATTTTCCGACTACACCCGATGATCCAGGTTGGGACCCCGTTTTAGAACCAGCTTGGCTATCGCTCAATAGCATCGTGCCATCATCGGCTAGGGATCCACCCGAAAGAGAACTCGAGGAACTCATCGAAGGGGACGAATCGATGTCCATCGTGTAGTCTTGCCCGCCCTGATCCGCAACGACAATTTTCGTTCCATCCTCTGGGACCTCAGGCTCGGATGGAGTTCCATCGAACCCCGTACCATTCGTATCTCCAAAGACCTTACCCTGAAATGGAGCCATCGACGGGGCAACCATCCGCGTACCGTCTGCGTATTGATTTGACGGATCTGAAAGATCCATGGTTTGGTCGTTGGCGTCCTCCAGGTCCAGCGTTCCGGATTCCATCGATGGCATCGAAGGTGACAAATCCATCGTCTGATTAAAGTCAGAGATGTTCGAAATATCTATGCTCGTCACACCTTCCGTTCGCGAGGTCGACGGTTCGGATTCGAGCTCTCGGGATGCAATCGCATCGAGGTCTACCGTCATGTCCAACGGTTGATCTTTGTCCGAAGTATTCCCTTGGGAGTCCTTTTGCGAATGATCGTGGGCTTTACTCATGGTTGTTTTTGATTTGGAGACCGAAATCTTCGCAGACGCCTAGCAAGTACCGAGTAATCCGTCGGCGGCGGAACGTTCGGGCTATTGGGCTTGCGAGCTAGCCACAGTGATCCCAAGACGAGACTCCAAGCTTGGTCGTTCGCCTGCCCGTGTCGAAGGTCTGACGCGACTGTCGACGATGGAATTCCTGGGTCCAAGTATAGTGACTGGTCGTTTGAATTCGATGGTTTTTCATCATTTTCCTTTCCTTTGGCTTCCTGATCTCCCGCTGGAGCCCCCCCCTTCTGGGATTCTCCCTCGGAGGGTTCGTTGGGGGGATTTTCTTGCGGAATGGTTGGATTTGCCCCACGGGGCTCTGTACCGATGATGAACCGATCGACGACCTGTTGGGTCCCATCAGAGGTCTCGATCGTGATCTCGTAGCGACCCTGCCGAGTGCCCGGCTGGAGCCTGAGATATTCCTGAATTTTGCGCAAGTCCGATTGGGACAATTGATCAGAGCCACTCAGAAGCCCCTCAGGGATCAAAATCTCCTCGGTTTGATCGGTTCGACTTTCTTTCGTCTCCTCTTGCTCTTTAAACTCCCCTTTGACTTCCTCGACAATACTTACCACCAGTCGCTTGACGACAATTCGAGTGCTGCGCTCTTGATATGGCTGCTCCTCGTACTCCGGAGATTCGGTCGCAACCGTCGGCGTCTCGCGGACCGTATAAGGTTCGGGTTGGCTGAACGTCGGAATCTGGGTTTCTCGCGCCGGTGGCATCGGCAAGCCACTGTCGGAACCTTCGGAAATCACATCGGGAACCCGATGGGTCTGTACGGTCAAGTCGTAGTAACCGGTCGACGTGGATGGAGCACCGTTAGGCGGATTGAAATTATCAAATCCTACTGGCGGTTCCTTCTGAAAAATGAAGAAATCTTCGGATCTTCGGATCACCACGTCGGTCGGAAGTTCCTGAACGCTGTTTAGGAAATCGACATCGAAGGGATTCGACCGCTCAAGATAGCCGACGCGTCCGAGGGCCTGAGGCTTGGATCCTACGGGTTGATCATTACCCGCATCGCGGACATAGACTTCCCCTTGTTTCCCAAACGATTCGAGCTTTCCATCGGCATATCCGATGTAAAGATCGAACCCCGATTCGTTGTCGGAACCAAAATGGGTCGCTACTCCTTGTAGGTTCCGTTTGGTGGGTCCTGGAGAGGTTGGGACCTCAGGCAGGTTCGATTCAGAGAACGAATTCCGCGAAACGATGCGAGTAGTGAAAAGCCCCCCTGCCGGATTTGGTTTTTCCAAAGCGTCGAAGATCCTCGCTTTCAGATCGACATCGTTGATCCGTTGTCCATGGACCGTACCGTTCTGAACGGAGTTGCTCTGAAGCGTTGCCGTACTACCAAGCACAACCTTCGAACCACTGACCAGAACGACTCCGCCAGCCTCAGGACTCGCGCTGTTCGATACGATCGCATCCTCGACGATAAGATCCCCAGAACGTGTTTGAATGTAAATCCCCGGCTTATCGGATTGCCCTTGCCCGCTTGCGAGATTTCCTGCAACTGCCGAATCGACCGTGAGCGCTTTGCTGTTGACGACATACAGCGAATAGCCGACGTTCTCATAGCGATCGATGTAGCGATATTGCTCTCGCAGTGCATCCTTGATGCTCTGCGAAACGGTTCCCAACGCATCGACAAAATCGTCTCCTTGCGCATTGGCTTGCACATCCAACTCTTGCCATGAACTCAGCAAAGCGTTGCTCAACGTCTTGGCTGACAATCGATTGATGGTCGTATCGTGGAGGTGAGCATAGCTCGCTGAACGAAGCGTCAGTTCGTTCGACTCGACTCTTGCGGACGAATCCAATTCAGCAATCGCCCCTCGCGCGCTCTCTAGTACAGCATCTCCTGAGGTACTGATCATCGCGCCGATCAGTACGCTATCCTTGGCTCCTAAAGAGATATCTCCGGTTCCTGAAACCAAGTCTCCTCGAAGAATAATATTCCCCGAATCGATGGTCACTAGGACGATGTCTCCCGCACTATCTGCAGAAATACCGATACCGGGTAATCGTCCCGAATCAACCACAATATCGCCGGTAAGATTGCGCAAAGCGATCGTACCTCCGTTGGTCGTCGTCAAATCCTCCAAGACCGAAACGCGATCGGTCTGCGAGGAATTAAAATGCACCTGTTCAACGGCAACTTGCACGGCACCGATGGTTGCTCCATCGATTTCGGTGATGGTGATTCCATCGGCTGCCACTGCGGCCAAGGTATCGACTTGGGTGAATATCTCGCCGATTTCCGAACCGGCTCGCATCGCCAAGACTCCTCGGGTCGAAACGTTGATCACCGGTACGATAGCTCCATTGACGATATCCTGCTGCGCTTCGAGATAAACACCCGCTGCACCGGCTTGAATGCTCCCCAAAACAAGATCGCGGCCAGCTTGTACCCATAGATTCGAATCGTTTGTGATCAACGACTCAATCGTCACATCCTGTTGGGATGCAAGATAGATGGTTCCTAATCGAGGCGGTCCACCCAAACGAATACGGTCCCCAAGAACAAGATGATCCTTCGATTGGATCGTGATGTCCCCGGACTCGCTTTGAACAACTCCATTGAGGATTACCGTTCCACTGTCGATCGTCTGTAGCAGTACATCGCCAGCCACTGCCGCTTGAACGCCATGGGGACCTGTGCTCCCGCTATTGATTTGAATGTTTCCCGCAACGCTCTGCAGTTTGATAGGGCCAATACCCGTGGTAGTCAGGTCCTCGAGAACCTCCGATCGGTCGATCTGCGAGGAGTTGAAATTCACCTGTGTGCTCGACACAAAAACCGTATCTACCGTCAGTCCGTCTGCCTCTCGGATGTAGATGCCTTCGACAGATCGAGCCGCCAAGAGGTCGACTTTGGTGCCAATCGCATTGCGGTTGGTTTCCAAAGGTCCTGCCAGATCCGAGCCCCCAATCCTACCCCCAGCACTCATCGCTAAAGCATTTGCCGATACATTGATCGATTCAGAATTCGGGTCAGCGTCGAGAATGTCTCTCGTAGCTTGCAAGTAAATCCTCGCTGCTCCAGCCTGAACATCACCCAAGCGAATCGACTGATCCGATACGATCGCCAGGTTTACATTTCCTGTATTGAGCGCCTCGACCGTCACGTCACCTTGTGATTTCAAATAGATCCTACCCGGATTGCTCGTTCTGAGATGATCCCTCACTTGCAATGCATCTACCGAATGGATCGTGATATTCCCAGTGCTAGATTGCACTTGAGCTTGGGTAATCACCGTGCCGTTCAGTACCGTCTGCAATAGAACATCGCCTGTCCCATCGGCTCGGATTCCCAAAGTCCCTGCAGTACCACCTTTGACCAAGATGTCCCCCGAGATGCTCTGAAGCTTGATCGGACCGTTGGCGGTCGTCACCAAATCTTCAAGTGTCTCCGAACGATCGGCCAAGGTCGAATTGAAATTGACTTGCTTGATCCCCGCCGAAATCGTATCGACAACAATTCCACCCTCTTGCTGCAATACATACATTCCATTTGCCGACTCAGCAGCAATCAATCCAACTTGAGTGACTATCGCATTGCGGTTCGAATCCTGAGGATAGGTTAAGTCCGAATCACCAATTTTCCCTCCCGACCTCATCGCCAATGCCGAAGCCGAGACATGAATCGTTTGGGCACTCGGATCGGAATCCAGAATGTTACCAGCAGCCTCAAGGTAAACAACTCCGCTCCCAGCATTCAAACGGCCAAGCGTAATACTTCCGCCCGCTTTGACGGCGATGTCGTTGTTCGCTTCAAGGTTCCCCACAGCCACATCCGACCGCGACTTCAAATAAATCGTGCCCGATACCCCTGTCCTCAATCGGTCGACAACACTCAGCGAATCCGCAGAGTTCACCGTAATGTTGCCCTGATCACTCATGACTACAGCATTCGTGATGATGGATCCAACCTGAACGGTCTCCAACAAAACATCACCGCTTCCATCGGCCGCAATCCCTCTGGTCCCCATCGTCCCAGAATTGACCACGAGATCTCCATCTAGGCTCTGCAATTTGATCGGCCCATCGCTCGTCGTCGTCAAATCCTCCAACATCCGAACTTGCGCTCTTCGCGTCGAATTGAAATTCACCCGCTCGCTCGATACGCTTACCGAATCGACCGTAAGCCCGTCGCGCTCCTGAATATAAATCCCCTTGGCTGCCTCCGCTGCAAGCGTCAAAACTTGAGTACCGATCGCGTTACGATTACTGCCCTCGGGGGCTCCCGTATCACTATCGCCAATCTTACCGCCAGCTCTCATCGCCAAGGAACCTGCAATCACGGCGGTCGAATTAGAAGTTGTTTCCCTATCCGAAATACTTCCAACCGCCTGCAAGTAGACTCGACCATTACCCGCATCGATACTTCCAAGTGTCAAATCTCCCCCGGAAAGAATCTGCGCATTCCCAAGAGTGCGGATCGATTCGATCGAAGTGTTCGTCCCCGAGGCAAGCTGAATCGAACCTGTACCTAGGGTTTGCACAATGCCCTTGAGGTCTAGGGCACCGGCAGCATCAAGCGTGATACTCCCTGTACGAGTTGAAATGCTCGAGTGGGTTGTTATGTCCCCACCATTGACCGTTTCCAACAGAATATCTCCACTTCCATTGGCGGTAATCCCGTTGGTCCCCTCAGTCCCCGCACGAACGACGATGCTTCCCGAGAGACTCTGAAGCTTCACAGGACCGCTGCTGCTCGTCAGGTCCTCAAGATTCTGCGGCAAGCCCACCGAGGTCGAGTTGAAGTTCACTCGCTGGATCGTCGTCGAGATTCGATCGATCGTCACCCCGTCT
>Ga0208085_1000391_pt1 | contig 15762 bp, 23 predicted proteins | sample LakMenEpi21Jun10_FD_150721 | JGI IMG/M metagenome (GOLD analysis project Ga0208085, IMG submission 150721) | Freshwater microbial communities from Lake Mendota, WI - 21JUN2010 deep hole epilimnion (SPAdes) | ecosystem: Environmental > Aquatic > Freshwater > Lentic | place: Lake Mendota, Madison...
CAGGATGAGAATCTCCAGGCTCTGAATCTGTTCAGAGTTCATGGTTTGCGGGAACCGATTCGGATGTCGGCCTCCCTGCTCCGGTGTCTCCCACGACCTGCATCGAGATCAGGCCGCTGCAGGCCGGCGCTGTTGCGTGGCGAAAAGCGCTGCTCCCCCGGCCGCCAGCACCAGAGCGCCGCTGACGGCCAGGAACACCAGCACCTGGAGCAGCAGCAGAGCAATCCCCAGGGCTGAGCCAGCCACGATCTGCACCCTGGCCTTGATCAGCAGCGTCAGCAGGAGCAAGACGGTGGCCTTGAGGGCCAGCACCTTGGCCGCGCTGAACGGGAAGGAGAGCGGGCAGAAGGGGTTCAGAAGCACGGCGGACTGGTAGATCTCCCCATGCTGGTGGCCTGAGGTCCATCCCGCGGCTGCCGCTCAGTCGTTAGAGCCCACTGCGGGGAACAGGTCCGCCAACCCTGCTGACGCTTCTCGGCCCAAAGCTTGAGGGCTTCTTCCCGCGTGAGCTCCAGCCGCCTCTTGAGGAGCGGCACCGGCTGATCAGGCAGAAGCTCTCCCACTGTGACCTCCAGCCGCTGGCTCCAGCGATCCCAGAGAGTTGGCCGGAAGTGCAGCAACTGGCGGCCGTCGCTGATCCAGGCCTCCTTGGGCGACAGCGGCGGCCGGTTGCGTGGCCCACCGTTCACGCCACCTCGGGTGCCCAGCCCCGCTGGCGGTGCAGGTCCTCTGACCAGCCGCTGCAGCGATGGGTCAGGTGCTCTCCATGGGAGATCAGACCCTGATGCAGGTGGCAGGTGAGCAGCGGAATGCACTCCGGCCCCGGGTGGTGCCGGAAGAAGTGGCAGGCCATGCAGACCTGGCGGCTGCGGCTGGAGCGCAGCACGGTCTGATCCAGCCAGGGCCAGTCCTCGATCTCCTCGGTGCGGGAGGGCTGCAGACGGGAGAGCGGGACCGGCACCATGGCGATCATTGCGGGCGTACACCTGTACTAGCAGGGGGTCGCGGTTGGTGCCAATGTCAGGTCGTGCCCCGGCGCGGCCGGAGGGCTCCTATGTCGAGAACGCATTCCGAGCGGCATAAGCAAGGGCCGCCTCGATGTCGGCGGGTTCCAGCTGCGGGTAGGCCTCAAGGATCCGCTCGCGGCTGGCGCCACTGGCCATCAGGTTCAGGACCATCGCGACCGTGATCCGCAGCCCGCGGATGCAGGGCCGGCCGCCCATCACGGCTGGATCGTGGCTGATGCGTGCGATCTCCTGATCCGGCGTCCGCTCCGGATGCGGACGCCGTGCGGCGGATAGATCCAGCGCAGCGAGGACCGACTATCCGGCTTCAAAGCGCTGATCGAATGCGGTGTGGCTCTCGTTCATGAGGCGTTGCTGTTGCGACTGGAAAGCTGCAGCCAGAAAGCGATGGACTCCTCTTCCAAGGCTCGCTCCTCTTCCTGGCAGCGGGCCGCCCGAATGGTCTGGGGCACAAGCTCACCGGCGCCGATCGAGAGCTCAATGCCGTTGCTGCCGAGAAAGGCCACCGCCGAGATGATGGCGATGCGTTTGTTGCCATCGCTGTAGGGATGCGCTTTGGCCAGGCTCACCAGCAGATGGGCAGCAAGGCGGAACAGATTCTCTTCCCCCTCGTAGGCCCAGAGGTTGCGCGCTGAGGCGATCGCGGCTTCGAGCACATGGACGTCACGGACTCCGGCAAGCCCGCCGTGCACACGCAGGGACTGGCTATGGCTATGGCTATGGCAACAACGGTGGCTACGGGGCCTATGCGGAGGCGGCCGAGCGGCGAGAAGCTTCCGCCCATGGCCAGGGCGACGCCACCGGCGAGCCCCTAGAGCACGTAACCAGCCGCAATGGCAAGGGGCCGAAGAAGCGCTTCCCCTCCTTAAAAGATGGGTCACGAAGACTGATGCGGTGGTTGGATGAGCGGAGGTGAGATCAGCGCGTTGTTGCCAGCACCCCTGCGTTCAACACCGACGACTGGTCCTACGGGGTATTTCCTCTACGCTGAAATTACCGCAGGTTTGGGGAGATGACCCTCATCATCAGCCCAGCCTTGGATGCTTTAGCACCGCTGCTCTTGCCGCCGGATCTGCGCCTCACGCCGGTGCAGTTTGAGCTGGTGTGCGCCGAGAACCGCGAGGCGGTGCTTGAGCCCCAGGAGCAAGCCGTGGAAGCCTGGCCAGCAAGTGGCGCCCCGCAGCGGCTGGAGCAGCTCCAGGTGCTGGAGCCCACGCCGGAATTCCCGGGGCTATCGCTCCAGCTGCTCGAGATCTGGGCGGGTTAACGCGTGCGGCCCGAAAGCGAACTGGCGGCAAGCAGTCAGCAGATCCTGGCCAGGCGGCCTGATCTGAAAACGGTTGTGCTGCCTGTGCAGGTGCAATGGTTTCCTGAACTCACCACGTCATCTACAACTGGTGATCCTAGTGGTGAGCATCAGTCATCGCCGTGAGGTCTATCGCTGAGGTAACACCACACCACATCTGGTGTCTCTAGCCCCAAAATTCCAAAGCGCGCCTGAGGGGCTTCCCCCTAGGCCGCCAAGAGCCTCAACCCAAACGAGCTGTTCAGCCTCCTGCTGCCAACAAGGCCCTACACACACCTGGCATGTGAGGGCACGGAAATGAGGCAGAACCCAGGATTGCTCTAGTACTGTTCTTCGTACTAAACTGGAATCTCCAGCGATCGCTGTGCTATGGATCAGCAGAACGCACTCACCTCAGCTGAGCTCAAGCGCCGTGGGATCGCAGCGATTGAGCAGGCGCTGCAGCATGGCCCGGTCCATCTGTTGAAGCGCAACCGATCTGCTGCTGTGGTGCTGAGTGAACAGCACTACCGCCAGCTGCAGTTGCAGGCATCACGAGCTCCTGTGCCCGTAGCATCGGCGTTGCGGTGGCTGCTTGCCCTGCCGCCATCCACGACTCCGCGCAGTAAGGCTGAGATCGATGCGGAGCTGGCAGCTGAGCGCCACTGGTGATTGCCTTCCTGGATGCCAGCGCACTGATCTATTTGGTGGATGGTGAGGCCCCATGGGCCGAAGCCACCCAGGCAACACTGCAGCAGCTTGCCGTCGAGGCACCTGATCTCGCACTGGCCGTGAGCCGCCTCAGCCTTTTGGAGTGTCGTGTTGCTCCACTGCGGCGGGGCGATCAAGCCTGCCTGGATCGTTTTGAGGCGTTGTTTGCCCAGCCGGATCTGCTGGTTGTGGAGCTCACTGCTTCTGTGGTGGAGCTGGCGACGCAATTGCGTGCCAACCAGGGGCTGCGCACACCCGATGCCCTCCAGGCGGCTTGCTGCTTGCAACTGGGGCCTGACGCCCTAATGATCACTGGTGATGCCGGATTTCAGCGCGTCCAGGCTTTGCAGGTGCGCCTGATTGCCTGCTCCTGATGGCCCCGAACTTGAGACGCTCCCATTCCTGTGGGCCTTGGCCACTCACCGTCCAGGGCCCGGCCGACCTGGCCGCCTAGCTGGCCGCCAACATCTGAGCCGCCAGGCGCCCCAGCCCGAACCCAACCCCTCTTACACGCTCACCATCTCCACCGAGTTGCTGGAGGCAGGCGCAACCTGCACCTCGCTGGCAAGGCCCTCAAGCTGAAACTGAATCGCGCCTCGGATTGCTTATCAATGCTGCGCAAAGTGCCGGGCCTATTGCAAGAGCAGCACAGGGGACCAGCCCTGGGCCTCCGTGAAAATACGGCTTTCGCACGTGATTCCGTTCACGCCGGTGCTGGCGATCCTTTCTACACACCACATCTGGTGTCTTCAGTGCCTCAATCCAACCGAAATACAGAAGTGCCCTGTGAGGACACTTTCCCCCTGAGCCGCAAGGACCCCCAGCCCGAACGAGGCGCTCTTGCAGCCGCCTCCCCCGAGCTCCTGTCCAGCCAGCGCGGAAGTCTGCGTTGATGAACGCCTGTTGATTGTCTCCGATGGTCACCGGCCTGGCTACGACATGTCGCTAGCCAGGCCGCACTGTTTGCCACCCTGGACTGATGGCCCTGTTGAATACGAGCGCATCGAGGAAGACCACTGGTCGGTCTGCGACATGGAGGTGCACGAACACCCCATCGTGGCCGGCTCGGTTGGCCTGATCCGCAGCCGCATCGACCACCGCGACCTGCGCGGCATCGACAGCTACCTGCGCAAACACAACGACTACGCCGCCTGGGAAGCCCAGCGCCTCTTTAGCCATCGCCACGACCCCCTGGCCAAGGCCCGCTGGAAGCCCCACCAGCGTCTCAAATACCGCCTGATCACCTCCCCCTGGGGCGGCCTGGCATTCTTTCTCGGCAGCTTCTTCATCATGGGCGGCTGGCGCGATGGCGGCGTCGGCTTCGCCTTCTGCCTCCTCAAGGCTGGCTACTTCACCCAGATCGCCTGCCGGCTGCGAGAGCTGGAGCAGCAGCATGTCGCCCTGCCCCCGGCCGGCTGATTGCTCGCACCAGCAGGCATCACCTCTTCAGCCGCACGCTCAGCCCCGCATCTGGCCCAGCCTCCCACGGCGGCCACAACTAGATCCCTCAGCTTTCGCAGAATCGGCGCAACGTCAATGCGCAACGCTGCTCGATCAAGCTGACAATCCTTTCGATCAGTGCCTGATCTTGATAAGGTCGTTCGGCCTGGAGGCGGCGGGCGATCGGCGGAACTCGCTCCGCCAGACGCACCACCCGTTTTCTTGTCTGGGCCTGGGACAGTCCTGCTGCTTCGGCAAATCGATCCCAATGGCGCACCTGCACCTCACTGAAGCTGTATTTGCTCCCCAGTTTCATCGCCATCTTCGCGGTCAGGGTGGGGTATACAGCTGTGCAAAGCAGGTCATACAGCGGTGCGAGTATGGGCGTAGAGCCCGCGTAGAGGAGTGAGAAGTTTTTGGCGTGGGCGTCGTGGTTGCCGATCAGGGCGTTGAACACCACCGCATCCAGCAAACGGAGCACCTGAGGAGCGCTGGGCCTGGTCGCTCGGCGCAGCAGCCCAAAGCAGGCCTGTAAATCGGGCCCCCCTTCGTTCTGATACTTCAGCTCCGGCGGAACGCCCAGCGCCTGACAGAAATCCTCCTGATGCAGCCTTAGCTCCTGCTTACCCTCGCCCAGGCGGCGGTCGTAGCGACGCACAAGCAACACCTGCCGGTCTCCCGCCATCAGGATTTCGGCGTCGGCAACCTTCAGCCCCATGGCTTGGCCCAGGGCCATGCAGAACACCTCGTTGATCACGCTCGCCTCCACCGCCGCGATCGCTGGTTTGAGGATGTGCGTGCTGGCGGCGTCGCCCCTGGGCAGTCCGATGCGTCTCCCGTCAAACACCACCGGCAGCTTGTCCTGGGCACCGGCCAGTGAGAGCCTTAGGCCATCGCGCTGGGCGAGCATTGGCCGCTGGGGCAATTCATCGAGCAGGGCGATCAGCTGATCCGGCTCCAGCCATTCCACGGCGGCAGGCACCGTGGCTTGATCGCCAGCCGCCAGGCTCACAGCGCCCGCACAGTCACCCCCGATCGCTGCCAGCAGACCGAAGTCGTTCGATTGGGAGATCTGGCACTGCTGGGCAATCCGTTGCCTGAGCTGCCCCTCAGGCAGCAACCCGGAGAAAAAGGGTCGGCATATCTGATCGGCAAACGGCTCCGCCTGCAGGGGCAGGCTCTGCGAAAGAGGAATCGCCCCTGGCTGCCCGAGGCACAGCGCGTTGTACTGAAACTGCAGTTCACCACCCTTCAGCCAGAGCGTTCCTGCGCGCTCGCCCAGCAACCAAACCTCCAGCGCTTGGGCGATCTCACTGACCATGGGTTTCCTTGCCCTGACGTCCCTCGCCCTGGCTGATCGGCATCGCGAGATCACCTAGCTGAAGGGTGCCACCCAAGGCGTCGATCACCCGCAACACCAGCTCCAGGCGCACTGTTGGTTTGCCCGCTTCCAGTTCCACCACAAAGCGAAGACCCACCCCGGCCGCCAGGGCCAGATCGGCCTGGTTGAGACCCAGCGCCTTGCGCGCCACCCGCAAGGCTGCCCCCAGGTCCTGAACCGAGCGGATCATGACCCAGCTCCCACAGCCCGCGCGATCTCGTTCGGGAACAAAAGAACAGATCGACGCCATGGGGTCCTGGAATTTACCGATCAGGAATATTTCTCGACGTTAGCGCGCCCTGTCAGCTAATTGTCCCGATCGGGAACCACTCCGGCAGGTGGAGTCAGGTCTGGACCGCTCCAGCACCCTGTTTCCGCCTTCGCTGAAGGCGTGGCCTGATCATCGCCACCTCCACCGCCATCCAGTGGCTGAGCTGCCCGCAGGAACAGCTGGCCTGGTTTTCCCTGCGCGAGCTGGGGTTGTTGCAGCACTTGGGCTGGGCCTTGCTGCCAGGTGCCCCGTGCCGCCTGGCCGGCCGTGGCGCTGCTCACACCACTGGCCCTCAGCGTGCTCTACAGCCCATTGGCCACCTTTCCGTGCTGAGCGGTTGGTTAATTCGGCTTAGCTCCGAGCAGTTCGCGCAGGTGGTGTGCCAGTCCAATCCGGATGCCGTGCTCGAGCTCACCGCCGATGGGCGCCTGATCGCCTTGACCCCCACCGGCAGTGAAAGCGGCGCTCGTAACTCCCGGCTGGTGATGCGGTTGCTGCCCTGGGCCGATCAGCAGGGAGGCTGGAAGGTCTTTGACAGCTCCACCGGCTTTCGTTTGGTTGATGTCTCGGTGCTCAGTCCGGACGCTTGCCCCGACCTGGTGGTGGAACTGGCCGGCCCATCGGAAGATGGCCCGAGAGGGCTCACCGCCCTGCGCCAGAAGAGCCAAATTACAGATGCACATCTTCCAAGTCCTCCCTCTCCGAATTGAGCAGATCCCACTCCATACCCTTGCGGATTCTCCACGTCATTCAATCCGTAAATCCAGTCGGTGGTGGACCGATTGAGGCGGTCCGGCAGATAGCCGCCGCCCATCATGCCCTCGGCGATACCTTGCAGATCGCCTCCCTCGACACCCCCGGTGCGCCCTACCTCGCCTTCCCCGAGGTGCCCGTCGAGCCCCTGCGCCGCACCTGGATTGATCGCTTTTTTCCCCTTACCCTCCTGCGCTGGGTTCGGGCCCATCACCACTATTACGACGCCGTGGTGGTGAATGGTATCTGGGATTTCCATCTCCTCGCCGCCTACCTGGCCGTGCGCGGCACCGCTACCCCCTTTCTCGTCTTTCCCCACGGCATGTTGGACCCCTGGTTCCGTCGCCGTTATCCCCTCAAGCACCTCAAGAAATGGCTCTTTTGGCCCTGGGCTATGTATCTGCCCCTGCGCCAGGCCGATGCCGTCTGCTTCACCTGCGACCCGGAGCGGCTCCTTGCCCGCCAATCCTTCTGGCTCTACAAGTGCCATGAGGTGGTGGTGTCCTTCGGCACTCAAGGTATTCCCGAAACCAACCACGACTACGCCACCGCTTTTCTCGAGGCCCACCCCGCCATCGCCGGCCGCCAGCGCTTCCTCTTCCTCGGTCGCGTCGCCCCCAAGAAGGGCCCCGACCTGCTTCTCCGCGCCATCGCCGCCCTCCAAGCAGAGGGCCTCTGGGATCCGGCCACCATGGTGTTGGTGCTGGCTGGACCCGCCAGCGGCGCCTACGCCACCCAGCTCCAACGCCTGGCCGAGCGCCTTGGCATCAGCTCCTCCCTCCACTGGACCGGCATGATTCAGGGCGGCCAGAAATGGGGCGCCTTCCAATCCGCTGATGCCTTCGTGCTCCCCTCCCACCAGGAAAATTTCGGCATCGCCGTCGCCGAAGCCCTCTCCTGCTCCATCCCCGTGCTCCTCACCCATCCGGTGAACATCGCCGCTGATATCGCCGCCGCCGGTGCCGGCCTGGTGGAGCACGACACCGTCGCCGGCATCACCAACCTCCTGGGCCGCTGGTTGGCCCTCGATCCCCCCGCCCGTGCAGCCATGGCCACCCAGGCCCGCCGCTGCTTCCTGGAGCGCTACGAGATCAGCAACGCCACCCTCTCCGTCACCCGCACGATTCGTGCCGCCATCCATCAGCGCCAACTGGCCCAGACGGGCCGCTGAATGGGGCCGCCGCCTTTGCCACCACAGGATCGCGGCTGGCACAGGGGGCGTGGCCATCACACCACATCTGGTGTTCAAAAATCCTTTGCCTCCTAAGGGCACAAACAACCACCTACCGAGTTCTCGATCGCCAGGGATGGCTCCAAGCCTTGGGCGGCATCGTGATCGCCCTGATCGCCCTACTGTCCTCCTATGACCACATCTCCTTCCCAGCCGTCGCCACCCTCCAGCTCCCCCAGCAATCGGGTGTCTGGTTCACCGCTGCTTCCATGCAGCGCTTGAAGCATCACGAGCAGCGCAAGATGCAGCGCAAGATGCAGCACGAGCAGCGGATGAAGCAGCTCGAGAACGAGATCGAGCTGAATGCGCTTCGGTGCTGCTGAAGCAGGTGCAACGCCCCTGTCGCTGTTGCACACCTCTCGCCCTGTCGTCGCCACGGTCTTGAATCGGCCTACCCTGAAAGACAACTCCGCCCAGGAGTCATGACTCTCTCTGCCACTACGCCTTTACGATTCCCCCCCGGCCTACGGCTGACTCCCGAGCAGTTCGCCCTTCTGTGTTCCGAGAATCATGAGGCCGTCCTTGAACTCGCTGCCGATGGCAGCTTGATCGTGATGACCCCCACAGGGAGTGAAACCGGTGCCCGCAATTCTCGGATCGAGATGCGTCTGCTTCTTTGGGCTGACCAGCAGGGTGGATGGAAGGTGTTCGGCAGTTCCACTGGGTTCCTTCTGCCTGACGGTTCGGTGCTCAGCCCCGACGCCTCTTTGGTGAGACTCGATCGCTGGCAAGCCCTCACGCCAGAGCAGCGCCGTGGTTTTGCCCCCCTCTGCCCAGACCTGGTGGTGGAACTTGCCAGCCCCAGTGATGAAGGTCCCCGAGGTCTATCGGCCTTGCGCAGCAAGATGGCCGCTTACCAGGCCAATGGCGCCCGGCTTGGCTGGTTGCTCATTCCCAGCCAACAGTCCGTGGAGGTTTGGCTCGCAAGCGGCGATCCCGAGCGATTCGACGGACTCTCGGTTCTGGAGGCTGGTCTTGATTTTCCTGCTCTCCAACTGCAGCTCCCTGAGATCTGGGCAGGCTGAGTCTGCCGAGCGGCACAGCCGTTTCCTCGCCGCCGCTCCAGCACACCACATGCCCCGCCATGCGAACCAACCGTTTTCTGGTCTGACCCTTGATGCAATGGCAAGACTGCCCGCCTTCACCTCTGGCCTGGTTTGAGCTGCGCCAACCCCTGCTCACCCTGCTCCTCACCCCCGGCCTGCTGCTGCCCTTGGTCGGCGCTTTCGCTCTGATCCTGGCTTGGTGGTGGCAACTCCCACGCCTGGCTCTCCCGGCCGTGGCCCTGCTTGCACCCCTCACCCTCAGTGTCATCTACAGCCCCCTGGCCACAGCCCTGCTCAGCGGTTGGTTGATGGCCCAGGTGCCCCCCTCCGCACCGGCGGACGGGGCCCAGCCCGTTGCCGTGCTGGTGGGCCGTGGTTCTGCCATCGCCGCCGCGACGACCGAGGCTGCCGCTGGCCGGCTTCGCCACGGCCAGGCGGTAGCGGCCTATGGTTCCGGCGATGAACGGGCCACGGCAGAGCGCCTGCTCGCCCTTGGTGTTGCCCCTTCCCTGGTGGCCGGCGATTCCTGCGCCCGCACCACCTGGGAGAACGCCACCCACACGGCCGGCTGGCTCCGCCAGCACCACCCCGGCGCCCCCGTGCTCCTGATCACCGACCCCTGGCAGCTTCCCCGGGCTACCGCAGCCTTCCGCCACCAGGACCTCCAGGTGATCCCCCTCGCCGCCGCACCGGTCCTGGGCCCCACCGAGCGGAACAGCCTGGCCCTGCGCGAAACCGCCGCCACCGTCCTTTATCGCCTTCAGGGCGGCTTTGAGTCCACGCGGTAGCGAGCTGTCACCCTCCGGCGACCACCCCTGGATCCTTCGCAGAGCCCTACGGGTGATGGGGTGCCACCAAGGCCTCCAGCTCCACCTCCAGCTGTTGCAACACCGCTTCCTGCCCGAAGCGCTCCACCGCCAGCATCCGGGCCCTCTCGCCCAGCTGTTGCCGGAGTGCTCCATCGTTCACCAGGCGCCGCACCGCCGCCGCATAGGCGATCGGGTCTTCCGGATCCACCCGCAGGCCCGCCTGCTCCGCCAGGTCGCCCAGCTCGCTGCCCGCTGGGGAGCTAGCCACCACGGGCCGCCCGCTCGCCAGGATCCCCAGCAGCTTCGAGGGCAACACCACATCCGCCGCCCCGGCCTTCTGGGGTAGCAGGTGCAAATCCGCCAGGTTGAGCCATTCGTTCAACCGCTCCACCGGTTGCAGCGGCAACACGCGCACCTGGTCCAGCCCTGCCGTGGCCTCGATCAGTGCCGCCTTGGTGGGGCCCTCCCCCGCCAGCAGCCACAGCAGGTTGGGCACATCCGCCAGCTGCTTGATCACCGCCACCAGCAGCTCCAGGCCCTGCTTTTTGTTCATCGAGCCCGAATACTGCAACACCACCGCTCCCGTCGGCACCCCCAGCTCCCGCCGGTAGGGATTCGCCGCCACCTCCTCGGGGCCCTGGGGCTGGATTGCCTCCAGATCTACCCAGTTGGGCAGCAACACCGTTCGCCTGGCCTCCACCCCCTTCTGCTGGACCCGCTGCACCATCGCCGCGCTGATCGTGCTCACCCGATCAAATCCCCGCAGGGTGTGGCGCTCCCAGCCCTCCGCCAGCCCGAGCAGCCATTTCCCCTTCAGCATCCCCAGCTCGAAGGCCGCATCCAATTCGAAATCCTGAATGTGCAACCACCCCTGGCACCCTTTGCCACACAGACGCTGCAGCAGCAGGGCCCCCGGAGCGCAGAAAAAGGCCGGCGCCACCGTGATCACCACATCGGGCCGCCAGCGCCGCTGGGCCAGCAGCACCGGCAGGCTCGTGAGGGCGAAGCTGGCCAGATGCAGCAATCTCGTGATTCCACTTGGCCGGCGCGGCACCCATAGAGGGCACCGCCGCACCACCGCGCCAGAGAGATACTCGAAGCTATATCTATTCTTCACAGTCTTGTTGCCGTTTCCTATTCTCCAGCTGGGAAAATAGGGCTGGGCTGTGATAGCGCTTGCTGGGTGACCCTGCTTCCCCGGCCAGGTGGCCAACTCTCCAGTGTATTTCCCAATGCCCACGGGCTCAGGGACAAAGTTAATTCCGTAGAGCAGAATGCGCATCCCCATTTCACTCCTTGAAGCTCACCCCAGTCAACATCTTACTCGTGGGCTTTTTTCTGGCGGGCTTCTTCGTGTCTACGGCAATGATCTCAACCGCCTGCTGCGGGTTCTGGATCCCACCGTGATCACCGCCCTCTTCCTGGCGGCTGCATCCGGTTCAGGCCTCTCACTGCCCAGCAAGGCGCTGACAATATTTCTGCTTGTAGCTCTCATTCTTCCCGCCGGCAAGCTGTATCGCAGCTACCGCCAAACCTCCCTCTGGTGCCTCGTGCGCCGGGTGAGCATCAGCTGGGCTTTGGTGCTCACCGCCCTGTTACTCCTGGGCTTTCTTCTCAAGGTGTCGGCCAACTTCTCCCGCCTCGACATGACCCTTTGGGCTCTCGCCGGCTGGGGCCTGCTGCTGGTGCAGCATGTGGGCAGCCGCAAGCTTCTGCGCTGGCACCGCCTCCGGGGGGGAAACACCCGCACCATCGCTTTCTGGGGCACTCCCTCCCAGGCCATCGACTTTCACCGCAAGCTCCAGCAGCTCCCCTGGGTTGGCCTCCGCCTGGTGGCCTGGTTTGAACTCCAAACAGCGAGTCAATTCCCCTGCCGGCCTCCATGCTCCCCTGCTCCGGGGGCCTACAAGAGATGCGCCGGTGGCTCAACAACCACGATGTGGACAAGATCTACTTCAGCTATCTCTCCTCCGCCGATCTCTCCCTCGAACAGGTGCTGCGTTTTTTCGGCGACACTTGCAAGCCTGTCTATTACCTCCCCTGTTGGGCCAACTCCTTGATGCAATTTGAGGTCGACCAGCTCGGTGATGCCTTCACCATCAACCTCTGGGGGCAGGAGGGCTCGTTCATCGACCACCGCATCAAGCGCTTGGTGGATCTGGTGGGGGCTGCCGTGGTTCTGGTGCTGCTGGCGCCTCTCCTGCTGGTGATCGCCCTGCTGGTGGCCATCACCAGCTCCGGGCCTGTGTTCTACGCCCAGACCCGCTACGGGCTGGATGGGCGTCCGTTCAAGATGCTGAAGTTCCGCACCATGACCGTCACCGAGGATGGAGCCACCCCCGGGTTGCAGCAAGCCCGCCGCGATGATCCCCGCGTGACTCCCTTGGGCCGCATCCTGCGACGCTGGTCGCTCGATGAACTCCCCCAGCTCTTCAATGTGCTCGATGGCTCCATGAGCCTGGTAGGGCCTCGCCCCCACGCCATGCACCACAACGAGTACTACCGCAACCTGATCCCCGGCTACATGCAGCGCCACTCCTTCAAGCCGGGGATGACGGGGCTAGCCCAGGTGGAGGGCTGGCGGGGCGAAACGGCCCAACTCAACGCAATGGCCCGCCGGGTAGAGGCCGATCTTCGCTACCAACGGGAATGGTCTTTGAGCAAGGATGTGCAGATCTTGCTACGCACTCTGTTTAAGATCCGCTCTACGAATGCCTATTGATTGGTTGACCCATCCTGCCCCCCTATCGGGGGCCCTTGAGCCCTCAGACGTCGAAATAGCGCTTGCCGTCACCCCGCAACGCATTGGGCCGTCGAGACGAACGCCGGCTGAACTCGCTGACGCTCGGATTGGGCACACAGGGATCCACATGGGCCACCTGCTCCCACAACTCCCGCGGTGCCCAGCGCACCGTATGCACCACCCGGTCGTGGCGCACCACATGGCACCAGCGGGAGCTGCCGCATTGGAGACAAAACAACTCCTCCAGCCATTCGTTGCTCAACACCAACACCGGGTAGGCCTGAATCACCAGCCGGGCCCGCTTGTCGCTCATCCCACGCTGGCGCAGAGCCTCTGCATCAACGAGGTGTAGAAAATATTTGCGGCCGTTGCCGCTGATCCGCTGCTCAGAATGGGCTGGACAAAAGAGTTCCCGGCTCTTCGATCGGCTATTTCGCCTGCGAGTGGGACGAATGATATCCAAGCACTCCTGGTTGTCGGTGCCTAGAAATTCTTGTGGAGAGTTTTTTGTGAGTTTAAGGCTCTCCAAGGAATGCGCAGACATCAATCTTTCCAAGGGTTTGGGGTTTTTGGTTTGTCAACAGATGGTCTTTTTGCTTGCTGATTGACTTTCACTACCTAGTTCCTTAAAGCCGTTATTTTGTAGGTAGTACATCCAAGCTCCCTCCTTGGGGCAGTGTGATCCTGGATGTTGCGCTGATGTACTGCTTTTCGCTTCCCACCTCTTTTTGTTGGAGGATCTCTGGTCTTCAATAGTTTCATCTTAACCGGAGCTGATCTGCTGCATTTTAGCACTAGAAAGAATGTTCTCGCAAGAAAAGTGCTTTACATCCAGGCCTACTTCTGCTATGTAGCGTTTATGTAGCGGCACCAGAGTGGGTGTCGGCACCAACTGGAGGGCGAATCACCCATGGCGGAGCCAGCGGCCTTCACCTCTGGCCCTGAGCCGCTGGAGCTCCCGGCCGGCGTGCACCACCTCTGCGGCTGCGGCCGCAGCCAGAACGGCTGGTTTTGCGATGGCGCTCACCTCGGCAGCGGGCGCGTGTCCTACGAGCTGCGGCTGAATCAGGCGGCCACGGTGCTGATCTGCCGCTGCGGTCGCTCCCGCCGCTATCCGCTCTGCGATGGCACCCATAGCTCCCAGCCCCGCAGGCCCTGGTGGCGGCGATGGGGATAACGGGTTCGATCGTGCTAGCCCCGACGATCCGGCCGCCCTGGCCAGCTTCTACGGCGCCCTGCTGGAGGTTGAGCCGCAGCCGGGGCTGAGTCCCAGCCACTGGCGGCTGCCCTGGCCAGCGGGCGGCTGGCTGGAGGTGTATGGGCCATCGCGAAGTCGGCCCCAACCTCAGCAGCTGGGGCGACTTGGGCTCTGCCTGCAACGTCAGGCGCATGCAACAGGAACCCTTGCGATGCTCCAAGCCTGGATCGCCACGGCCCTCGACCTGGGCGTCAGAGCGGGGGAGCCGCCGCGCCGGGAATCGTTTGGCGCCGAAGCCTGGCTGCTGGACCCGGAGGCCAACCGCCTGCTGCTGCTCGTGCTCCCATGAAGCCTGGGCGAGGCTGACCGGCATCCCTCACCACCTCGAACCCATGCGCACGCCACGCACCCTGCTGGCGGTGGCACTGCTGGCCCTGCCCGCTTCTGCTGCCGCTTCAGTGACCGCTGCCGCTCCCGCTGAACCCTGGCGTGAGGAGCTGGCCGTGGCTGCGCTGTTCCGCCAGGCAGGTGTGGAGGGCACCTTTGTGCTGCTGGATGAGCGTCGCGGCGAACTGCGCGGCACCAACCGTACCCGCGCCGAGCAGCGCATCTCGCCCGCTTCCACCTTCAAGATCGCCAACGCCCTGATCGGCCTGTCGCTGGGCGCCGTGCGCAGCGTTGACGAGGTGATCCCCTACACCGGGGATGCCAACCCTTTCATGCGCGAGTGGCTGGAGCCGATGGGGCTCCGCGGTGCCATGAAGGTGTCCAACGTGCCGCTGTATCAGGAGCTGGCCCGTCGCATCGGCCTGCAACGGATGCGCGAGGTGATCGCGCGACTCGGTTATGGCAACCAGCAGATCGGCACCAACGTGACCACCTTCTGGCTGCGCGGGCCCCTGGCGATCAGCGCCGTGGAGCAGACCCGCTTCCTCTCGAGCCTGGCCCACCGCACGCTGCCGTTCCCCGATCAGGCGCAGCGGCAGGTGGCCGAGATCACGCGGGTGGACAGTGGCCCCGGCTGGAGCCTGCATGCCAAGACCGGCTGGCAGAACGCCCCGGGAGCCGGCGTGGGCTGGTGGGTGGGCTGGCTGCAGCGTGGCAAGCAGATCACCCCCTTTGCCCTCAACATCGCCATGGCCGGCGCTGCCGATGCCCCCAAACGCGAGCAGCTGGGGCGCAGCAGCCTGCAGGCCCTGGGGATCCTGCCAACACCGCCAAGGGGGCCTGTCCTTGCGCCATGAAGCCCCCTTCATGAACCCCTGTTGCCCCCGGTGAAGACCGGTGTCGAATGGGCTGCTGCCCTTGCTGGCTCCGCTGGGCGGGCCCATCGTGGCTGTAACGGGATTCGGAGGCTCCACAGATGGAAGACACCCCCCCTGAGCAGCAGACAGGAGCGCGCTGACGATCCGGCCCCTGCTCCAACACTCTCGACGGATCTCTGACGTTCCTGGCGTGTCATTTCCTGGAGGGGACACACGCCGTCCACTGCATCGCCTTAGGTGCCCCGGACCCCATGGAACGTCCCGATGGACACCTGGCCCCAGGTGCCAGCGCCGGCAGCTCCGCCCCACAACCAAAGACCTTCTGATCTGAAAACGATCAGGCTGTTTCCACGCCAACTTCTCGCACAGCTGCGCCCAACCCCCTTGGGAAGGCACCACGGCTGAGCAGACAAATGCCCGGGGGCAATGCTCCGGGCTTTGTTGTGTTCACCACTATGCGGCGATGACGTGCTGCATCAGCTCCAGCGTCACCGCGACCATCAAGTTCCGCGCACTGCTCAGAGCGGCGCAGCACGGATCACCAGCGAAGCATCCGAACCCAAAGCCACCAAAGCAGCGCCACGGGCAGCATGGCCAGGAGGAG
>Ga0208085_1000394_pt1 | contig 15708 bp, 11 predicted proteins | sample LakMenEpi21Jun10_FD_150721 | JGI IMG/M metagenome (GOLD analysis project Ga0208085, IMG submission 150721) | Freshwater microbial communities from Lake Mendota, WI - 21JUN2010 deep hole epilimnion (SPAdes) | ecosystem: Environmental > Aquatic > Freshwater > Lentic | place: Lake Mendota, Madison...
CAACAGCAACCTCAGCAACAGCAACCTCAGCAACAGCAACCTCAGCAACAGCAACCTCAGCAACAGCAACCTCAGCAGCAGCAACCTCCGAATACGTGGAGTCCACCGAAGATCGACTGGAATCTCGGGGCTTCGATGCGATGGTTGCTTATCGCGATCCTAGCGCTCGTCGCCCTGGTCTTTGGAGCAAAGTATTTGCGCCAATGGTTGGCTTGGTTTCATCGAGATGGATCCGGAGCGTTCGAACCGACGGAGCTAGACAGTTCGGTCCCGATTCAAGCGAACCAACCGATCCGTTTCAGCGAACTTGAGGATCCGTTCAAGCTTCACAGGAACGAGCCCGACGAGATCATCCGTTCGCTCTTTCATGCAGTATCAGTTTGGGGGAAAGAGCATCGGGTCGCACGTGCTGAGGATGAGACGCCCGACGAGTATTCAAGGCGGCTGGGGCGCAAGTACTCTGAAATCTCCGAATCGCTGACCCATTTGGGTTTGATGGTCAGCCGATTGGCTTACGCCAAAAAATCGGTCAAGCCGAGCGACGCAAACTCATTACAACCGCTTTGGGAATGGTTGCGAGCTCACGAGAACTAATGGTCGATGGCCCTGTGCGAGCTGCCGTTGCTGCTAGCATTCCCCACTTTGGAATAGGGACTGAAAAAAATGGGGCTTGCGTTTCTCGGATGGATTTTGGATGATCGCGACGCGTTTCGGAGGACACGGATTGTCTGAGAAGCGGCACCCGACGAATCTCAAGCACACGGATGTGTCCCATGCCGAGCTACATGCCTTATGTTCCTTATTGGTTTGAAGCTTTCGCAGCTTGGACCCCATGGGTTGTGCCGATTTTGGCGATCCTGGGTCTTTGGATCGCGAGGCTTTGCGAAGAGGCCAGGATCCGAAGTGTCGCGGAGGCATGCTACTTTGGCGCGATGATCGTCGCTGCGATGATCACCCTGCGAACGATCCTTGCTGACGACAATTGCTGGCTGCTTCATACCTCGAGTTTGGGTCTGATGATTCTAGGGGCGATTTTCCCCCACCACATGCTCGATAATTCCGCCCAAGATAGCTTGGGCGAAAGTGGCTTCAGCGATGTCCCACTTCGATAACGAGACGAGCCCGAGTCGAATCGCCTACATATTGGCTGGAGGGAAAAGTTCCCGGTTTGGTTCCAGCAAGGCCTTGGTCAGCACTGCAGGTGCGCCGCAGATCCAAAGGCTCGCGGAAGAGCTCGCAGCAGACTCCTGGCAGAGCGTTGCGGTATCTCGAAACGCCGATGAATTCCAGTCGTTTGGACTCCGTACGGTAGCGGATCACGAACCGGACCAAGGGCCCGTGGCCGGCATCCTTGCGGGCCTTAACGATTTGCGATCCGCAGCCCAAAGCCGCCCCGTATGGCCTTGGGCATTGTTCATCCCATGCGATCTTTGGACCTGGGATGCACGCTGGACAGAGGGTTTGCGACCACCCGACATCGAATCCCGCTCGGGGGAGAACGCTTCTGAGGCTGTTTTGTTGGTCCATTTCCGATCGCAGCGATTCAGTCCCTTCCCGTGCCTGATCCATCGGGATGCGTTGCCGATGCTACGGCAGTCCTGGGATAGCGGTTGCAGGTCGATGCGTCAACTTTTCGAGGAAATAGCCCCAGCGACGTTTTCCAGAGAGCTATCGACGGAATACTTGCCTGAGTCGTTCAACACGCTTGAGGAGCTTGAGCGACTCCAACGGGAACGGTCCTAAAGGTACATCAGCCAAGCGATCGAGGGGTTTGGGATCTGTTACAATCGATGGCACTTGCATCGAACATCCCGCAACGACCTCACCTTGCATCGGCTTTGAGTCTAATATGGCCATTCAATGGATCAACGGTACGCTCCAAGCCAGGAAAGTATGGTCCGAGGGGCTTTTTACCTTAACGATCCACTGCCCCGGAGTTCTCCCGTTTGAGCCAGGGCAGTTTCTCCAGGTCGGATTTCCGCTGCCTGAGAAGCATCTTCATCGGCCCTACTCGGTCGCTTCCCCGCATGGTGAATCGCTTGATTTTTTCATTGTCAGGGTAGAAAATGGCGAATTGACACCGAAGCTTTGGGATCTGGAAATAGGTCAGAGTATCGATGTCAGCAGCAAGGCAACGGGTGGCTTTACACTGGACCATACGCCTAAGGCCAAGGTTCTTTGGTTGCTGGGGACGGGAACGGGACTTGCTCCCTACATCGCCATGCTTAGGGATCCAAAAATCTGGAATACCTATGAACGGATTGTATTGGTTCATGGGGTAAGGTTCCTGGCCGATCTGGCTTACACCGACGAGTTGGAGCTCTACAGCAAAGCGCACGACAGCCGATTGATATTCGTCCCAGTGGTCTCTAGGGCGTTGGCGGCGCATGGATTCCAGGGACGCATCACCCAGGCGATCGAGTGTGGCAAGCTCGAGCAGATCGCTGGGGAGCAGATGTGCCCGGAGACTTCGGCGGTGATGATGTGCGGCAATCCGCAGATGCTCGATGATGTCGAGCAAATCCTCAACGACCGGGGGATGCGCAAGCATAAGCGGAGCGAGCCGGGTCACTATGTGGTAGAACGGTACTGGTAAAGCAAAGGACGATTCCCCAGTGTTGAGCAATCCCTACGAACCTTCTGTGGAGGGCCATGGCAAGGAACATCGATCCGTTCCAATCGAGCCGCAGTACGAAACCAAGACGTCAGGTCGCATCGCGGTGATTTGCGCGTTGCTGCTTTTGGCCTCGGCGGTCAATTACATGGACCGACAGACGTTGGCCGTAACCGCCGCGCGGATCAAATCGGAATTCTCACTCGACAACGTCCAGTACGGACGGGTCGAAGCGATCTTCGGATACAGTTTTGCATTGGGTTCGCTTTTTTGGGGATTTCTCGTCGATCGGGTCTCGGTCCGATGGATCTACCCGATCGGACTTCTAGGATGGTCGGCGATGGGATTTTTGACCGGTTGGGCGCGCGACTACGACGATCTCTACGGCTGCCGGTTGCTTTTGGGAATCTTCGAGTCGGCACACTGGCCTTGCGGTCTAAAGACGACCCAAGCACTGCTCAGCAAGCGCAGCCGAGCGATGGGCAACAGCGTACTTCAAAGCGGGACTTCCATCGGTGCGATCCTGACTCCGATCGTGATGCTTGCGATTTTGACTCCCGAACCTGGGAGTTGGCGAGTGGGATTCCAGGGGATAGCGATTGTCGGAGCCCTATGGGTGTTCCTATGGCTCTATGTGGTAAGGGATAGTGACTTTGCCTTGGTCCAAAAAATGGTGCCCCAAACCGATTCGGACCATGGGCCAGCGAATTCGAATCCCCCGTGGTGGCACGCTATTTTTACTCGGAAATTTGCGATCGTCCTGCTGATGATCATCTGCATCAATACGATGTGGCAAGTCGTCCGAGCTTGGTTGCCACTGATCATGCAGGAGAACTATGGGTTCAGCGAACGTCAAACGTTGATCTTCAACTCGGTTTGGTACATCTTTACCGACTTGGGTTGCTTTGCTTCGGGTCTGATCGCATTGACGATGGCACGCAAAGGATGGTCGATCAAATCCTCAAGGCTCCTTTCGTTGCTTTTGGGAGTATCGTTGTTTTCGACGATCATCGCGGTCCCTTTCCTAAACCATCGTCTTGGCCCTCGTATTGGCCCAGAAGTTGCAAGCCCAGCAGGACCTGAGTTTTTAGTGCAGGCGCCCAAGACATGGGGGCAGGAAGCCGAGGCGTTTTTTAAACTGCGGCCGCTTCAATTCGCCATGCTTGGGATTCTGCTTGCATCGGGAGCCGGTGCCTTAGCGATCTTTCCGATTTACTACTCGTTTGCCCAAGACGTCTCGCCGATGCACCAGGGCAAGGTGACTTCGGTATCCGCGACCGGGGGTTGGTTGATGTCCTCCTATGCGCAGCCTTGGTTCGGTTGGCTCAAGGACCAGACGGGCAACTACGACATCGGGCTGTTTCTGATCAGTTTCTTGCCGGTATTCCCGTTATTAGCCCTCTATTTCTTTTGGCCTGACGATTCCGAAACGTAACGCCATTTCCCGCCTTTTCACTTGATCATGGAGTCTACAGAGATGATCCCCCGCCGTACTTTCCTTGCCGGCTCTGCTGCCGCTGTTGCTTGTGCCCATACCAAACTGATTCCTACAGGATTTGGAGCTACTGAGTCTCGCAAGCGAATCGCATTTCTCGGGACCGTAGTTTTTCAGCATTCCCATGCTCAGCATTTCCTCGATCGCCACTGCATGGGCTATACCTGGGGCGGCCAGTGGCAAGCACCCCGTTTCGATGTCGCATCGGTGTACATCGAGCAGGAGCAAACGCAAGGTGATTTAGCGCAGCAGCGGATCGACAAATACAAGCTCAATCGGGTAACGAGCATCGCCGATGCGCTGACGCTTGGGACCTCCAAGCTGGCCGTCGACGGCGTGGTGGTCATCGGCGAGCATGGCGATTATCCGACGAATGAAAAAGGTCAACGCAGGTATCCTCGCTACGATTGGTTCAAGCAGATTGTCAAAGTCTTTGAGCAGACCGGTCAGAGTTGCCCGGTGTTCAACGACAAGCATCTCTCGACGGTATGGTCCGAATGCCGCGAGATGGTCGAGGATTCCAAGCGGCTGAAGTTCCCGTTCTTAGCCGGATCCTCTTTGCCAGTGACTTGGCGATTCCCTTCCATCGACATGCCGATCGACACGCCGCTGAAGGAAAGTGTTTGCGTGGGTTATGGTGGGGTCGACAGTTACGACTTCCATGCATTGGAGACCGCGCAATGCATGTCCGAGCGGCGGCGAGGGGGAGAGGTAGGGATCGCGTCGGTCACGGCCCTCCAGGGCGATGCGGTTTGGGCCGAGATGGACAAATCGACGAGGGAGGATACCAGGAAGTTGTTCGTTGCAGCGTTGACAAGGTCCCACAATTTGCCGGTCGAAGGTGGCTTTCCGACCGCCCCGGTCAGCTACGAGTGGGGAAAGAAGGTCATGTCGGGTACGACCGCTTATTTCATCGAGCATCTCGACGGATTCCGGACCACGATGTTTTTGTGTCCGATCCGCGACTTCAATTATGCGGGGATGCGATCGGACAACGGGCAGATCGTTTCATGCCAAATGTATCTACCGATGCCGACGCATGGATCGACCACGGCAGATTTCTTCAATCCATTAGCTCGTCATATTGAGACGCTAATTCTGGATGGCAAAACGCCTTATCCGGTCGAGCGAACTTTATTGACCAGTGGAATGGTCATCGGTGGGGTTGAATCGCTTGCATCCGGCGGAGCCACCTACCAGACGCCTTCGATGCAGGTGGTTTATCGCAATGAGAATCCTGCTGCATTTTGGCGAGAGTAGGTTCCAGCACGATGCAGCATATTGCGCGGTCGCTGATCTCTCCCCTGGCTATCTCCCTTTGCGTCCTTTGCGCCTTTGCGGTGAGACTCAGGATTCGGGGCGTTTGCTCCTGGATACTTTAGAAATTCACACGCTTGAGCTTGGGTGGTATAATCTCCAGGAGAGCGGGCTTGAGACCGCTAGCCTGCTGGACCGTTGGCTGTATTGGTTGTTGAACGCCCACCAGTACGATGCACAGACGCTTGGGAGTTTGTTTTCCCAGCCAGAGTTCCAGAAGGCGACCGACTCGATTGACCGGATTGCCAAGAAGACCGAGGACAAAGCCATGTACGATACACGTGAAAAAGCTATCCGCGACCAGCAATGGATCCTTAACGCCGCTCGCCGTGAAGGGCTTGAGGCAGGCCGTGTAGAAGGCCGTGAAGAAGGCGAGATCAAAGGCCGCGAGGAAGGCCGCGAGGAAGGCGAACTTTTCGGCAAGATACGCATGTTGCAAAATTTACTGAGTCTTCCTGAGTCGACCGACAAGGAGCTGCACCCCAGATCGAGGACCGAACTTGAGACGTTAGCGACCGAACTGCAAGCACAACTGCGAAAGCGGATGACGTAGTTTCCATGGGAATCCAGTCCACATGGCGACCTTCTGCGAGCATGCGAGGAATCTTGCAAAGAATTGCTCGGTAGCTGCATACAGCGAGATCAACTGCGGCCATAATGATTGGTCTTATAATCCGGAGATACGGATCAGGCGTCGAACCGAAGCTAACACGCTATTCGAAGACTCAGCAGAACGATCAAGATGCATCACAAATCGAACACCGCGAGAGCATTGGTCTTTGCAATCCTCAGCATCCTGTTTTCCGGATGCACCCTTAGCACGTTTGAGCATCCGATTGAATCGCTGGACGAAGCGAAGGTTCCAACCGAATTGTTCGGGCTATATCACGGGGTAAACGCGAAGGACTACGCCGTGTGCACCCTGCTTGTGGAACCTGCGGGGGAGGGAACGCCGCGTGGTCTCTTTCGCTATACGATGGAGGAGCAACCGCTGAACGTTCCTGAGAAACAAACGCGTCGAGGCTTCTGCATGGCAACACGCTTCGAAAGTTCGTATGTGATTCAGGTGCCTATTTTTAATCCGGAGGGAAATGCGGACGACAAACCAACGATTGAACGTGAAATGTGGGGAAACCCCGAGATTCTTCAGTACATTTTCCTCCGTGTACGACTCGAAGCCGACGAAATGGAACTTGCGTTGCTTGACTCTACGTTTGTGGAACGTGCGATTGACCAGGGAAAGGTGCAGGGCTTGGTGAAGCGATCTGCATCTGTAGTCCCTAACCGTGTAGAGAAGAAGACAACTGATTCACAACCTGAGATAACCCCTGAACCGAAAGTAGAATCAATTACCGTGACGGCCGAATCCGATGCGCTGCGGACCTTCATCCGGGAAAATCTCGACCAAGGGCTGTTTTCGGCAAAAGACAATCCGCGTTACAAGCGAGCAAAGTGATTTTTCGTGGTACGACGCTCTGTGTTCACCGAAAGACGAACCCTCCATCAGTCAACGACAGTTCGCCAGAGCGGTGAGGGACACTCTTGGAATCAATCACGCGTTTCGAGTTGCTTGCATGGCTATCTCCCTTTGCGTCCTTTGCGCCTTTGCGGTGAGACTCAGGCTCCAGGGTAGCAATCAGCACCGCACCAAAAGAGGGTTTCTCGCCAAGCCGCAAAGCTCGCAAAGGCCAAGCTCGCAGTGGATTGGGAATAACAAATCGCCTGGAAATACAATTGCTGGAGTTGCCCAAGTACGCTCCTTTGGACGATAATCCACCGATTGCAGATCCGCGCGATCCGTCATCGGAAAGAAAAACAGTAGTCCCCCTTGGAAGAAGTTTGCAACATGCATCGAATCCCTCAGGCTTGCCTCTTGAATCGTCTGCTCTCCGTGGGGATGTTCGTGGTCGCCGCGGGAGCCGTCGGCAGTTGTCTTTGGGCCGAGGAACTCGGTCAAAGGGCTGCCGAACCGAAGTCACCGGCCGAATGGTACGGGCAGACGATTCGGTCCTCGGCTTGGCGATCCCCAGCGGACGAACAAGCCGGATTCCATGTCCCCGAGGGGTTCGCCGTCGAGCTGGTAGCCAGCGAGCCCCAAATTGCTAAACCGATGAACATGGCCTTCGATGCGCAGGGTCGTTTATGGCTGACCCAGAGCGTCCTTTATCCGTTCCCCGCGAAGGCCGATGCGCCCAGTTCCGATGCAATTGTGGTCCTTGAGGACAAAGACTCCGACGGCACGATGGAATCCAAGACCGTGTTTGCCGATGGTTTGAACATACCCATTGGACTATTGCCTTACCAAGACGGCGTGATCGCCTTTTCGATCCCCAATATCTACCATTTGAGGGATACCGATGGAGATGGGGTGTGCGACGAGCGCAAGGTGATCCTTGGACCATTCGACACGTCGCGCGATACGCACGGGATGGTCAATGCGCTGCGCGACGGGCTCGATGGTTGGATCTACGCTTGCCATGGCTTTAACAACGTTTCGAAAATTCAAGGGACCGACGGCCATGCGATCGAGATGACCAGCGGGAACGTGTTTCGATTCCGGCCCGATGGAAGCCGAGTGGAGTTGTACACCCAGGGACAAGTCAATCCGTTTGGGATGACCAGGGACAAGTATGGGTTTTGGTTTTCGGCGGATTGCCATAGCAAACCGATCACGCAATTGCTTCGAGGTGGCTGCTATCCGAGTTTCGGTCGCCCGCATGATGGACTCGGGTTTGTCCCCTCGACGATGGAGCATTTGCATGGGAGCACGGCCATTTCAGGAGTCGCTTACGTCGCCGGGAAATCTTTCCCTTCGAGCTTTCGAGGGAATTTGCTCAGCGGCAACGTCATGACCTGCAGGATCAATCGCAACGGGCTTGAGTACTTCGGAGCGACGGCCAAAGCCGTCGAGTTGCCCGACCTCTTGACCAGCGAGGATCCTTGGTTTCGACCCGTCGACCTTCAGTTCGGCCCCGATGGATGTTTGTATGTCGCGGATTTCTACAACAAGGTCATCGGGCACTACGAGGTCCCGTTGGACCATCCGGATCGGGATCGGACCAGCGGGCGAATCTGGCGGATTCGGTGCATCGCTCAAGATCCGTCCGATGGCCCCAAGCCCCCAGCCGCCCAATCCCAAGACGCACTCGGGGCGATTCGACCCTCCGAGCGAACTTACCAAGAGACCATCGCGATTCTTGCCAAGCCCATCGGCCAGGCGGCCGATCCGGATTCGGCGATCGAGCGGCTCTGGGCCGTCGAGCGACTCGGTCAGATCGGAAGCATTGCTGATGCGGCGAGCCTTTTGGATCGGGTTCGAAGCGTCGATGATCGCGATGCGATCCTCAAGCAAGCCCACTGGATCGCTTTGCGAGACATCCTAGGGCGCGCAGCAAAGCAGTCCGACGCATTCCCTCAGGATGGGTTGATCGGTTCGGATCTTGGCACCGACGGTTACCAACAGCGCACCGAGGACTTGCTCAAGGTCCTTCAAGCGGTCAAGGATCCCAGTGCGGCTCGCTGGTCCTTGGATCTGATCGAAATCGCCTCCAAGAAGTCAGGACAAGGTCCCAAGGCCGTCTGGCTCAAGGACGCACTGCTGCGTGTCGCAACGGCCGTCGACGAAACCCAAATCCCTCGGGTTTTGCGATTGATCGATGCGATGCTTGAGGAATCATCGACCAAGGCCGAGCAAATCCTTTTGATCGCCGAGTCGCAAAAACAGCGCAACGGCAAGTTATCCCCAATTCTTGTCGAGTTGGGTAAGCAGTCTCTATCGCAAGCCGCAGGAGCCTGGTTAACCCAAGCGGCCGCCGAGAATGTTCGACTTACCGGCTGGACCGCCCTTTCGGCCAAAGCTCGGGAGGTGCGTCCCTGGCCACTTGAGCAGCGGTCGCTCCAGGCCGAGAGCCACCCCAACCCCCGAGATCTACTAGAGCTAAAGATACCGTTTTGGAGCAGCCTGGGACTCACCGAACGCTACCAGGGGACTTGGACCAGCGGAGTTTTCCGCGCCGAGGATAGTTTGTCGTTTTGGGTGGTCGGTCATGATGGGAACCCCAATGAGCCCGAGCGCAAGGAAAACTATGTCCGCGTTTTGGTCTCCAGTTCGCAGACGGGCGATTGGACCGAGATCTATCGCATTTATGCCCCTCGCAACGATGCGGCCCGGTATGCCAAGATCGATTTAGCGCAGCACAAGGGTCAGTCGGTACGGATCGAGGTCGTCGATGGATGCGGACAGGACAGTTATGCATGGATTGGGATCGCCGATGTTTCCGAGCCGGGGTTGACCCGATCTGTCTTGCGGGACCGATTCGACTCGATGGTACGTTTGGCCAAGTGTTTTGGCCCATCGATCGTCGCTTTGGAGCCATCGAGCAAAGCCGAATTCCTCTCTCAATGGAGCCAGCTCATAAAATCCGATCGACTCGATTGCTTTTGTAAAGCGAACTTGCAACAATGGGTGCAAGGCCAGGAGCAACCCGTCCTGTCGGAGTTGGTTTCTTTGGTTGTCGAACGGGGTTTGGAGGATTTGCTGACCGAACCGGATTTACTAACCAAGTCACCGGCCAGCAAAGAGGGCAAGCCCTGGAGTTTCGATTGGGACTGGAGTACCGGTTCGGATGAAACGCTTGGGCGATTGTCGGAAGCTTTTGGAAAGAGGGCCGATGCGGCGACCCAGGAGGAACTGGTCTTGCGATGGTCGCGCCACAGGGATGCCATTGCGTTGATCGAAAGTTTGATACGACGTGGGGCGTTGTCGAAAGAAACGCTTCGCGTCTTGCCCGCCTCCTGGTGGGATGCTTTATCGGAGTCCAATACCAAGCGGTTTTCAGATTTGAAGCCCCAGGGGGAGACCGATACGGCCCGCGCGGTGTTGGTCCAGAACAAGGCCCAGGCGGTCAAGCAGCTTGCAAGCGATTGGATGGTTGGAAAAAGGGTCTTTCAGGAACGATGCGCCACGTGCCATCAGCTTGGAGGAGTCGGTAAGGTCATCGGACCGCAGCTCGATGGAGCGGTGGTGCGGACCGTCGAGAGGTTGTGCGAGGACATCCTGTGGCCCAACCGCAATGTGGACGAAGCGTTTAGAATCACCAATGTATTGATGGAGGATGGAGAGACCATATCAGGTTTGATACTCGATCGGACCGACAGCTCGCTCGAGGTAGTCGACCAGGCAGGCAAATCCCAACGGTTTGCCCGCAGTGAGATCGAGCAAGAGAAGATCAGCAAACTGTCCCTGATGCCAGGGAACTTTGAGGAACTCATCAGCGACGCAGAGCTCGCATCCTTGATCGGCTACTTGAAGTCGCAGCAACCCGAAAAGAAACCTTAGTCTCCAGAACCTATGTTCCGGTTCATTCACGCCGCCGACATCCATCTCGATAGTCCACTGCTGGGACTGAGAGCTTACGACTCCGCCCCCATCGAACGGTTGAGGACCGCTCCGCGTCGAGCGCTGGAGAACTTGGTAGATCTTGCGATCCGAACCAAAGTCGACTTTCTGCTCATCGCGGGCGATGTTTTCGACGGGGACTGGAAAGACTACTCGACGGGTCAGTTCTTCGTCAAGCAGATGGCCAAGCTGCGCGATTGCCGGATACCGGTTTACCTGATTGCAGGCAATCACGATGCGGAGAACAAGATGTCCCGCTCGTTGCCTTATCCGGACAACGTCCATGTGTTCGAGTCGAGTCATGCGACCACACGGCGGATCGAATCGATTCAGGTCGCTATCCACGGCCAGAGTTTTGCAACGCAAGCCGTTACTGAAGATCTTTCGATGAACTACCCCGCACAGGTTCCCGGATGGTTCAACATCGGGCTTTTGCATACCAGTTGCACGGGTCGCGAAGGGCATGAGAATTATGCTCCCTGCACCCTCGAGGGGCTCGGGACGCGCAATTACGATTACTGGGCCTTAGGGCATATCCACAAGCGCGAGGTCCTGAGCCAAAAGCCCTGGGTGGTCTTTCCTGGAAACATCCAAGGCCGGCACGCCAAGGAGACCGGCCCCAAAGGATGCTATCTGGTAAGCGTTTCGGACCAGCAAAGCATCGAGGCAACCTTTGAACCCCTCGATGTGCTCCGCTGGGAGACTCTAGCCCTGGATGTCGGACCGATCGGCGATCTCAGCGAACTACCGAACTTGTTCAAAGCCTCCTTGCAAGAGACCATCGATCGGGGCCAAGACCGATTGCTTGCCGTTCGCGTCGAGCTCCAAGGCCAAAGTCCCCTCCATCGTAAATTCCGAGTCGAGCGGGAGCATATCCTCCAAAGTTGCCAATCGGTTGCAACAGGCCTATCGATCGAAGGAGTATGGATCGAAAAAGTCCTGTGCAATACGCGGATGCCCAATGAGAGCGACCAACAGCCGGATGCCTCACAAGACGCGATACGAGCCGTTATGGAGGTCTTTCAAGACGCAAAAACCAATCCCGATTTTTATAAGCAGATCCAGTTCGACATGAGCTCCGTACGGAGCAAAATCCCATCGGAGCTTCGAACAGCCGAACTCGATGGGTACCTCGGAGGATCGGAAATCCTGCTCGAGCAGGCTCAGGAGCGTTTGCTCGACTTGCTAGGAAGCGAATTTTCGCCAAGCGACTCTGCGAGAGCCGAGTCCATGAAAAGCGATTTGGGGGAAACGCGATGAGGCTACAGCGTTTGGACCTGATGGCATTCGGACATTTCACCAACTACAGCATCGACCTGAGCGCCGGTCGCTATGGGCTTCACATCATTTATGGGCCGAACGAAGCGGGCAAGAGCACCTCGCTGCGGGGCCTGACGGCATTGCTTTTCGGTTTTCCTACCAGGACAGATGACAATTTCAAGCATGCCAACAAGGACCTGCGAGTCGGAGCGATCTTGGAAAATCGCGACGGCAAGGTACTCAGGTGCGTACGCCGCAAAGCGAGAACCGCGACGCTCCTGCATGCCGAAAGCTCCCAGGAGGTCACTGAGTCGCATTGGGCCGAGTTTTTCCCGAAGATCCAGGAGGATCATTTCCTGCGAATGTTCGGATTGACCCATGAGTCACTCCGCAAGGGTGGAGAGGACTTGGTCCGCGGCGGGGGAGATTCTGGCCAAGCCCTCTTTTCGAGCGCGTCGGGGATCGCCAATTTGCAACAGAAGCATCAGTCGCTCGAAGATCGCATCGAGGAACTCTACGGGAAGGCCGGAAAGAAAGGGCGATTGTTTGACAGTCTCAAGCAGTACAAAGCGCTGCGCGACGAGGAGAAAAAAGTCGCCCTGTCGATGGATCAGTGGCGTAGACTCGAGAAGCTGCTCCAGGAGTCCAAGGACCAGCTCGAGGAGTACAGGACCCAAAGCGATGCGGTTCAAAGGCAGTTGCTCGAAGCGCAGAGAATCCAACGCTCGATCCCGACGGTTGCCAAGTATCTCGAACGCCTTCGAACCATCTCGACCCTTGGAGCAGCTTCGAAACTGCCACAAGATTTCCAAGAGCGCGTGCAAAAAGTGCTTGGAACAAAAGCTGAGAAACAAGTCGCCTGTGAAGAGATCGCCAACCAATTGCGAAGCATCGAAGCGGAACTTGCAAAGATCCCCGAGAGTGTCTGGGATGACGAGCAGGACAACAATGTCCGAAGCTTGCTCTCCGGACTAGGAATCTACCTGCAAGCCCTCGAGGAGCTTCCCAAGTTAAAGATCCAAAGCGAGCAATTAGCCCGACGAGCTGAGCAGAAATGGGAGGAGATCGGCAAACTCGATACGCTTCGCGATAAGCTCGAAAAGCAAAGGATTCCGCTTTCGCACAAGAAGTGGATCGGGACTTTGGCCAACCAGTACGAAGCCCTAGAGAAGCAAGTCGCCGACCGGAAACTCAGGCTATCGAAGCTTAAGAAACGGCTCGACGAAGACAAGAACTCCGAGTCGCTCCCGCTCAGCGATGAGTCGTTGAAGATGCTCGAGCAAAGGATCCAGCAATACAGGCCTTTGGCAGGTCAATCCGGTCCATTGACCGCGTTGCTCGAGGATAGCCAACGAGTACAAGATCGCTTAGAGAAAGGAATTCAACGATGGAGAATTCCCTTTCAGTCGGCTGAGGAGTTGGTCCGATTTCCCGTCGCAAGTCTCCCATCGATCGAGCGTTGGGGTAAGGAGCTAGACAAGCGGCAGGAAGCTCTGGACAAGGCCAAATCGGAGCAAAACGAGCTGGATCGCAAGAGGTCGGCCAAGCAGCGCGAATGGGACCGCGAAGCGAAGAAAATTCGAGTTCCCACAAGGCAGGAATGGGAAGCTAGCAAGCAAGCTCGCAACGGTCTCTTTGGAATGCTCGCCGAGCACCGCTCCGGTTCGACGGAGCAGTGGAACGAATTCTCGGAGGATTATTTAGCCAGCGTGCAATCCGCCGATGCGATGGCCGCCGAATTGCTCGATCAAGCCGAGTTGGTCGCCCAGCGCGAGCAATTGCAGGAGGCGATCCTCGAGCTCGAAGCCCAGGTGGCCGAATGGGCACATGCATGCCAAGAACGCCAGAACGAATGGACGCGTAGCCAGCAAGCTTGGCAAGCGTTTGTTTCCGAGCATCGGATCGCTGCGGAAACCCCCACCGAAGCGTTGGAGTGGAGCCAGGCCGTCAGTTCCCTGCAGCGAGAGGCGCAGGATTTGCTCGACAAGAGGATTCGCATCGAGCAGATGCAATCGGCGATGCAACAAGCGATTGTGGTTTTGAATGAGTCTTTAGCCGCATGCGGATTTGCAGCCGAACCTTGCGAAGGACTCGACCGAGCCTTGACCCAGGCCCTGACCCGGGCCGAGTTGGTTTTGAATAAGGCCAATGAGGCTCGTGGAAAAGCGGAGGCCATCGAGGGGCAGCGCCAGTTGAATCTACAGGAGTACCAGGACCAGACCAGCGAAATCCAGGGTCTTGAGGATCAGTTCAAGGAGCTCAAAACTCAGTGGTTTGACGCATTGGCAGACATCGCATTGCCCGACGATGCCACTCCGGTCGAAGTTCAGACGATCCTCGATCAAGTCACCGAATTGCAGCAGACGACCGATGAAATCGAAGCGACCCGAGTCCGATTGCGCGAGAGTCAGGAGCGAATCGATCGCTACGAATCGGACCTCAGACCAGTGCTCGAATGGCTGGCCGGCGCGAGTCCTGACTTGGCAGATTCGATCGTTGCACAGGCCACAACGGCATCCAAGGTCCGGTGGCTTGAACGGCAGAGCAAGCGTTTCAGTCAAGAAAAAGAAAAGCGAGTGACACTCGATACCCTGAGAAAAACGGCGCAAGAGCAATTGGATCAAGCTTTCGGCGGAATTCGTCTTTTGGATCGCGAACTCGAGCAGATGCAAGAACTCGCAGGGGCAAAAGACCAAGAGCAACTTCGTGAGTTGGCTCGCAATTCGCGAGAGTATCACTTGCTCGATACGGACCGAAAGGAGCTCCAGGAGAGGCTTTTTGCCGAATGCAACAGCCGCGATATCGACCCATTTGTTCAGCGGGTCGAACAAGCCGATGCAGATCAAATCACCATTGATATCAAGCATCTGAGCGAAGAGATCCGCAGGATCGATCAAGCTCGCGAGGAAGCGATTCGAGCCACGAGTGCGTTGCAAAGAGACTACGATCAATTGGATACAAGCGGCAGAGCGGCGATGCTTGCCACGCAGGCAAGTGGCGTGGGACTGGAGATCGAGGAAGCCGTCCAAGAGTTGGCGACCTTGCGGCTCGCCTCGGCTGCCTTGACCGCTGGCATCGAACGCTACCGATCCGCCAACGAGGACCCGATCCTCAAGTTAGCCAGCGATTCCTTTCGCCAAATGACCTTGGGCCGATTCCGTGGGATCGAGATCTCGCTCGACGATGCAGGCAAGCACCTGTTGGTCGGACGCAGATCGGAGGACGGTCCCGGATCCGAGGTGCTCGTCGAGCAGATGAGTGATGGAACGCGCGATCAACTGTATCTAGCTCTGAGGCTCGCGAGCCTTGAGCAATGGAGCAAGCTGCACGAGCCACTACCGTTGGTCGTCGATGATATTCTGGTCCATTTCGACGACCATCGGTCGGTCGAGACGCTCAAACAACTCGTGCGAATATCGTCCCAATCCCAGGTGATCTTCTTTACCCATCACCAGCACTTGTTGGATTTGGCCCGAGAGACCCTGCCAAGCGATCAGGTGTTCTTTCACGAGTTGGCTTGATCCGAGCGGTTGGGCGATTTGAATCAGCCCGCCAGGACGCTGCGTTTGGGCAAGAGCAGGTGTGCGATTCCTATAGCCATCGCCCGCGGCTTGCGCCTAAGCG
>Ga0208085_1000397_pt1 | contig 15686 bp, 22 predicted proteins | sample LakMenEpi21Jun10_FD_150721 | JGI IMG/M metagenome (GOLD analysis project Ga0208085, IMG submission 150721) | Freshwater microbial communities from Lake Mendota, WI - 21JUN2010 deep hole epilimnion (SPAdes) | ecosystem: Environmental > Aquatic > Freshwater > Lentic | place: Lake Mendota, Madison...
TAGCATTGGGAGTATAAAATCCCTTATCCATAGCAGCCTTTGGCCATTTGACAAAGACATGATCTAGTTTAATATTATTTTCTAAAAAGGTATGCAGTACAGTCCAGCTGTCACTACCACCACTATAATTTAATATTAAATAGTCATATTTGTCTCTAAGCTGCAAGGCACGTTGTTTATATAACTCTTTTAAGTCTGCTTTTCCAGTAGGCTTAACCTTGCTGAAAATATCATCATGAAAATTCCATGTCATTGGAATGTTTAATTCTGTGGCTCTAATTGCTGCCATAGTTTTGCTGGTAAATCTCTCGTCACCAACTACATAATATCCGCCGTAGTAATTTTGCATATCACTTCTTTTGTAATCTACCAACACTGGCTTTAATTGTCTTTTCTAAACTTAGAATTCCAAAAGCAGAAGCAACAGTATTTTCTAGCAGAAAATCGTTTTGTACCTGTGGATCATTTAAATATTCCTGCATAAAACCACTCCACCATTTGACAGCTTCTACGTTAGTACCATTAGAAACAACTAACGCAAACCCATCAAAGTGTTGCCATGTAGGATATTTTTGTTCGATGTTAAACGCATTAATACCCTTTGGCTTTTCCTTTGCAGCAATTGCAAGTGAGTTAACTTTACCAGAAGCAATATGGTTTTTAGCAACACTGTAAGGAACAACACCTACATCAATATGACCTGCTACAAGATCATTAATAACTGGTGCACCACCTTTGTATGGCACCAATAGTGCTTCGTGTTTTGTTTTAGTGAATTCTACAAATTGTTCTAAAACTAATTTTTGTGCAGGTGCCCCATGCCCTAAAGATATCTTATCGCCATTTTTAATTGCTCGTTCTAAATCATCAACAGTAGTTAAATTACTTTTAACACTAGAAAGTATACTGGTGATGTTATCGCGAATAGCTGTTATCGGTAAAACATCTGTACCTCGAACTCTATTCTCTGCAATAACTGCAGCAGTAGTTACTGAAACAGCGTATCCATCTTTTGGCGAGTTATTCAATTCATTGATTGATACAATACCTTCACCTCCTGGTTTATAAACGCCTACCATTACAATACCTTTATTGGCAGCATACTTTTGTAAATGCCTAAAAGTTTGATCGACGCCTCCACCTGGAGAAAATGGCATTATAACTTGAATGGATTTAGATTTAGGATCAAATGCATTGGCAGACAGAGCCAAGCATAAAACAAATGAAGATAAAACAACTTTTACAATATTCATTATATACCTTTATAAAATATCGGGATGATCGGGACGTTTATCGGTTTACTTGGAACCACGCTCTTTTAAAACCCAGCGTAAATCAGATGGTCTACCATCATTGTTCTGTCTTTCCAGAGTCATTATTTTGTTTCAGCTTCATTGCCCAGCCACGTAATTACACCTTACGGTGGTCCTCCTTTAGTGGCACTCTTTAGTAAGTTCTTTTAAACTTGCTGAAGTCATCCCATTTCTAACACTATTATAGCAGATTCTTAAAGAAAGTCAAACATTTTTTATATGTTCTTACAAAGATGTTTGGTGGACCACCAAACCAGTATCCAGCTTGAATCCAAGCACTAAGAGCAGCTTGACTAAATTCAACTTGAATATAATCACCGTCATCTCTTAGAATACGAGGTTCAACCCCATACTGTCTCATAAGATTTTCATACGCTTGTTTATCTTTAAGTTTGATCCACCACATATATTATCCTTAAGCAGCTTTACGTTCAGACAGAATGTGTTTCATTCTATCAGCACAGTATGATGCAGCGAATGCGTTTGGCTTAACCATTGGCACTACGTTACACATACCACGAATGTAGCCAGTTGCTTCGTTGATAACACAAGAGCTACCGTGCATTTCGTTTGGGTTAATGTCCAAGTGAACTTCAACAATCCTATCTTCTAGCACATCATGCAACTTGTTGTACAACTCTGCAATTTTGTATACTTCATTCATCAAACGCATACGTGGTCTGTTTTTCTTTTGATCCCAGTCACGTTCACGTTGCACTTCACCGAAAATCTTACAACCGTGTTTACCATCAATGTGAACAACAATTGCAAGTGTGTAATCTGCGTACCAATCATTTCCAATATTAAATCGTTCAGAGTCTCCACCAATGTAGATCTTTGTCTCTGGACTTTGGCTTTCAATGAATGCTTTAACTTCATCTATATCGATTTTACGCATGATTACACCTTTTACTTCTCCATTAAAAACTTGGAGCGGGTAAGGAGGCTCGAACTCCTGACATCTTCCTTGGCAAGGAAGTGCTCTACCAACTGAGCTACACCCGCATAACTTGGCATCCCCCCAAGGACTCGAACCCTGACCTAACGGATTTGGAATCCGTGATGCTGCCATTACACCAGAGAGATATTTTACTTTTTACTTAACACTTCTTGAGTCTCTTGATTATTTCTAGTAACCTTTTCTTCAGACTCATCTTTTTTGAGATCGCGACTAAAGATATAATCCCAACGCTTCTCATATTCATCCTGATTAATACTAAATGGTCTAGGAGATGAACCTTTACCACCGTCACTCATCTTACTCATACAATCTACCTTTAATATCTTTTTGTTGAGCTTTACGTTCTGTTTTCCAAAAGAAACGTTTGAAGTCTTTCAAATGTTTCCACCATTGCGGAGACTTAGTCAAATTACCTTGCTTAACATTAGCCATAATACTCTCCTAAAACTTTGGTGCTGATGGCGAGATTTGAACTCACGACCTCTTCCTTACCAAGGAAGTACACTACCACTGTGTTACATCAGCTTTCTTAAAATTGGCTCCCCAGCGTGGGATCGAACCACGGACACCTTGATTAACAGTCAAGTGCAACTACCGCTGTGCTACTAGGGAATAAAACTATGGTGCCCCAAGAGAGACTCGAACTCTCACGCCTTTCGGCACTGGCTTCTAAGACCAGCGTGTCTACCATTCCACCATCGGGGCAAATACATACTACTTATAACTTGGTCTCGATGGCAAGAATCGAACTTGCGCTACATGCTCCCAAAGCACGGGTGATACCATTTCACTACATCGAGATAAAAACTTTTGGTGGTGATGGTTGGATTTGAACCAACGACCATCTCCGTATGAAGGAGGTGCACTACCACTGTGCTACATCACCATTTATAAACACATTTAAACTTTCCTTCAGCGTTTAGTCGCTATCTCCCTTACTAATCGGGCGTAGAGTATGTGCTTATAGATGGTGCCCCTTGACAGAATCGAACTGCCGTAACCTGATTACAAAACAGGTGTAATACCATTATACTAAAAGGGCATAAAATAACAGGTTAACACTAGTTTAAAGTCCTAGCAGACAGCCTTTTTATATTGCTGAACTTAACCTAAAACTGGTTGCGGGTGTAGGATTCGAACCTACTAGGTAGAGCTTATGAGACTTACCGATACCCTGAATACCCGCAATAACTTGGTACCTCGTGACAGTTTCGAACTGCCGACCTTCGCCGTGTAAAAGCACTGCTCTACCACTGAGCTAACGAGGCATAATAAACAACAGGATCCTTATTTTTCAATTACAAGTTGAATTTTTTTGATTTGCTGGACGGATCCTAAAACTGGCGACTCGTGGGAGACTCGAACTCCCGTGATCGGATAGACAATCCGACGTAATAACCCCTATACGAACGAGCCAAAATAAGTATAAGCTACTGGTTTCCATGCCAGCCCTTAATTGAGCAGTTACTCTGTCCATCTCCATTTATTCAAAGTCTGTGTGCAGTTAAGATTCTGCCTATCAGAGCCTGAGTGGGTCGTATACACTCGCTAACGGTCTTCTGCCACCGAACCTCTATCGCTAGTCAAACGCTACTTTAACGAAAGTAGTAACGAGATTTGGTGGAGAATCTTGGAATCGAACCAAGTGTGCCGTAAGGCGACGGATTTACAGTCCGCTGCAGTCACCAATGCTGCTCATTCTCCGAAATTCTGGTACTGCGTATGGGTAACGATCCCATCTAGTCACCTTGAAAGGGTGATGACCTCACCTGAAGTCGAACGCAGTATAGTGGTAGGTTTTTGTATAAGGAAAAACCTACCAAACCTTTTCTAATGCCTCAGGCTTCCGACTTTACGTAAAGACTCAGAGAGGACTTCAGAAACTTTATTATACATCAATAATGATTAAAAGTCAACAACTATCTTGGAGTACGCAACAGGATTCGAACCTGCATGATACGGATTTGCAATCCGCTCCCTAGCCATTCGGGTCATGCGTACATATCTCTGGTGGGCTCCCCGAGAGTCGAACTCGGCACCAATGGATTATGAGTCCACTGCTCTAACCAACATGAGCTAGAAGCCCAACAACTGGTGCGGCATGAGGGAATCGAACCCCCATTCTGGCTTTAGAAGAACCATGTCCTATCCGTTGAACGAATGCCGCAAAACTTTGGTACGAGAGACGGGACTCGAACCCGTAAGCCTTGCGGCGGCAGATTTTAAGTCTGCTGTGTATACCATTCCACCACCCTCGCATTCATAAAACTATTATACCTTATGCAAGAATTAAAGTCAACACCTATCTTTGGTACCCAAGATCGGATTCGAACCGATACGATTCTCCTTTTGAGAGAGACGCCTCATACCAATTGGGCTACTTGGGCATTGGTACCAGTGTAGGGATTCGAACCCTATCAAGAACGCTAATCTGGCGCTAAAAGGTTTATAAAACCTCTCTGACTACCCAGTCTCACTGGCATATTTGGCGGAGGATACAGGAATCGAACCTGTCAGCCCATTTCTGAACGAGAGTTTAGCAAACTCCTGTCGCACCTTGCAACACATCCTCCATATCTCACATCGTTGGTCCATTACCATTACGGAAGCCAATGTCACCACCTTCTTCCTTGATGCGCTTTAACACATCTTCGAATAAGATAGGACGAAAGTCTGTTTGTTCAACACAAACACAATGATAACGAGGATCGATCTTACCATCTATCATCACACGATTTGCATGAGTATGACCATGAATGTTAGTACCGAACCTACCTAACGACTCAGGATGTAACGGGATATGACTTAAGATCATACCGTTCATCACATGATAAGCACGTAACTCTCTAAAGTGTACACGATAGTCTTCATCTTTAAAGATATCGTGGTTACCACGAATTAAAACCTTATCACCGTTTAACCGATGCATGATAGACATTGCCTTGCGGTTGATAACTACATCGCCTAAGTGATAAACCTTATCAGTTGGCTTTACAGTTTCGTTCCACATCTTTACCATGGCTTCATCCATTTCTTCGGCAGAATCCCAAGGTCGTAACTTTGTCACACCATCATTGCGAGTAAACTTGCATACGCCCATGTGACCAAAGTGCGTATCGCTAACTAAAAATACACTTGGCATATACATCTCCTAATAAAAAATACAACAGGTTAGTTTGATTGCCACCGTGGCACATCACCCAAGTCTCTTTCGAGTTTTGGCGGGTAATGCTGGAATCGAACCAGCTAGTTTTGTTTTGCAGAACCTAACCTAAATTTGGCGGAAAGCAGAGGAGTCGAACCCCATCCCATTTCTGAGAACCCAGTTTTCAAGGCTGGTCGCAGGACCAACCCCGCTGCATTACTTTCCATAATTCTTTTACCGACAGGACTTTCACCTGTAATATACTCCTGCATCTCGGAGCCTTGCTTCTGCCTAAGCTGATCAAAGGAATTGCTCCAGCTATTGACGATAAATCTTTGGTGCGCCCTGAGAGAATCGAACTCCCACTCCAACGTTCGTAGCGTTGTGTAATATCCATTTTACTAAAGGCACATAATTGGTGGGGATGACGGGATTCGAACCACGTACAAGAACTTTTACAGAGTTATAGTGTTAGTGTTGCGGAAACAATTCTACATACAGAATTGACTTTTTACTTTGCTATGCTAACCATTACATCACATCCCCAAAATCTTAATGAAACACACTCTCGACGTCAGGGGTCTTTTCATCGTGCTGACTAAGCTACTTCGTTGAGTGAACCGTGGAGTCAATACGCTTCAACAACCAATGATGAATATGCTTCATTAAGATGACTGACAATTTATCACATTGTACGCCATCAGTCAAGGCGAATTTTGGTGGACCGTGGGAGGATCGAACTCCCGACTTCTGCGTGCAAGGCAGATATGTTCCCAATTATACCAACAGCCCATAAACAACAGGATAGTTTTGTCGCTAAGACAACCAAAAAGTTTAGCATTATGTATTGCAGAACCTATCCTAAAACTTGGTTCCCTGTAGAGGTTACGATCCTCTGTCGCTCGATTATCAGTCGAGTGCTCTACCATTGAGCTAACGGGGAATATCTTTCTTGGTACCGAGAGACGGGATCGAACCGCCCACGCACAGATTTTCAGTCTGTCGCTCTACCAACTGAGCTATCTCGGCATAATTGAATTTGTAAGTAGTTCCGCCTCGCTCATTCGGAACCATTTCGCCCAGTATACGTTAGGGTTAGAGGTACATAGTAATAGTTGATACTTGCTAGTGACCATTTTGTCGGACTCGAACCGTTAGCTCATAGAGTTTTCGAGGCTCTACTTTCTCAACATCTACACTTACAAAACTTGGGGTGTCGTATGAGAATTGAACTCATGATGACGGAATCACAATCCGTAGTTTTACCACTAAACTAACAACACCATATAGAAACACACTACTGAAATTGAGTATGAAGGAATCGAACCTTCTTCCACGTTCCACGTACTCGATGCCCGTTTCAGTCAGGCTAATGTGTTTTTATATGGTAGGGGCACAGGGATTCGAACCCTGCCCTGGCAGATTAAAAGTCTGCTGTGCTAAACCGCTGACACTATACCCCCATATGGTCCACTCGCTGAGATTCGAACTCAGACCTCGATGATTAAGAGTCATGTACGCTACCATTAAACGCCACGAGTGGTTGTACGTATTGAATTGATTTTACGTGCCAACTAAGACCATACGGGGGATCTTAGAGACACTAACGTTTACCTGAACGTTTCATGCTACTCTCCTTTTGTTAAACTCACGAAATAGTGAACAGGATTTGCACCTGTGCCCGCAGCCAACGACTGCACTCTCCTACTAAGCTATCACCATATTGAAACACACTGAGCACGGCTTTGCCACCCACATGTTTTCAGCGCCACATGATCAGGTATCCGTGTACCGAGTTGCGTTATGAATGTGTTTCAATATGGCACCCGAGGTAGGAATCGAACCTACAATAACAGAGTCAAAGTCTGGTGTGTTACCACTACACTACTCGGGAACATAAGACTGACCACCGAAGTAGTCAGTCTTTTAAATTGGTACGCAGATTTTTAAAGATCTAAAGTTAAGTAGACGATGCCACTCAACCAGAACACTTATTATACAGTAAAGAACAATAAGAGTCAACAACTTTCTGAAAGACCCTACTTTTCAGTAGGGATTGCTAAGAAGTAACCTTCTCAACATCAGAACACTTATTATACAGTAAAGAACAATAAGAGTCAACACTTTTCAGAAAGACCCTACAAAATAGTAGGGATAAAAACAAAAAACCCTCGGAGCTTTCACTTCGAGGGTTTTGGTAAAGAGACTAAGTTCTCTTATTTCTTCTTACCAAAACCCTTCGTATCCTCAATCGCATAGCCAAATGATGGGCGTGTGCTATTCCATACGGCTACTATCGGTAGCTGTTTTCTTAAACTGGAATGGCAAGATTGCGATGTCATTGAAAGTAGTTTCCTTGTTTCGGTAAGATAATTCTTACCTTCTATTTAGTATAATTTTAGCGTAGTTTTGAATTAAAGTCAATCTTTTTTTGATTTTTCTGCAAGTTCTTTGTAGCCACGCCCAGTAGGATGAATGCCATCAGCACTCATGTGTTCTTTTGGTCTAGGCAAAACTGTGTCACCGTACTCTTTTGCAATGCGCATTATAGCATCATGAGGAATAGGTTTACGATCTTGTCCAGGATCAATCCAGAACACACGATCTGCCTTTACAGCTTCTCGCATCTTTCGAAGTTCATGTTCTGTCTTTACACCTTTGTGATCATTGGCACCAAGACTGATGATTAAAGTTCTAGCAGGTTGACTAGATGCTTTGGACAAATAATCTTTGTTCCATTGCCAGCTGTTCCAACCACCACGAGAATAACTTACGCATTCTTTACGAGCCATTGAAGTTCCAACAGCAATGCTATCACCAATAATCAAACATTCAAGCATATTAAACTTTCTCTATCTCTACTGAACATTTATCTAGAAAGTCAATACCTAGCGTATCGCGATACGACTCTCTGTAGTAAACTTTCTTTATCCCCGCACCATAAATGAGTTTAGCGCAATTGATGCAAGGAGCATGAGTGCAGAATAAATCGGCACCATTGCCTCGCTCACCATCACGAGCCAGTTTGAGTATAGCGTTTGCTTCAGCATGAATAACCTCATCTTTAGTTTTTCCATCATCATTCTCACATTCATTGGTCCACCCAGAAGGCATACCGTTATAACCAATAGAAATGATACGATTGTCTTGAACAATAACCGTACCAACCTGCAGTCGCTTTGCACTTGACAACTTTGCGAATCGCTCAGCTGTGTCCATGAAAGCATCAATCCATTTTTGTTTCACAAGATCATCCAAATAACAAAACCTATTATACCACACCACTCCATTAAAGTAAAGTCTTTTTGAACCCAAACAAGAAAGTTATGCAACTTATATTTGAGTGGCATAGAATTTACCGATTAACGTAGTAGCAAGTAGTGAATTCTCGCAGTTGACCAAACTGATCATGCATGAACTTTACCTCACAGGTTTGCTGTGGCACTGGTTGTGGCATATAAATCACTTGAGGTTGCTGTACAATGACAGGACGATTCTGGTTCATAATTTGACCAATCACGTAACTACCAATGACTGCACCAAGAATCACGTTTCCAGTATTGGAACCATGGTGGTGATGGTGATGTCCATGTTGAGCCATAGCAGTACTAAAACCAACAGCAGCAATCAAACCGACTAAAATCTTTTTCATTTCGTTTTCCTTTTCAACCTTCTTACATATATTATACCCCAAGAACGAATTAAAGTAAACACCTTATTAATGACCCCACTAGGTGTAGGGTTATTCTTTAGCCTTAGGAGGTCTCGGCTCCACTGGGAGCCTGGTCGTTTTTTACTTTAGTTTCCTTTTTTGCAGGAGAGGGTGGAGAGACGGAAATAAACCCTGCTCCATGCACCAGCTTGTGCGTAATCTTAGGATACAGCTTTGTAAGGTTTTGTTCCTTTACTGCAAGCAACAGCTTGGCTTCGGAAGGATGAACGTTCTCTAGCAGCTGGATAAACAAAGTTTCACGCCTAACTGGTGTCAAGTCTTTCCTACAGAATACATAGAACTTTTTAAGTTCTTGGTAGATGTTTGCAGGACTCATTCCAATTGGTGCAGCATCTAGTTTGTATGGAGGTTCTCCATCTGGAAGAATAAACTTCTTTTCAGGATCAAATGCATATTCAAACAAGATACGCAGTGCAGCACTAGTTTTATACATTTCGACCTTCTTGGGGTCATCATTGATCTCAGTCAAAATCTCAGTGATATATTTCGTCATTCAAAAATCCTCTAATTCATCAAGTAACAATCGACATTTTTTGGCAATCAAATAGTTCATGATGCTCATCTTGTCGCCCTTTGGTTTGTTATTTATGTATGAGTCAACAATCTCTTTCTCTACATCTTCAGGGATATGTTTGAAGTCAACCAGCACAGAGTTGCGATGCCAGTTGCGCCGTTCTGTATCATTGCGGCAAGCATCAAAACCTTTTTCGTAGAATTCATCAAGACGTTTCTGTGACATAGGTTTCTGGCGAACACCTTGCACGAATACATCATCTGGACTAAGAATGTTAGGAATACCATCACCAGCATCACCTTTAACAATGTGCTGAATTTTGTAGTTCTGGATTTCTTTGGCAGTGGCAGTGATATACTTCTTTACCATAGGTGACCACTGCTTGACTTCTCCAAGAAGTTGCAGCTGTTTAAAGTCACCATCAGAAGAAAGAATCAATACTTTCTGTGGCTCTTCCATCAACCCTTGTTGCACAAGTTCGTTGTACTGTGCCCACTTGGTCATGGTTGCAATAACATCATCAGCTTCGGCACGTTCAACGTGGATAACACGGTATGGAAAGTGTTCTGCAATTTCTTGACGCATCTCTGATAGGGTATCAAAGATTAGTTTCCAATCTAGATCAGATGCATCACGAGTCTTTTTACGACTAGCTTTATAGTGCTCAAAGAATTCTTTACGCCAGTACTTGCGACCATCGCAACAGATAACAACGTTACCAAATTCACGACCATACTTTTTCTTGTATGATTTAATAGTGGAAAGTGTTACATGCCGAATAAGGTTCTTAACTTCATCTGGATTACCCTTCAACTCTCGTTGGAAAGTAAGGATGGAAGCCAAAGACACTTGGCTGTAGTCAATCAAAATCATAGAATCTTTCCAATACCGAAATAAATTAAATCATCAAGTTCACGTTGATAATCTGCCTTTGTTCTGCGCTTGATCCAAATTTGTGTAAGAAGTTCACGCATCTGGTCGCCATCTACGAATCTATTATTCATATCAAGCCCACGTCGTTCGAGTTCGTCTAACAAGTCGCTGTCATCGAATTCTTCTAGATCAACATCTACATCAACCTCAGCTGTAACTGTACGATATACCATATTACTCTCCGACGTTTCCACCAAAATACTTAATCAGTATTTCAAGAGCAGGAATATACTGTGTCATATTAGCGTGATAGTCTTCAGGATGCATCCATCGCCCTTCTTCGGTATGTTCTCGTATTTCTTCCTTAAGAAGATCAAGATGCTCTTGCATAACTGCCAATGCAATACCATCGGCAATTTCAAAAGGTATAGTTAGTCCGCTCATTAAAATGCTCCAAGGATAATAGTTTCTTCGTTGATGCGACCATTAGGTGCAGCAGGTTTAGTTGTCAACTTCTTAAGTGCACCATTCAGTGCACGCTTACCAATCGCAAGACCTTTGAAGAATTCTTCAGGCTTACGCAAGGTCATCATCTTAGATTCTTTAACATCGAATCCAAGAATTGTAGTACCCTTTACAGAAAGAGTACCACCAACTGCCTTGTACACACCAACACGACGATACTTGGTATTGTAGAACCAAACTTCGTCAGAGCCAATGATAGTTTCAGGCTTGACAGACTTGAGAGAAAACTCAGCAAAGTCTTTCAAATACTTCATACGTGCAGTCAACTTGGTAGGAGACAATGGCTTACGTTTGCGTGGAGCACGACCTGCCTTGGCATGTTGCACTTGCTGCAAACAGTCATCACGCATAGTTTCTACAAAGGTAACAAACTTCTTGATTTCACGCTTGGTAAAGTTAGAGTAACCTTCTACCAATTGTTTATCATCACCAGCAACAACTTCATTCAATTCATCAATCAACTTACCGTAAGATTCACCAATACGTTTGGCAACTGGTGCAGATATAGCATTGGCTTGTAGATAGTTCTTGGCAGAAAAGTCACTTTGCTTATTGATAACAAAGTCATCAATGGCACCATCAAACTCAGCTGCATGTTTTCTAGCAACTTCTTCAATTCGATCTTGCACAGATACTACAGGCTTGGTATCAGCTACAACAGCCACTACCTTCTTGCGTTTTTTGTATTTGGTGGAAAGTTCAGAGATGATTGCAACCATCTTTTCCTGCTCACGTTCAGCAAGATGCTGCTCACGAGAAGTTAGACGGCACATGAATGCCAGAGAGCGCAACTCAAAGTCAGTTGCTTCGTTGAGTGCAATTACAGCATCTTTCTGACCAGTCTTAGCCAGATAGCTAATGACCCATTTACGTCGATCTTTGTCGCTGGCATTTTCGTTATACCAGTTAAGCGCATGCATGAGATCGCGAGTGTAGCTCTCGTCTTCATTGATCATGGGTTCATCGGGTGCGAAGACTTTCGCAGCGATGCGGTGTGCTTGTTCACGTCGTTTTGCAGTATTTGTCATAGGTTTGTACCTCAATTTATAATATATTATACCGCATGTGCGAATAAAAGTCAACACCACGTGAGAATGCCCCTACTGGGTGTAGGGGATTACTTTGGTTTACTTTTTCAGAGAGACGTTGGCACGTAAGAAGCCACCAAGCAGAATAATAGCTGCCCATGTTTCAATGGTATATCCAATCGCTAGAACAGGGAACAACGTATTCAGTGCCCAAATTGATAGCAGTGGTCCGATGATAATAATTACAGCGAGAAAAACTACAAGTCCTAAAAATTTAATCAAGTCCATATTAAACTCCAATAGTGAATTGTTTTACAGAGTCCCAGCGGAATGAACGCCATTCTTGTTTCTCAAGATCGAAAACTCGGAGTGCGGATCCAGCAGAATTGGAATCTTCTTCTGATTCGGTCTTTGGTTGTTTGTCAACTGGGATGCTTCCTGAGAAAAGGGTACATTGCATTTCCCTTTGCGTCCCGTCTTTCTTTGTGAAGACGACAGTGCATCCTTCTGGAGAAGTGCGCAGATTTTCGAGTGCCCATGGTTTGAGTTCATTGAATCTCTCATCGTTAGTTTGAAGTTTTTCCGTCATAATTATCTTTCAAGTGATTAACAAGTGGTAACATCATTTCTTTAAAATTAGCAACAGAAGGATACATTCTCATGTCTGATTGCTCGACAACAAACCCTTCTTCGTCTAAGACTCTTCGAGAAATAGTAAATTCAACCATGCCATACTGCAACTCTCTGATTGAGAATGTAGTAGAAACATCGTTGATAGAATAAATTGAATGAAAGTCAAGGTTACTCATATAGATCCTTTTTGTGTTTAGGCTTACGTGTGAATGCAATCTTGCTGTCAACTACACGCATACGGTACTTTGGAGTACGCAAGTCCTTAGCAACAAGGTTCTTAGGTTTATTATACTGTGTTTTCATTTTATTGTCAACTAAAAATTCCAGACCATTGCTGGAGTTTGTGATACTTTTCTTGTTTTGCAGTCATCACTGCAGCTTCGCTAACTACTCCATGATCGATAAGCAGATCAATCATACACATGAGATCTCCGATTTCTTCTTCTAAGTGTTCTCGATTTGCAATCTTTGTAACTGGATGGCAGTCATCCATACCAAAGCGAAAAACCTTACTAATTGCCTGAGAAACCTCAGCGCATTCCTCTTGTGTAATCAACAAGATTTCTTTATCAATATCACCCATTACATTTCCTAAACTTAGTCTATATTTATTAACATCATCAACCATCCACATAGCTATTTTACAACAAAGTCAAATAAAAGTCAAGTAAATGTGAAAATGCCCCTATTGTTAGTAGGGGCATCTTGCAAGCCTTGTGTTTACTTGCTTGTAGCTCTATAAACTCCATCCCAATCTTTAGGTAAGTCCTTTGCCTTCATTTCTTCGCAACGTTCAATCCATAGTTCGTAGTAGTGGTCCATTTCTCCAAGGAATTTACCATTCAATTGTTTGCAAAGTTTAATAGCGGCATCAAACTTTTGCAATCTATACAGTTGCAACATCTTTTCATGCTGTTGTGTTTCTATAACATATGATGAATTTTCCATCCACCAATCATGTCTACCCAGTACTGTATAAACGTGGATGCCTTCTTTCTTCCCTTTAACTGCAATGCAATCAAGTTCTAGAGTTGCATATTCATCTTCAACTTGTTTATTGGTATTTGCACCAATAACAATCTTAACACCGTAAGGTTTACTCTGACCTTCTAGTCGTGCTGCGAGATTGACACCATCACCAAGGCAAGTATAATCAAAACGTTGACTAGACCCCATATTTCCAACCACAACAGTATCAGTGTTAATACCAAGACCCATACCAAATGCAGGAACACCTTCAGCGGTAACTTCTTTATTAAACGCATCTAAACTACCCATCATTTCTAGTCCAGTCTTTACTGCCATTTTTGCATGGTTCGGTTCGTCCAACGGTGCATTCCAAAACGCCATTTGTGCATCTCCAATGTATTTGTCAAGTGTGCCATTATTTTCTATAATCTTGGCAGTCATTGCTGTCATATATCTATTCATTATTTTTGTGAGTCCTTGCACATCTTTTCCATAGTGCTCAGAGATTGACGTAAACCCTCTAACATCGGTGAACATGATTGAAAGCTCTCGTGATTCACCACCAAGCTGTAGTAATTCAGGATTTCGCTGCAACTTTTCGACCAATGCGGGAGAGAGGTAGGTTGCAAACTGTTTTTTGATTTGGAGTTTTGCTGCGAGTTCAACAAGGAATTTGACAACGTAGCCGTGGAAAGAGACAAGGGTAATGGTAAGTATCGGGAACACAGCATCAACCAGATAGCTTGATCCAATGAAGAGGTAATAGCTGCCGAAAAAGGATCCTGCGGCAAAGATGATTGAGAAGATGTAGCCATGCTTGAACCTTGTTAGTAGTAATGTGATGATACAAATTAGTATCGTATATAAAAGTTCAACGCCATCTGCCCAATCTGGACGACTGATGTTACTTCCGCTTGCAACTGTGTCTAGTACAGAGGCTTGCAAGTAGTGCGGGTAGACTTCACCTCTTGCTGTAGATACTGGGTTGTTGAGCCCTCGCCCTGTAATTCCGACGATGACGATTTTACCTCCGAGATCCTTTGGCAAATTTGCCAAGGAGTATTCGGTTGGTCTGGATGACCAATCCACCCAGACTCTACTGTCACCGTCTGTTGTGATTTTTCCAAAGGCTGGAACTCTAACTGCTTCGATGGAGCCTTCGTTAATTTTAACTTGGAAGGAAGGATCTCCTGCGGCGACACGCAAGGTTTCAAGAGAGATACTTGGGTATAACTTTCCGTCGATGTTGATAAGCATGGGAACTCTGCGGATGACGCCATCGAGTTCAGGGAAAGTATTGACAATACCAATGCCAGCAGCGTTTTCATTAACAGACCTCACATTCGAAAGAATTGATTGAAATTTGATTCCAGGATCACCTTCGCCTATAATCGATACACCAGGTCGAAATGGTATCTGTGTTACGGAGTCAGTTATCTGATCATTTACTGCAGTATGCGGAAATACTACAGGGTGTTGTTTTAAAATAGCGCCAAGTTTAGAATCTTGACCAAAGCGATCACTGTCAGGAAGGAAAACGTTAAAAACAACCAACCCAGCACCATTCCTATAAAGAGTATCAATAATGGTGGCATATTCTCCACGTGGGAAAGGAAATTGTCCTTTTTGTCGAATAGTTTCGTCATCTATGTTTACCACAGCGACTTGTTGGGACACCGTGCTTTCTTTTGAAGTTATCAGTTGATCGAAATAACGTAGTCTTATCGATTCAACGAATGATGGATCTGCAATGCGAATAGAAATTAGTAACACCAGAGTAAGTAATGCCATCCATGGTGATAGTAATCTTTTCATTTTGATCCTTGTTTTATTGTAGTCTTATTAGATGTACTATCCATATTTTTGATAGTCAATAATGTTCCATTCTGTAGCAGAATAATTTCATATCCTCGATCTTTATTTATTAGCATAGTGAAACTGTCTTTGACATGACGATCTAACTGCCACGATTCACCTTTATCTATAACATAC
>Ga0208085_1000399_pt1 | contig 15657 bp, 10 predicted proteins | sample LakMenEpi21Jun10_FD_150721 | JGI IMG/M metagenome (GOLD analysis project Ga0208085, IMG submission 150721) | Freshwater microbial communities from Lake Mendota, WI - 21JUN2010 deep hole epilimnion (SPAdes) | ecosystem: Environmental > Aquatic > Freshwater > Lentic | place: Lake Mendota, Madison...
GAGCCTCTGTCGCAGTCTGTCTCGGGGTTCCATCATCAGCTTGTACTGGTCCCTCCGGCGCTTGACGCATCTGGGTTCGAATCTGCCCGGTCTACAACCTACTCTACATTGCGATATGCAGCGAAGAATCTGGCGAAGCATCTTATCGGGAGTCAAGGCGGAAAAGCATGCCAAATCCCAATTCGAAAGGATGTACTGACAGGTCGACACAAAGCTGATCTGTCTCGGAAGGATCGACTCCTGTTTCGCCGCAAGTCCCACGGTCATTCTTATAAGGTTGTAGGCCAGTAGTTTCATCTAGAATTCAGTGTTGACCATCGGTGGCGACTTGCAACGCATTAAATCCATGTTTAAGTGAGTCTTGATATTCCGGATATCCAGTTCGGACGAGATCCCCGTTTCCAAGTCACGATGTGATCGTTCTTTCCAATCCGTATTCCTTTGCGGAAGTTGGTATGGCGAGCTTGATGTTTGCGGAAGAAAGCACGGGGTTGCGTACCTGCTATGGACCCAGACGCAGCGTGATTGGGGGCTTAATTAAATCGCCCAACCGCTTGCGATGGTTGGCTCACGGGGTTGCTGACCTGCTGGCCCAACCGCTTGCGCTGGTTGGCTCACGGCGGAATCGGCGTGCCGAGAGCCACTGGCCTGATGAGTCCGATCCGTCGCTACCTAGCGAGCTTGCGCAGGACCTCGATCCCTCGATCGAGCATCGCATCGCTAGCGGCAAAAGAGATCCGGAAATGGGTATCCCGCCTCGAAAAGATGTGGCCAGGGATGACCAGCAACTCGTTAGCTATCGCCTTGGCGACAAAATCGGTCGCATTGCCCGCAGGAACCTTGGGGTAGACGTAAAAGGCTCCACCGGGTTTGACGAACTCGTAGTAGCCTTGCAAACCCTCAACGATTCGGTCCCGCTTCTTTTCGTAGTTGGCATAGTAGCCTGTCATGTCGTAGTCCAACGCGGCCAAAGAGGCATGCTGCAAAGGGGTCGGGGCGCAGACAAACGTGTACTGCTGGAGTTTGATCATCGTTTGAATGACCGGGGCTGGACCATGGACGTATCCAAGCCGCCAACCGGTCATGGCGTACGTTTTCGAAAAACCATCGATCACGATTGTCTGTGGGTTGAATTCGGCAGGAGACGGCACCGGGGTTCCGAATTGAAACGCGCTGTAGATTTCGTCGGAAACAAGTGCGATTCCTTTTTCTAGACACAACTCAGCGATCCCACGAACCTCTTGGGTCGATGCATTGACGCCCGTAGGGTTCGATGGACTATTGAACAGCACCAGCTTGGTCTTCGGTGTGATCGCACTGCGGACCTTATCCAGATCGATTCTGAAATCAGGATAGGTATCGATCAGCACCGGAACGCCGCCGACGAGTTGGATCAGCGGAACGTACATGACGAAGTAGGGGTCGAAAACGATGACTTCGTCTCCGGGATTGACCAAACTGAGCATAGTCAGGACCAAGCCACCGCTAGTTCCCGAGGAGATAAACAGACTTCGATCGTCGTGGTTGTACCGATCTGCAATATCTTTTTCGAGCCGCTCGATCAGCGGCGCGATGCCTTGGGTCGGCGAGTACATATTCTTGCCGGTGCGAATGGCATCACAAGCCTTATCCTTGATCACCTCTGGCACATCGTAGTCGGGCTGCCCGATCGATAGATTGATCGGGTTTTTCATCGACGCGGCCAGCGCAAAGACTTTGCGAATACCGCTGGAGTCGAAGGCCAAGGTTCGCTGGGCAATCCAAGATTCGGGATTGGTAGAGTTCATGATTAAGCGTCCTGAGGGGAAACTTTGTTGGCAGTCCGGAGGGATTTCTCTGTGATGATTCGGTTCACCGAGTTGAGGATGGCCAAGATGGTCGCTTCGACCGAATCGGTTGAAGCTCCCATGCCGCGATACGATTGACCTTCGTGCTCGACCTCAACGGTCACTTCGCCGATCGCGTCTCGTCCAAGGCTAGCGCTGCTGACTCGGAACTCTTGGCAAGTGAGTTTGATACCGGTTATTTTTTCGACGGCCCAAAAGGCTGCATCGATCGGTCCGTCCCCTTGTTGGACGTGTTCGGTGGATTTTTTGCCTTCCATCGAAAGGGTCAGTTTGACCGAAGGGGCTTGGCCCGAACCGCTCGCTAGCTCGTATTCAACGAGCGACCAACCGGGTACAGCCGCACCGCTGATCTGCTGTTGAATCAGGGCCGCGACGTCTCCATCGAAGATGTTTTTTTTCTTGTCGGCAAGGATTTTAAATTGCTCGAAAAGGACTTGGAGCTGCTCGCCTGTGAGACGGTATCCGAGCTCGCGTGCGCGGTCGGCTAGTGCGGCTCTGCCGGAGTGTTTTCCGAGCACCAGATCGGTTTTGGAAAAACCGACATCTTCGGGCCGCATGATCTCGTAGGTGCTGCGGTCCTTGAGCATTCCATCTTGGTGGATTCCCGCCTCGTGAGCGAAGGCATTGCGGCCGACGATCGCTTTGTTGCGTTGAACATCCATGCCGGTGATTTTGCTGACGAGTCGACTGGTAGGTACCAACCGCTCGGACTTGATCCCCGTGCTGGTCGAGTAAAAATCGCTTCGGGTGCGCATCGCCATGACGACTTCTTCGAGCGAGCAGTTTCCTGCACGCTCACCGATGCCGTTGATGGTGCATTCGATTTGTCGGGCTCCTGCGGCCACAGCCGCTAGTGAGTTTGCGACGGCCAGTCCGAGATCATCGTGGCAATGGCACGAGAGGATCGCTTTGTCGATGTTCGGGACGCGATCGAGAAGGGCTTTGATCCTGGCGGCCATCTCGCTCGGGGTGGTATAGCCTACGGTGTCAGGAACATTGATTGTTGTGGCACCTGCATCGATAGCGGCTTCGACCACACGGCACAGAAAGTCGATTTCCGTCCTGGCGGCATCTTCGGCTGAGAACTCGATATCGTCACAGTAGGACAGAGCCCGTTTGACTCCGCTGACGGCCCTTTCGACGATCTGGTCTTGGGTCATTCTGAGTTTGAATTCCCGATGGATCGCGCTGGTGGCCAGAAAGACGTGGATCCGAGCGCGTTGGGCTTTCTGGAGAGCTTCCCAAGCTCGGTCGATATCGCCGTCATTGCAGCGGGCCAAACCGCAGATGATCGGGCCTCGGATGCTCGAAGCGATCTCGCGTACGGCTTCGAAATCCCCAGGGCTTGCGATCGGAAAACCGGCCTCCATGACGTCGACACCCAGATCCGAGAGGGCTTGAGCGACCTCGAGTTTTTCGGCAAGGTTCATGCTTGCCCCGGGGGACTGTTCACCGTCTCGGAGGGTTGTATCGAAGATTTGGATAACGCGTGGGGTTGGATCGCTCATAAGTATTTGGGCAAAAATCGAGGGTTGGCCTGCGCAAGCTTGCCGCTATCGGGTGCTCGTTTCAGGTCGGCTTGCCGAGGAATCGGGCAAATTCCGCGGGTGTAGAATCTATCGTACCGGAAAAAATTTTTCCTGAAACCGATGAAATCCCTAGGTTCATCGCTCGAGGGACTTTATCGAAGAGCGATCCGGGACCGCAAATGGTACGCGGATTGCATTGTTGGATCCTCTGGAAAGTTTGCTCGATCCTTGGGCAAACATTTCTTCTACCCAAGAAGTCGAAAGCGTCTGCGGAGGCCCCGTTGGTTGCAAAGCCAGCAGGCCCTCGTGCTTTCGATTTTTTTTTCTTGCTATCAAAGGCCCTACGCGTGTCGGACATCCGCGCGCTGAGGTACCCCATCGGCCTGGTTGTGGTGTCCGCCTCACCGCACCGGCCGGGGTATTCCTCTACGAAGTTCTAAGGGGAGCTCTCAGGGAACGAATGCCAATTCGTTGGAATTGATCAGTACCAGGACCAACTCCTGGAAACTGCGCCCTTGGCCGAGATACTCTTCGCACATGCGATGTTCGGTCTCGGACGGATCCCGGCCCAAGATCGCTCGGTAGGCGTCGGTGATTTTCTCGATGCGACCGGCAAGCTCACCGGATGCCTGAGCGACCCAATCCGCATTGAGCAACGCGAGGGCTTGGGAGGGTACGATCGATGCATCGCGCCTTGCGCATGAGACGGTGTTTTCTGGAAGATCGAACGACTCCATCCAAGGAATTCGCACGGTTCGCTTCTGGACCAAGTAGAGACTTCGAACCGTTTGGTGACTCTCGGGTGAGGGATACCACCCCTTGGTCTTCGTTTCGTTGTCATCGAGGACTGCGGGGTTGGACCGCAAGACATCGTCGCTGAGTACCGGCCAGACCGGTGGTCCGCCGTTTCGATGTTGCAACTGGCCGGTCGTTTGCAGGACCACGTCTCGCAGTTGTTCAGCGCTGAGGCGTCGGAGTTTCCTCCAAGGTCCGATCGGAGCCGAATAGGCGTCCGACTCGACGATGTACTTGATCAAAACTTTGAGCGACCAATCGTGCTCGACCAAGTAGACCGACAGGTGGTCCAAAAGCTCTTTGGAGATCGGGGCCGAACCGGTGATACCCAAGTCGTTGGATGTGGCGACTAGTCCTTGGCCAAATAGGTTTTGCCAAACCCGATTGACGATGACGCGAGCCGTCCATGGGTTTTCTTTGCTGATGATCCACCGGGCCAAGGCCAATCGTCGGCCGGTGGTTCTTCCATGCCCGGGTGGTTCGATTGGAGGTGCGTTGGGGAACAGCACGCTGGGGAAACCCGGTTCGACCGTTTCGAGGGGCTTTTGGTAATTGCCCTGATCGAGCACTTGGATCGGCTCGATATGGTCCTTGTCATCGGTGGCAAATAAACCTGTTGCATTATCGTGGAGAAGCTTCGTCGATTCATCGAATTGAGTCGCCGCGAAGAAGGCTCGGAATCGGTAGTGATCTTCCTGGGACAGTGGATCGGTTTTGTGGTGATGGCATCTGCAGCAAGAGAGCGTCAGGCCCAGGAATGCCGATCCGGTCGTCTCGGTCAGATCGGTCAGAACCTCTGCCCTCGCTCGATCTTGTTCATTGAAGAGTTTGGCCGCGTTGTCGTAGGGACCGAGCCGAAGATAGCCTGTAGCGATCAAGCGGTCGAGTTCTAGGAGCGATTCAGGTGGTCCGTCGAGCAATTCATCGCCGGCCAATTGCCAGAGGACAAACTCATCGTAGGCCAGATCCGAGTTCCATGCCCGCACGACGAAATCGCGGTAGTTCCAGGCTTGCTTGCGAAATTCATCCCAATCGAATCCATTGCTATCGCTGTATCGAACGACATCGAGCCAGAGCCTTGCCCAATGCTCACCGAAACGCGGGTCGGCCAGCAACCGATCGATTTGGCGCATGAATGAATCGCTCGACTCATCGGATTCAAAATCCTGGACTTCATCGTAGCTTGCTCGCAAACCGATCAGATCGAGCGAGAGTCGCTCGAGCCGATCCTTTTTAGAAACCTTATCCGAACTCAGCGGTTGGATTTCAGACAAGGGCTCTACCAAAAATCGATCGATAGGGTGCGATTGCCCATGGCCTGTTGAGTCGGGAATGCGGGGTGCTTGGATCGGTTGCAAAGACCACAGGTCCAGTCGTTCCGATCCGAAGAGCCGAGCGATGGGGTTGTTTGGGTCCTCGTGGGCCGTACCGATCGATCGAGTCGATCCGGATTCTGGGTATCCAGTTGGATTCGGTAGCAATGGATCTTGTTGTGCGAAACCAAGGGTTTGGAGAACCGATGCGATCAGAAGGCTAAGCCATGCCCGAGTTCGTCGTGGGCCAAGCGCTAGCGACCGAGGGGTTCGAAGCATCGGTCTCATACGAGGATATCCATCAGCGGGCTTGCAGAGCCGGCGACTCCGGTGATTCGTTCATCGCGACCGCTGACTTCCAACGACAAGCGTTCGTGATCGATACCTAAGGCCGTCAGGATGGTCGCATGCAGGTCGCGAAATTGGATGGGACGTTCTGTTGCCATCAATCCGATCTCGTCGGTCGAGCCGATGCGGAGGCCTTTTCGGATTCCCCCACCGGCCATCCAGATAGTAAATCCGGCGGCGTTATGTTGTCGGCCCAAGTCTCCTTGTTTCATCGGTGTCCGACCGAATTCGCTTGCCCAGACGACCAAGGTCGAGTCGAGGAGTCCGCGTTGTTTCAGGTCGGTCAAGAGTCCTGCGACACCGATGTCGGTCCATTTGGCCCGTGGGGTGTGGTTTTCGGTAAGCTTCGCGTGCGCATCCCAACCATCTTTGTCTGGCATGTCGTAGAGTTGCACGAAGCGGACCCCTTGCTCGACGAGCCTGCGGGCCAGCAAGCACTTGCGAGAGAAACTCTGTGTTCGGGGTTCGGGGGAATCGATCCCATAGAGTTTGTGAATGTGCTCCGGCTCGTCCTCGATACGACCGACTTGCAGGGCGGAGGCTTGCATGCGGTAAGCCAGTTCGTACGAGGCGATTCGGGCATCGAGTTCGGTCGCTCCGGCGTACTGATCACGATGAAGCCGATTGAGTTCGTAGAGCAAATCGAGCGATTGACGTTGGCCGCCAGCCAACGGCTCGGGAGGGATCAAGTGATGCAAGGGTGGGTTTGACGTGCCAAATCGGGTGGGTTGGAACGCAGGGGGCAGAAAACCGTTGGTGTAATTGGCCGAGCCTCCTAAAGGGCCCGCGTCGAAGAGGACCACGTATCCGGGCAGTTCCTGCGACTCCGTACCGAGTCCGTAGGTGACCCACGAGCCGAGGCTTGCTTTACCCGCTCGAACATCCCCGGTATGGAGTTGGTAGCTTGCCGGCGCGTGGTTGTTGCTATCGGCCTGCATCGAATGGATGAAGCAAAGATCGTCGACATGCTCGGCCGTATGGGGCATCAGTTCGCTGACCCACATTCCCGATTGGCCGTGGGGTTTGAACGCATAAGGGCTTTTGAGGATCACATCGTCGCAACCGTGGAAGACGTTGGCATGCCGAGTCGCATTCAAAGCATCGCGGATCGAGGCAGGTACCGGCTTGCCATCGAGTTTGTCCAATAGGGGCTTGTAATCGTAGGTGTCGATTTGGGATGGGCCACCGACCATGAACAAAAAGATGACCGATTTGGCGCGAGGTGCAAAGTGTGGGGTTCTCGGGGCATGGGGATTGAGCGGATCGAAATCCCCGACCGATCGGCGATCGGGGCTTTGTGCCCAGATTTGCGATTCGATCGCCGCGCAGGCGACGACTCCTAGACCTCCTCCTAAGGATCGCAGGAAATCCCGCCGTCGAGTTGGCAAAAAACTCCCCGAGCGACTCGCGAGGATCGCTTGGGGGTTCTCAGGTTGGAAATGGTTGGACATATCCTCAATATTAACGCACAAATAAGGCCATGACGAACCGAAAGTCCCGCGGGTCTGGGTTCCGACGCCTGTTTTCCGGGCTTGCGAATCGAATACAATGTCCTACGAGCGAACGCACAACACCTGATTCACGTGAGGAAATCGATGCAAGTGACCCGACGCACCCTGTTTAGCAATTGGAAAATTAGCAATTGGAAAAACCCGAGCACGCCTGCTCTCTGGTGCTTTGCACTGGCGTGGTTGCTCTCACCGCTTGGAATGGCACAAAGCGACTCCAAGGCGACTTCTTCAACTCCATCGGCGACAACCAAGGAACGAAAATTGGAAAAAGCAACCTTTGGCGGCGGATGCTTCTGGTGCACCGAAGCTGTATTTCAACGGGTCAAAGGGGTTGAAAAGGTCGTCTCGGGTTACACCGGTGGCAAGACCAAGAATCCGACCTATGAGGAAATCTGCACGGGGACGACGGGCCATGCTGAGGTCATTCAGGTCGAGTTTGACCCCAAGGTCGTCTCGTTTGCCAAGCTGTTGGAAATCCACTGGAAGACCCACGACCCGACGACGCTCAACAAGCAAGGCTACGACGAGGGCACCCAATACCGATCGGCGATCTTTTACGAAAACGACGAGCAAAAGAAAGTCGCCCTTGAGTACAAGGACAAGCTCAACAAGGAAGTTTACGACGGTAAAATCGTCACCGAAATCACCCCGATCGGCGTTTTTTACGCGGCTGAGGGCTACCATCAAAACTACTACAACCTCAACACTTCGAAGGGTTACTGCAGGGCGGTGATCGTTCCGAAGTTGAAAAAATTCGACGAGGTTTTCTCAGATCTCAAAAAATAGCTCCAACACGCGTTGAGCACGGGGAAAAAGCCCCCGGGAAAAAATTCCGACCAAAAAATTTGAGCACAAAAATTTGCGCCCAAATTTTTCGGCCAGTGACCAGACGTGTCACAACCCTCCCTTTGAATAGACGCATCGCCTCGGGGCACCCAAAAGGTGCATCCAGGCCCCCCAAGAGGTTTGGGGATCCGAGTCTGTTTTGTAAGGTTCTTCAGGGAGGGTTTACCCATGTCAACGACGATTCCAGCTCGTTTTTTTCAAATGCTCCAGGAAGTCTGGGGCTTTTCTGAGCTTCGTGAGGCCCAGGTCCAAGCGATCCAAGCCGCCTTGGAAGATCGCGACGCGTTGGTCGTCATGCCCACCGGCGGAGGCAAGTCCCTTTGCTATCAAGCTCCTGCGGTCTACCGAGGAGGCTGCACGATCGTCATCAGTCCATTGATTGCGTTGATGAAAGACCAAGTCGATGGGCTTCGCCAAGTGGGAGTACCCGCTGCGCGATGGGAGTCCAACTTGAGCAACCAAGCGAAGCGAGCGTTGGCCGAGGAATTGCGCCAGCAGAAGATCCGACTTTTTTTCGCTTCCCCCGAGCGAGCATTGCAAGATGACTTTGCCGAACTCTTCAAGGGCAACAACGTCCGGATGATCGCCATCGACGAAGCCCACTGCGTATCGCAATGGGGGCACGACTTTCGCCCAGAGTACCGCCAACTCCTCGAGCTTAGAAAACACTTTCCCAAGGCTTCGGTCATGGCGCTGACGGCTACGGCTACCGAGCGGGTCCGACGCGACATTCTCGAACAGCTTCAGTTGCGCTCGCCCCAGGTTTCGGTCAGTTCCTTTGATCGTCCGAACTTGACCTATCGAGTCATACCGCAAGCCGATGTATTGACGCAATGCAAGGAGATCATCGATCGGCATCGAAGCGCCTCGGGGCAAGCCGCCGGGGGGATCATTTACTGCCTGCGGCGCGCCGATGTGGACCAACTTGCTGAGGCGTTGCACAACTCCGGTTACTCGGTCGTCGGATACCATGCGGGCATGACCACCGAACAACGCATGCGGGCTCAAGACGCCTTCATCAACGAGAAAGTCCAGGTCGTCGTGGCCACCGTAGCATTTGGGATGGGAATCGACCGATCGAATGTGCGGTTTGTCGTCCATGCCTCGATCCCGAAATCGATGGAGCATTACCAACAGGAAACAGGACGAGCTGGGCGCGATGGGCTCAACGCCGAATGCATCATGCTCTTTGCCATGCGCGATGTAGCCTCGATGAGAAACCTCTTGATCAGCTCTGCAAACGAGAATAGTGCCCCGAAGGCCTGGACAGATTCGCTACTCGAGCAGCTCGATGAAATCGTAAGCTTCTGCAAAACCCCCGTCTGTCGGCACCGCAAAATCGTCGAATACTTTGGCCAACGCTATCCGACGGACAACTGTGGAGCTTGCGATGTGTGCTTGGGCGAGATCGACGTGGTCAAGGACAGTAAGGTCATTGCGCAGAAGATCCTCTCGTGCGTGCATCGAATGGGGGAACGCTTCGGAACCCTTGCGATTATCGATGTGCTTTTAGGTTCCAATAGCCGCGACATCCAGCGCCGAGGACATGAATCGCTGAGCACCTTCGGGATACTCAAAGGACACACTCGCAACGAGCTTCGCGATTGGATCGATCAGATGATCCATGCGAAACTCTTGAAGATCACGAAGGAATCAAACTACTCATTGCTCCAACTCGGCCCAGAAGCCAAATCGGTTTTGTTTGGTACCCATAATCCTGTTCTGCTCAGGACCGTCATCTCGCAAACCCAGGAATCCGCCAAGCCTCTGGCTCGGTACGCGTACGACCAAACCTTGCTCGAACGACTCCTGGAGTGGCGACAAGAAACGGCCGATCGCGAAAAGGTCGCTCCCTACCTGCTGATGTCCGATGGGGTCTTGGCCGAACTGGCCGCTCGAAGGCCATCGAAAATCGACAGGCTCACGGCCGTCAACGGCTTGGGAGCCAAGCAAATTGGATTGCACGGTGATCAACTCGTCGGACTCATCGAGTCCTACTGCTCGTTGAAGTCCGTGCCGATGGACCAACCCCTTCGATTCCCAACAAGCTACGTGCGAGAATCTTATGGTGCAAGGCTCAAGCAGCGTCAGTCCCTCGAGCAAATCGCGTCGGCACTGAACGTTGCGGTATCGACCGTAACGAAATACTTGGTCGAGTACATCCTCGAAGGTGCCATCGAGGACGTATCGACTTGGGTCAGCGACTCGGAATTCCAACAGGTTCACCAAGCGGCTGATCGACTTGGATCTGGGCAATTGACTCCCATTTTCGAAGCTTGCAATTCCCAAATCCCCTACCACAAGATCCGAATCGCATTGGCCATGCGACGGGCGCCTTGCGGCTCACAGGGTTAATCGCCCAACCAACGTTTAAGCTACTTGCGCTGAGCCAAAACTCTATACCATCCATTCTGTGGAGCCGATGGCTCCCTCTGGGTTTTAGACTTTAGGCTTTTTTGAGAATTACCTTTTGCTGAGCGACACCAATGCCCATCAATGCACCTACCAAATGCGCTACCGCCAGTGGTGTGAAGTTGCTGTCGTTAGCAAAAAGAGTCTGTTGCCATATCAGTTCATAACTGATTTTCAGGACCATCGCCAAAAGAAGGAGACTGTAGACGATCACTCCCTGAGTGTCTCGCCTAACGAGGGAATCTTGCAGTGATAAGCTGCCTAGCATAGCGAACAATGCCGTGTCGATTCCGCTAAGGCCTCGATAGGAGCCAAGATCGGGACAGCAAAGTAGGGCAGAAAGCGGAATGATCGATGCAGAAAGAAGCATTACGCAAATGAAAGCTCCACGATAATGCTTCTCGCAAATGCTCGCCAATACATAAAACATCATCACATCCCAGAACAGATGGCTCCAGGACCAATGCAACCAATTGCAGCCGATCACACGCAGGGCATTTTGCATCGCCAAACCAGCGAACTCGAACTCCATGAGTTGGACCAAGCCAGGAAAAGCAAACGGGGCAAGAGCAAGGATGCTCAAGCCTAAGGCCACAGGTGCCTTGGTAACATACTCATGAATTGTTGTGAGCCGATGGATCATGTTGCACCCTGCGGACGGAGAAGATTCAAGAACGAACTGGTTAGCCGATCCTCCAAAAAGCGGATCGGCTAACGTGGTATTCGACGCCTCGATCGGCAAGGCCGATCATTCTTTAGAAGCAACCGCGTCGTTGTCGCTACTGCGACGTCGACGAGCTGCCCAAGCCGAAGCGCCAGCCATCCCTAAGGCAATCGCGCAGCTGAGTGGGTCGATCGCCCCACCACCTCCTCCCGATCTGGAACTTTCCACCGTCCTTTCCGACTCGACGAATCGAGTTGGCGTACTTCGTGTTTCCGAATCGGATACCACCGGAGCAGGGGCATTGGTCGTCGGCAAGTTCAGATCCGATGGGCGATTGTTTACCACGCTGCGGTCTAACGCCGGAGTCGATGGTTGGTTTGGCGATTGGATGGCAGGTTGACCGGGCAGCTCGATCGGCGACACGCTCGACTGGTCACTCGATGGGCCGCCCTTGTTTGGTCCGATGGCTGCCAAAGATTGTTCTCTGAGCCTTTCGAGTTCGACTTGGAGGCCTTTTCGAGCTGCATCATCTCTTTGAACGCGAGTCGCATTGCGACGTTGGATCGACCATCGTTGGTACTCAGCATCGTTTTCAAGGACGATGAACGAAGCGTATTCGCTGACGATCGAGTAACCTTCGCACAACCGGACGATTTCATTTTCCTTGTCCGGGTTGTTTCCGTGTTCCCGCAATTGCTCCATCATTTGTTGAACACGCCAGTAAGCCCACATGCGTTCGATTTCCGGATTGTCCTCGCTGTTTTGAGGCAAGGACACGTCGATGGTTTGCTCGAAGGGCTTGCCCATCACCTCACCGCTGACGCTTACCTGGGAAACTCCACCTCGTTTGTATCTACCGATCATTCTCAAGGGCGAGCCGTAGAAAAGATCGGGCAGCTCACCGGGCAGAACGTCATAGGTTTCGACTCCATTTAGTTTGATCCGAACGTTGGTGGCTACCGGCCGCATGAGTTTCCTGCGAAAGGCTTGCGACTGTCGCCTGAAATCATCTTGAAGGGAGACAAATGCGGCAAGTCCGCCAGCTTTTTCGGAGAGTTGTTTGAGCAAAGGTCGGTTGACTTCATTTCCGATGCCGACACAAAAAACACGGATCGATGCGGGAGCATTGCTGATGAGCGAGATCAGCTCGGCTTGTTCGCTTTGTTGCGTCATCCCATCGGACAAAACCACGACGTTCAAGGGCCGGTCAGCATCCTTGTACTTGTAAGCCGTCGTGATAGCCGGACGCAGCACTGTACCACCGACGGCTCTTTGATCCTTAAGAAATTCCCCAGCCGATTGCTTTGAGGTTTCTGTCGCCGATTGCAGGGATTTGAAATGCAATTGGGGTGCGTTGTTGAACGCGATGACCTCGAATCGATCTTCGGTTCCAAGTTCACCGACGAATGCGTCAACGACGTTCGTCGCAAGCCTCAATTTACCTTGGTCAGCCATGCTACCGGAGATGTCTACGACAAACACATAGTCCATCCCGGCACCGTATTCTTCCAGTTCTTTGCCGGCGGTCATCGTCAACATAAAGTACCCATCCTCGCTCCCCTGCTTATTGGCAATAAGGTCGATTCCGGTGCGAGGGCGTTCGGTATCAAACGCGATGACAAGGTCCCGGCTCAAGTCCCCTGCGGTCAGTTCCATATTGGCTCGCGAGTAGTTTTCGTTGTGAGCGTTGATCACAAAGTCCTGTGGATGGGATGGACTGAAGACCTTGGTGATCGGGATTTGGCTTTTGATGTCCATCGTCATCGAAAAGCGACCGGTGGTCTTCTCTTGGATCGCCGCTTTGGTGGTGGTGGCCAAAGGGTATACATAAGTGGCGTTGTTGTGATCGAAATCGAGCTGCTGATAGTAGACGATTTTGATATGCTGCTCGGCCTTGGGTTGGATTGGAAAGACGCGTAATTCGAACGTCTTGAAATCGACTTGCTCGAGGAGCCCTGGGTCACGTTTGGTAGTCTTGTAACTCTCGTAGATCTGGCGAGCCCGCTTCTTCTCGACCACTTCGCCAACCATCTCTTGTCCATTGATGATCATGCTGAAGTTGCTGACACTTGCACCGTTGGGCACCGGAAAGGTGTAGAGCGCCTCGACAATTCGATTTTCGGTGTTGAGGAAGACTTGTTTGATTTCAGTGACCGCAACTCCGTTGTTGATCACCACCGAAACGTCTTGCTGCTTGATCTCTAATGCACCGCCGAATCCCCCGTCGGCGATCAGCAATCCGCCGGCCTTGGCCGATTGGATTTGTCCAAGACCCCCATCGCCCAAAAACACCGAGGCGATCACGCTTGCAATCGCTACCGCACAGGAACTTAACCAACTTGTAGCTCTCATCATCATTCTCCCATAAGGAAAATCAAAACCGATCGTGCGTTTGGCAACGCGCCAAGGCGTAAGAGGTAAAAGCAAACCTCGCGCCTAAAAAAAGAAATTTTTTAAGTCCAATCCAGCAAAGGACTTGGGGAAACCAGGACCCATGCGGGTGCTTGACAAAGCCCATGGGATTGTGCAATCAATGATAGGGCGATGAGCATTTTGTGTACTTACCCCAGGCAAGGTTTCCAGCGATGGGTGTGTTGACCAATAGCCAGTTGAGTGCCGTCAGGGCGATTTGCGAGTTGAACTATACCAATCCGTTTACGCCCAAGCGTTTGGAGCTTGAGAAACTCGCTTTGGGAGATGAATTTCAGACCGAGGAGATCGATTTTTGGAGCCACATCGACCCTCGAAGTCCTCAACGCCGAGAGAACGTCGTCAAGGTGGTTCGGAAGGCCAAAACACTGCTTGAGAAACTGCGTAGCGAGTTGCAAAGTGGCAAGCGATATGAGGGCGAGGATTGGGGGCTTTACGCAGATCTCGCCTACTTCGTTCTATTCGACGCGCTTTTGGGCGTTTGGGAGTATCCGCACGGGATTCAGGACAATCGATATTCCATCTCGCCTCGACGATCGACGCCTGATACATGGAAGCACTACTCGGAGCAATATGATTACTGGCTGAAGGTACCTGGTGGCGGCGTGTTGACCGACCAGGACAAGTGCCATTTGTTTGCGATGTTCCATCAGATCTACCGCGCTTTTTTTGCGATCTTCTATTGCGTGATCGGTAAATCCAAACCGGCAGCCATGTTGCGATCTCGGATATGGGAATCGATTTTCACGGTCAATATGCGTCGATACCGGGATAGCTTGTATAAGCATCTCTCGGAGGTTACCACCCTCGTTACCGGTCCTAGCGGAAGTGGTAAAGAATTGGTTTCTCGGGCCATAGGGTTGTCAGGCTACATTCCCTTCGATCGATCCACTCGGGAATTCCGAAGCGACTTTGACGGTTGCTACCGGGCTGTGAACATCGCTGCATTCTCGTCAAGCTTGGTCGAATCGGAGCTTTTTGGACATGCCAAAGGCGCCTTCACCGGTGCGGTTGCCAGTCGCGCTGGTTGGTTGGAAATTTGCGGAAAAGATGGTTCAATCCTATTGGATGAAATCGGTGAACTGGATCTGACCACACAGGTCAAACTGCTAAGGGTATTGCAGAATCGGGAGTTCCAAAGAACCGGAGAGAGCAAGACTCGCAAATTTGAGGGCAAGCTCATCGCTGCGACCAACAGGGACTTGCAAGCGGAGATCTACAAGGGCCATTTTCGCGAAGACCTCTACTATCGACTCTGCGCCGATGTGATTGAGACACCAAGCTTGCATGCGCAGGTTCAAGACAACCCAACAGTCTTTGTAGATCTTATTGGGTTCATCGTTCAGCGTATGGTGCCTGATGTACAGGAGGAGTTGACCGAGGAGATTGTTTGCTGGCTCGAAACCAACTTACCGGCCAACTACAATTGGCCCGGCAATTTCCGCGAGCTTGAGCAGTGCGTTCGAAATCTGATGATTCATGGAACCTATCGATTCAAAAAGCCATTGGAGCCCAATGGTACTTACGGATCGGGGGTAAGCCAGGGAATCGATCCGCAGATCGTTACCCTGGCGAGAAAAATTTTGGGGCTTGAGCTCACTGCAGAGGAGCTCGTTTCGGCGTACTGCAAAATCGCTTATCGCAAAACGCGGAGCTTTGAAAAAGCGGCTCAGTTGCTGCAGTTGGATCGTCGAACCGTCCGAAAAAAATCGGACTCTCCCGAGTAGCCAGGAGCAGGCTTGAGGCGGGATGGGAAAACAGCCGAGCAGGACGCTGCGTTTAGACTCCAGCAGGTTAGCGATTGCCATCGGTGTAGCACGATCGGTTCCGTGCGGGGCTTATAGCAATCGCCCGCGGTTGGCGCCTTGCGGCTCACTGGGTCAACCACCTGTGAGCCAACCAGCGCGAGCGGTTGGGCAATTTAAATCAGCCCACCAGGACGCTGCGTTTGGACCCCAGCAG
>Ga0208085_1000401_pt1 | contig 15631 bp, 9 predicted proteins | sample LakMenEpi21Jun10_FD_150721 | JGI IMG/M metagenome (GOLD analysis project Ga0208085, IMG submission 150721) | Freshwater microbial communities from Lake Mendota, WI - 21JUN2010 deep hole epilimnion (SPAdes) | ecosystem: Environmental > Aquatic > Freshwater > Lentic | place: Lake Mendota, Madison...
AATCGTCCTCGCACCTCATCGACCTTGCCCTGAAGCTCTTTGGAAAGGGGCTTGGGAAGCGTATCCAGCAAGGCATCGAGCTTGGCGTTGGCCTCGGTGCTGAAGTCGTCAGGTTTGAGCCATAGGCTTTCTTTACGGTCCCACTTCGGACTCCCGGTCCCGATCGGATCGAGGCTAACCAATTGCTGAGTGACACAGGACTCCCAGGTGTTGGCAAGTACCAACGGCCAAAACAAGTGCAAGGAGCCTTTGCCATCGACCATCATGGCCGTATTTCCATCGGGGAAGCCCGGTGTATCGATCATCACAAAGGGATCGGACCATGACTGGGAACCCCGAGGAAGCCTCGCTCCGAAGACCGCGACGTCATCGGCCTTGCGCTCTCCGGATCCACGGTACCAGGAGGCCAGGAAAGATCCGTCTGGCAATTCGACGATGCTCGGCGCATGGTTGTGGTCGGCACGCAATGGGAAAACCAACTCGGAGCGATACACGATCTCCTGGGCTTGGCCCACCCCGAGTGTTCCGAGCCAGGAGACGCATACGATCAAAAGAGACTGGAATCGTGTATTCATAAGTGTGCGAGTAGCTCCTGGCGACCTTGGGTATCGTCCTAGATTAGGGAGGGGGTTTCGTTCGAATGACAGCAATCGAAGATGGAAGGAGGTTCGGTGGGCAAATGGAGCCCTAGATTTTAAGCCATATTCAGGGCTCAAGTATCCGAAATCCCTCTTGGTCTGAGCGATCTATTTGCGTTATTTTCCCCAGGGAGTGTTCCGTCAAAACGCCAGGGAGTCCTGCCATGCCTGAAAAATACGATACCCACCTGACGACTCGTCGCGCGATGCTCGCGAGCATGGGTTGCCTGGGGCTCTCGATGTGCTGCTCATGCAGGTCCACACCGATGACGGGTCGTCCGCAGTTGGTATTCATACCCAAGTCGATGGAGATGTCGCTCGGCGAGCAGAGCTATGCCGATGTCATTTCGAAATCGAAACCTTCTGCGAATCCTTCGTGGGTCCAAGCCGTGGAGCGAACGGGCCAGCGTATCGCGGCGGTTGCCAATGCGCAAGGGTTTCAGTGGGAGTTTCGCCTTTTGGCAGATCCGACCCAGAACGCGTTTTGTTTGCCTGGGGGTAAGGTGGCCATCTACGAGGGGATCCTTCCGTCATGCGAGAACGAAGCTGGATTGGCGGTGGTGATGAGCCATGAGATCGCCCATGCGCTGGCTCGTCATGGTGCAGAGCGAATGAGTCAGCAAGCCGGTGTGCAAGGAGCCGGGGCAATGCTCGGTTGGGCGATGAGTGAAACGACTCCGATGACTCGCGATCTAGCGATGCGAGCTTTTGGTACAGGCACACAATACGGCATCCTGTTGCCTTACAGTCGCCATCACGAGAGCGAGGCCGATTCGATCGGAATTCAATTGATGGCCAAGGCGGGTTACGATCCCTCGGAAGCCCCTTTGTTTTGGGGCCGATTTGGAAATGCAAAATCAGGATCCGAGTCACCTCCAGAGTGGGCCTCGACACATCCGAGCGATGATCGAAGGGCTGCGGAGTTGTCGGCCAAGCTGCCCCAAGCTCTGCAGTTGTATCAATCTGCGGCGAGTCGCTATGGGCGCGGCGAACGCCTCGTCTAAAGGCTTAAAGAATCCTCAGCTCATCGAACATCCAAAAGCCCTCGGATGTAGTTTTTGAATTCGAGGATATCCTCTGGGGCATCCGGACCGATGACAACAGGATTGTGTTCCAGGGAGTTGACCAATCCGTGGCTTCCTCCGACCAAGCTCGCATCGAGTGGAATCACGTCCATCTTCATCCGAAAACCGAGCTTCTTTTGTGCAACTCGGAACATCGCCCGCAGTTTGGATGTGATGAAAAGTTCGCAAGGGTCGTATCCTGGTTTGCGATGGATATCGACCGTTCTTGCAAAATCCGGAGCGAGTCGATCCTCGTTCCAGTAGTAGTAGGAAAACCAAGCGTCGGGCTCGGCCATCGCGATCCAGTCGCCGCTCCTAGGGTGCTTGAGCCGGAGTTCCTCCGGAGCTACGACAGCTTGTATGCCTGGTTGTTCGGCCAAGAGCTGACCGACGCGTTGGAATTGGCTCGGATCATTGACATACACATGCGCGATTTGATGGTCGGCTACTGCGAACGCTTTGCAATCGCCGGGAATGAGCATTTCGCCGTAAGGGCCTTGGCGAACCGTCAGGAGTCCGTGTTGCCGAAGGATACGATTAATTGCAACGGAGCGAGTGACGCTGACGAGCCCGTATTCGGAGACGACGATCGGAATTGCACCGATGTCTTGGGCCGCGTCGATGACAATTGCGGCGCAGCGGTCGATTTCGGCGACGCGTTGAAGATTCGGTTTGGAGTATCGCTGGAAATCGTAGTCCAAGTGGGGTAGATAACAGAGCGTCAGTCCAGGGCGTTGCTCCCGCATGACCTTGGCCGTTGCCTCTGCGATCCATTGGCTCGCCGGCAGGCCTGCATTCGGCCCCCAGAAGGAGAAGAATGGAAAGGGGCCTAATTGGTCGACCAAGCGGCAACCGGTATCGTCGATGATATCGAAAACTTTCGAGCCATCGCATCCGTAGTGAGGCTTGGGAGTGACGCTCAGCCGGACTCCGGAATGCTGGTTGAACCACCAAAACATCTTGGCTGTATCGACTCCGTGGTAGAGCAAGTCGCCGGAGATCAGTCGATTGGATTGCTGCCAGAATCGGACTTCCGCAGAACTTCTTTCGTACCAGCCATTGCCTACGATGCCATGTTCGTCGGGCATCGTTCCGGTAAGCATGGTGGCTTGGACGGTGCATGTGACGGCCGGAACCGGTGGAGTCCAAACGCGAGGTGCACCGAGTTGGGCGATGCGAGGTGCATGGTTTAGCAAATCGCGCGTGAGTCCTACAACATTGATGATGCAAACGTGCTTCAAGGTTCCATTCCGGCGAGTTGTTGGTTGAACGAATCGATCGCCGGATCGCTCGGCGCAGCGCGGATCAGTTGCCTGAGTGTGCTTCGTGCCTTTTCCTTTTGCCCCGCTTCGATCAAAAGTGTCACTAGACGTTTGAGCAACGGCACGTTGCTTCGGTCGAGCCCAAGGATAATCGTAAGGTTTTCAATTTCCAAGTCGCTTCGTCCAGTCTCCCGAGCGATATCAGCCATCCAAGTGGATTTTCGCAGCCCGGTCCAAGGAACTTTCGAGCTGGCTTCGACCAACCGATCTGCAAGCAATTCGTGCGTCGCCGGATAAGACATCTGGGTGAAGACTTCGTTGTAGAGTTTCCGCAGCACTTGCGGATCCTCAGGAAATGTCTCGATGGGAATCTGCCCGTCAAGATACATTCCCGTCATGACCCTAGCAATTGGGATCGATTCTTTGCGATCGGCTCGCACAGCGCGCTGCCACAAATCGAGCCGCTCTTGCTCGCTCAGCACCGAATGGAGCAGCAAGGAGCAAGAGGTTAAGTTCGATGGAGCATGGGAGGACGTTGCGGCAAATACGGGTACCAGCGGCTTGAGTTGCTCGGGGGTGCACTCAAGGGCCGTAGAGAGCCGTCCCCATGACAATCGCCAATCCAGCGGAGAGAGCAACTGACCTCGGGTGTACCAATAGTTGGCTCGCGAGAGTCGTTCGAGCGTCATGCTGCCTCCGATCGATTCGATCACACTTGCTCGGTCCGATGCAGCGCGCTGTGGCTCAGAAGCCGATTCGAGGGCAAGTCGCATGACGACCGGAGAGGTTTGGCTCCAGGCAAGATCGCTTGGAGCATTCGCAGGTCGCTTTTCCCATAGCTCGACGCGCGTATCGTAGACAATCGAGTTGGCAAGCAGCCTCAAAAGCGTCGAACTTTGAGAGACCCTCGCACTGGGGTCGGATGAATATGCCTCTGCAGAGGAATCGACCCATCGTTCAACAACTGGCCTAGAGTCCAGAGCATCCCCTTTGGCGGTTCCAGGAGCGCCCTCGAGGCGCAGTTCCTTTTCCATCCTTTCGGCGAACGCCAGAACTGACACAGCTCGTTGGTTGCTCAATAGAACGAGCAAGCTCAAGGCGGCAAATCCAATCCCAAGAAGGGCGTTGCGATTTAACGCCGATCGACTCGGTTGGCGAACTTCGATATTTTCAATTCGGCGATAGGCTCGCTGCGATTCAGAGAAACCACCGAGGATGGCGCCAAGGAACAGCGCACTTGGGATATAGACTCCTGGTAGTATCCACGCAAAATCGATGCAGGCATGGAGGGCTTGACTCGTTAGAAAAAACACACCGGCGACCTCGAGAGGCAAATACTCTCGAAACCGTTGCGTGTGGTAGATTCCAAGCAGGCATCGCACGGAGACGACGAACCCAATCAAAGCGGCAAGCGAACCGAGGAACCCTAGAGTCACCACCGTCTCGGCCACCAAGCTCTCAGCATGATAATACCAGCCCTCAGAGGATGGGACTTGGAAGGGTAGGGCAGCGACGTGAAACGTTCCCAATCCCGAGCCGAGCCAACCGTAGTGCATCGCCGCGCGGCTCGCGACGCCCCATATGTAGAGCCGTCCGGTCTGTTTTTCCAATTCGACATCGAAGTTTTCGATGCTCTCGATGCGATTGAGCGAAGTTTGGTCCAGTTGCAAGCTCGCCATGGCTACGACCGCTGTGACCATTGCGACAAAGCAACCCAGGAGCAAAGCCGAACGCCTCTTGCCCGGCCATGCGACCGCAACGGAAACCATCAAGGCGACGATCGCGCTGATAAATGCTCCTCGGCACAGACTGATCGCCACACAGAACGCGAGCAATAAGACAGACAGGACACTCAGAACCGCCGAGGGATCGAGTTTCTCGAAGCCAGTTTTCAAGCAATACTGGAACTTCGCGTTCCATGGCCATTGCCTCGTGTCGCGAGATCGCAATTGCCGATCGACGGCAGAATAGATTTTTTCACCTTTCCAGACCGCGAGTCCCAGTGCAGCCGCAAGGGTGATATTCAAAAATGCGCCCGCGGAGTTCTTGGAGACAAATACCGAAAAAGAGGATCCGTAAAAGAGCCCCAGCAAATTCGGCTTGCTTCGAAAAAATGCTCCGACAACGCCAAATCCTCCAACGAGAATCCCCAGCAGCACCAATCCCAAGAGCAACGACGGGTAAGCCTTTCGGTGCCCCCAGACGACGCTTGCGCTCCAGATCAATAATCCGCAGAGAAACAGGCTACTGGAAGCTCCCTGCGTGCTCAAAGGCTCGACGCTCAAGGCTAGCTTCCGGTGCTCCGAGCCGATCGAATCGAGGTCGCATTTCTGAGTTGCATCCGAAGTGATCCCCAAAGCCATCCGCTGAATTTGTATCGACGGTAGATTTCGAGCCGTCTGGGAATCGAGGTCCCAACTTCGAATACTTTGAACTTGAGCAAATACCCCTAGGAATAAAAGAATCCAGGCTGGAAATGGGGGAAGCCCTGAGCCTCGACGATTCGCCCGCGAAACAATCGAGAAGATCCCCAAGGCGATCGCAAGCGCGCATGCTGGATAGAACAAAAGGTATTGGAAAGACCAGGTTGCCCCGCCGTAATACCAGGGGGAAATCCAAAGTAGGAACAGCGAAAGCACTCGGATTGCTCCAATCGCACTCTTCTCGGACACGCTTCGCTCGGCCGATCCGACGGGTCCCTCCTGACCGCCAGACTGCGATGCATTTGGGATTTCTGTCGTTGTTCTTTTTGCCACGGCCACCTTCCATTCTCATACCCGATGATAGCTTATCCATCGTTCATCCGGTGCCCTTGAGTCGATCCAAACCGTTCCATTACTTGATCCTACGATTGGAATAGAGCAAAAAAGCCGATTTCGACGATTCATCGTCATAATCATTAAATTCTAACCGTCCCTCCATGCGATAAACCGAACGATGGGTAGTAGGTATCCATCATCGAGCCAGAGATGTCTTGCTAGCATTCTGGCCACAACTTACGCAAACAAGGGGAATCGTCGATGTTCCAAAAACGACGAGTGGATAGGAATGATCAAGCGGGTCCCGATCGTCTGGGAAGTAACCGGCGCTTGATCTGTATTGTGGTCTTGAGCCTAGGGATTCTACCGAGCGGCGGTTGCACTGCTGTCACGGGGATCAGCAACCTGTTCAAGTACAACAACGACATGAATGAGTACATCATGAGCAGCCGGGCTTACTCGATGTCGGGTAAGTCATGGCATTCGCGAAAACACTGCTTCGTCGATCAGAAGTATCTCAAGGACTTCCAACGTGGTTTCCGAGCTGGATACATGCAGGTAGCCGACAGTGGCAGTGGTTGCACACCCGCCTTTCCACCGGTGGAATATTGGAATTGGAACTATCAGTCTTCCGAGGGCCAAGCCCGTGTGGCTGCATGGTTCGCTGGTTTCCCTCACGGAGCCCAAGCGGCCGAGGAGGAGGGGGTCGGGATGTGGAATCAACTCCAGACTTCCTCGGCGATTCAAAAGCAGTATGTCGAGCACAATCGGATGCCTAGCCAGTACAACGGCCAGTATCCGGTTCCGCAGTTCGACCGCAACCGCTCGTTGATGTCACCTGCTCCTGAGGGTACTCCCCCGGTAGAGTACCTCGAATCGGAAGTCGTAGCTCCACAAATCGCACCGGTCCAGGGTCTTCCATCCCAGGCGATACCTTCATCGGTGATCCCCTCCCAAGTTATTCCAAACCCGGTAATCCCCGGACCCATCGGCCAACCTTAGGCCCACTCACATTGGCATTGTCGAGTGCGACCAGACGTCGCACGCACAAGGCTCCTGTGGCGGACTATTGAGTAAGCAACCTTACGAATGAAGTACAAGAATATGAGTATCAAAAAGAACTTCAAAACGCGGTCGATGAGTTGGCTTCAGCGAGCGAGCTCCTTGGGGCTAGCGATTCTCGGAATGCTGAGCGCCGGTTGTTCGACCATCACGCAACCGATCTCTGGAATTCCAGCACGGCGGATTCCTCCGCAGTTCCTGGCTCAGAGCAAGAACAATCTGGTTCCCTTGGACCCTGCACGTCTGTCCCAGGAACCTCCGCGAGATTATCTGCTCGATGACGGCGATATCCTCGGGATCTACATCGAAGGCATCTTGCCGTTTGTTCCCCCAGACCGTCCTCCTGAGCCGCCACCGGTGAACTTCCCGGATGCAACGAGCCAACTCGATCCTTCGTTGGGTTTCCCTATCGCGGTGATCAACGACGGAACGATTCAACTGCCGAATCTCGAGCCGATCAAAGTCCGAGGTCTGACGATCGATCAGACACGAGATTTGATCCGCAAATACTATCTCGACTCCGAGATCCTACGCGAATCAAGCCGACTGCAACCGATCGTGACCTTGATGAAGGAGCGAACCTACAATGTCATCGTCATCCGACAGGACATGGGCGCAGGTGCCACCGGAGGCGGAGGCGGAGCAGGTCAAGCTGGCTTCACAAGAGCGACCGACTACAGCGCCACGGGGCGTATGCTCAAGCTCAAGGCTTATCAGAACGACGTGCTCAACGCATTGATGGAGTCGGGTGGATTGCCCGGGGTCAACGCCAAGAACGAAGTGAAAATTCTGCGTGCCTCACGAGCCGACCAACGTCGACGCGACGAGTTCGTTCAGCAGTTTTACCAACAGTACTACTGCAATCCTGACCCGTGCGGTTGCCCTCCGCCGCTCCCTGAAGACCCATCGATCCTCAAGATTCCATTGCGTCTTCCCCCTGGAACGATCCCTGAATTCGGTCCTGAAAACGTGGTCCTTGAGGATGGAGACATCGTCTACATCGAATCGCGAGATGCAGAAGTCTTCTACACTGGAGGGTTGTTGCCAGGCGGTGAATTCAAAATCCCTCGCGACTACGATCTCGACGTCCTGACGGCCATGGCCCTATCCGGTGGCGGGATCTCACGGCAGCAAAATGGTGGCGGTGGTGGTGGAATGATGGGTGGTATCGGCGGAATGGTCGGACAGGTACCTCCAGGAATGCTCTACGTACTTCGCAAGACACCTTGCAATGGTCAGATTACGATTGCGGTCGACCTCGCGAAAGCGAATGTCGACCCCCGAGAACGGATCTTAGTCCAACCCGGAGATATCTTGGTCCTGCGATTCAAACCTAGTGAAGAGATATTGAACTTCAGCTTAGGTACCTTCTTCACCTTCGGGATCCAGTACGCCCTAAGAGAGCTGTAAAAGCTGAGGTCTCCAGGACATCTTAAGACAGCCCGCACATTGCGGGCTGTCTTGCTTTACAGAGCAATCGACCCCTAGAAAGACTATTTATCCATCAACGCCCTGGCCCGTTGCATGATCAAAATGCACTCTCGGCGATACGCGTCTTGACCAACACTGTCCATCGCTCGCCCGAGCATCTTCTCCCACTGCATCTCCGGTGCAAGCTCGCTGCGACGCATGAGCAATCCAAATTCGGCCACACTCGTAGCCCAGTCGTAATCGCCTTGCTCGCCTTCATAAGCCATCTGGTTTGCCACTTCCCCCAGAGTGAATTCCTGCTTGGTGCTTTCGTTCGACTCGGGTTGTTTCGATCGTATCTTTAAAAACATCCATTCGTTCGAAGCCTCGCCGAGCCCACCGGCAGCTCGCGGCGATTCCGGATTGCCCTTGGCGTATCGCAAATCATCGACACTGCCTGGGATCGTTCCCTCCTGACCGACCGGAACAATCTCGTACAAAGCCGTGACTCGATGACCGGCTCCAATCTCGCCAGCATCCTTCTTGTCGTTGTTGAAATCCGCAGCAGCCAATCTTCGATTCTCATAGCCGATGAGCCGATACGAATGAACCTTCGCAGGATTGAACTCGACCTGAATCTTCACGTCCTTGGCCACCGTCATCAACGTGCCTGACAACTGCTCGGTCATCACCCGACGAGCCTCAATCTCGCTGTCGACCATCGCATAAGTCCCATTGCCTTGGTTGGAGACCTGCTCCATCATCGAATCGTTGTAGTTTCCGATTCCGTAGCCTAAGCAGGTCAGAAAGACATTGCTCTTGGCTTGCTCTTGCATCATCGATACCAAAGCCGGTGTCCCGGTGACTCCTACATTGAAATCACCGTCGGTGCACAAAACCACGCGATTGATCCCTCCTGGAATGAAATTCTCCTTGGCAATCCTATACGCCAACTCAATTCCCTGTCCGCCATTGGTCGATCCTCCAGACTGTAGCTCGTCGATCGATGCCAAAATTTGATCCTTGCGATCCCCGCCGGTGCTGGGCAAAACACATCCAGCCGCCCCCGCATACACCACAATCGCCACACGATCCTGCGGTCGCAACTGGGCTAACAAAAGCCCCAAGGTCTTTTTCACCAGAGGCAATTTGTTCGCATCGGCCATCGATCCCGACACGTCGATCAAAAAGACAAGATTCGAATTCGGACGCTCCTCATTGGCCACCTTCTTTGCCTGAATCGCGACTCGCACTAGCTTATGCTTGGAATTCCAAGGGCAATCGCCCATCCTAAGGTGCGCTGCAAAGGGCTCGTCACCCGCAGGGCCAGGGTAACCATAGTCAAAATAATTGAGCCACTCTTCGATCCGAATCGTCGATGGGCCAGGCAGTACCTTGTTCTCCAAAACGTACTGCCGTAACTTCGAATACGACGCCGTGTCGACATCGATCGAAAACGTCGACAAAGGTTGCTTGTGCACCGCTTCAAATGGCGTTTCGGGCAGCGAATCGGATCGATCCCCAGCAGCCCTGCCGGCATCAAGGCTCTCTTTGCGTCGACTCGGAACGTTCGATAAAAGCTCGTCAGGAAACTCGCCATCCCCACGAACCATTCCTTCTTTCCCTTTTTCGGCCAGCCTAGTTCTTTCAAGCCCCAGCGACAAATCCGTCTTCGAATCGCTCTGCGTAGCACTCTTCATGAGCTCATTCGTCGGCGATACCCCAAGACCACCTCTAGGACTAGCTGGACTAGCTGGACTAGCCCCAAGTCCACTCCCAAGTCCACCCCCCGAAGGCATCCTCAGGAAGTCCGACGTTTTTTCTGCGTTCTCCCCCGACGCATCCTTTGAGAACCGCAATTCGGAGGCTTGCTGTTTCTCTCGAAGTTCGACTTTTTGTTCGACCTGTTCGACAAACTCCCGCGCGGCTTCCCCTTCTTGGAGCCTAGACATAAGCGCTTTATCCGGAGCGTTATACGAAAGTTTATCCGCAGCTCCATTCAAAGTATCGCGGCTGCTTAAACCCATTGGCTCACCTACCACCGGATTTCCTCCCGTGCCTGAGCTACGACCCCTTACCATAGGATCCACCTGACTTAGGCCATCATCATGCTCGACGATCTCTAGCGAGCTTTCAAATTTTTCTATGCTAGATGCAGGCGTTTGCATTTTGGTACTCAATGTTCTAATGAAACGATCCCCAATGGGACGACTTGCCCAAAATGCAAAGCCACCCAATCCGGCCGCGGCTCCCGTGGCCATCACCATAAGAAATCGTCTCCTGCGATTTCTCTTGCTGACACTAGCATCGGCCGCGAGTATCGAGTCGGTCGATAGCATCGAGTCGGACGATGGCAAAGTCGCCTTGGCCCTCTGGGTTTCATCAAAACCGACTTCCGAAGGGCTCGATGCAATCGCTTCTTGAATCCTGCTAGCTCGTGCCGGATCGAGTTCCAAGCCCTCGGGTAACCGGCCGAGTTCTTGCTCAACTCTGCTTGCAACACGCCTTGTCGCTTCGACCTCCTTGTGACCCTCAGGATGCAGAACTAACCAAGCATCGACCGAAGCCCTTGTCGAATCGTCGAGCTCATCGAGTGCATAGGCCGTCAGATGCCATGGCTCAAAGACGTAGGTTACACTGGACGGATCCGAGGGGTTCGGCTCAGGATTGTGATTATTCGGATGGTGCTTATTTGGATTGTTGTTACTTGACATGTTAATCTCTGTGGGATTTTGTAGTTGGAATCGGATCGAGTACGTTGAGCCTCAGCAAACCGGGTCAACTCTGGGATTGACGATCCGGATTCATCGCGGCTCGCAGTTTCCCTAACGCTTGATGCAAGAGCACTCCTACATGAGAGACACTCAAGTCCATCACCTGTGCGATCTGCTTGTAGGAAAGACCTTGTCCTAACCTCAGAAGCACCGCCTCTTTCTCTAAAACCGGCAACCGACCGATGCTCGCTTCGAGCGACTCACGCTGCTCCTTGGCTGCCATCGCGATCTGCGGATCGGCTTCCAACGATGCGATGCTCTCTGTCGCCAACTCATGTGATGAATGTGCCATGTGGGACTCCTGGCGATGGTGGTCCATCGCAATATTTCGACAAGTTTTGAACAACCAAGCATCGACATAGGACTCGACCTGCGCTCTCGAGGCCTTGCACAAGCGAAGAAACGCCTCCTGGACACAGTCCTGCGCCCTGTCGAAGTCGCCTCCGACAAGCCGGCCGCAATAGGCAAGCAAAGGACGCTCAAGTCGGTCGAAAACCGATTTGAGCCATTCCGAATCGCTCTGGATGGAGTGTCCCTCTGATACCACAATGCAACCGTTACTCTGCTATTCAGTAAGGGCTCTGACTAGGCCCGTCGTCCCGTGTCGACACCCTATGAACGCTCAGGAGCCCCTTTTCTTAGTCGATTTTCGAAATTTTCTTAAAGTCCCCCACTCTTCGCGAATCGGCGCAGGCTCGTTACCATGATCCCTGGACCGAAATGCAACGTCTCTAACCACGAAACCCAAACACGAAACCCAAACCAATCCCACGAAACTATGGAACCCAAAGCCCCTCAGGTCGCTATTGTAACCGGCGGTGCGACCGGTATCGGATTCGGAATTGCAGAAGCACTCGCCAAAGCAGGACTGCGAGTCGCCATCGGCTCTCGTCGCAATGATGTCGTCCAACAAGCAGCCTCGCAATTGCGAGCCTCTGGCAACCATGACGTCATCGGACTGCCCCTCGATGTGACCGACCGTACCAGTGTCCAAGACTTCGTCGACCAAGTGCGCAAGCAATGGGACTCGATCGACGTCCTAGTCAATGCCGCAGGGGTGAACATCAAGAACCGTACGATCGGCCAAATGCGCCCTGAACAATGGGACGATGTCATGGCCATCAATGCAACCGGTGCCTACAACATGATCTACGCAACCCTACCAGACATGCGTGCTCGCCATAACGGAACCATCATCAACATCTCGAGCGTCACAGGAAAAAGAGCTTTGGCTCTCGGCGGGGTCGCTTACGCCGCCAGCAAATTTGCAATGACGGCCCTTGGCACCTGCGTGGCCAACGAAGTCGGCGTCGAAGGGATCCGCGTGACGAACATCTACCCCGGCGAAGTCGACACCCCCATCCTTGAACAACGCCCTGTTCCTGTATCCCAAGAGCAAAGGGAGTTGATTCTTCGTCCCAGCGACGTCGGCCAAGTCGTCGCGTCGATCATCGCGCTGCCGCCGCGTGTCCATATCCCCGAACTGGTCATCAAACCTGTCCATCAAGGATACGTCTAAAATTCGATCACCTGGCGAAGGATCCTAAAGCCGCCATCTCTCCGAATTCTAACGACCTACCATCGCCCAAAACGCGCCGCAATGCGGCGCGTTTTCGACTAGAATACGGCGGTGTTGCAAAAGCCAATTCTTTGGCCTCTAGGACTTCCACGCAATCAACCCTCCACGAATCAAGCTCTCATGATCCTCTCATCGCTTTTGAACCTCTCCGGGACTCTTGCGCATCGGCCTTGGGCCTGCTTGGCTTGGCTCCTGGTATGCTCGCTAAACCCAGTATGCTCGCTAAATGCGTGTGTTGCCCAAGACCAACTCTCGCAAGGAACCGTCCACTCCTTCAACCGCCAAGCGCTCAGCAAAACCTATTTCAGCGAAGGGGCCGGCGTCGGTGACCTCAACGCCGACGGAAAACCGGACATCGTCTATGGCCCTTACTGGTTCGAAGGCCCCGAGTTCAAGGTTTCGCATGAAATCTACGAGCCTAAACCGCAACCGATGAACGCCTATGCAGACCACTTCTTTGCTTGGGTCCATGATTTCAACGCCGACGGATTCAACGATGTGCTGACCGTCGGATTCCCAGGTACCCCGGCATTCGTCTACGAGAACCCAGGCAAGTCAATCGCCTCCCATGGACACTGGACCAAGCACCAAGTCTTCGATTGGGTCTCCAACGAATCTCCGGCCTTCACCGATATCAACGGCGACGGAAAACCAGAACTCGTCTGCACCCGTGCCGGGATGTTTGGATACGCCGAGCCATCGGGTACGAACTTCGAAGCTTGGAAGTTCACCCGCATCTCCGAAGTCGTCGCGCACGAACGCTTCGGGCACGCGCTGGGCGTGGGTGACGTCGACTCAGACGGTAATCTCGATGTGATGGCCAACAACGGTTGGTTCAAGAACCCTGGCCCTGACAAGCAGGGTTTATGGGATTTTGAAGCGGTCCCGTTTTGCCCAGGCGGGGCCGATATGTTCGCTTACGATGTCGATGCAGATGGGCTCAACGATGTGATCACCAGTCTCGATGCCCATGGCTATGGGCTAGTGTGGTGGCAGCAACAAAAGGGAACAGAAGGCCAACGGCAATTCAAACGCCACTTGATCATGGGAAGCAAACCCTCCGAGAACCCCTACGGAATCCATGTATCCGAACTCCATTCGGTCAAATTAGCCGATATCAACGGCGATGGACTCCAAGACATCGTCACCGGAAAAACCTATTGGTCCCATCATCGCCAAAGCGCCGACTGGGATGCTGGGGCCGTCGTCTATTGGTTCGAACTTCGCCGCTCTGAAAACGGAGTCGAGTGGATCCCACATCTAGCCGACGACTCGGCCGGAATCGGTCGTCAAATCGTCATTGCAGACGTCGATGGAAATCAATCGCTCGATATCGTCGTCGGCGGTATGCTCGGTTGCCATGTCCTGCGCCACGAGCAAAAGCAACTCGATGGAATCGCATACGAAGCCTCCCGGCCGAAACCTCGCCGCGAACTCAAGGAGGATCTCTCGGGCATCGAAGCCGCCGCACACATGACCGTACCCGAAGGCTTTCACGTCCAACTCGCCGCAGGGGAACCCCAAGTCCACCAGCCGGTCGCCATGGCCTTTGACCACCGAGGACGACTCTGGGTCGCCGAAGCTTACACCTACCCCAAACGCGCTCCCGAAGGGCAGGGGATCGATCAAATCGTCATCCTCGAAGACACCGATCAAGACGGTATTTTTGATTCCCGAAAACCCTTCATCGAAGGACTGAACCTCGTCAGCGGCCTAGAAGTCGGCTTCGGTGGTGTTTGGGTCGGCGCAGCTCCGTACTTGATGTTTATCCCCGATGCCGACGGTGACGATGTTCCCGACGGCAAACCTCAAATCCTCTTGGACGGATTCGGATACCAAGACACCCACGAGACGCTCAACGCGCTGAACTGGGGACCCGATGGTTGGCTCTACGGATGCCACGGTGTTTTTACGCACAGCAAAGTCGGCAAGCCCGGGACCCCCGAGAACCAACGAACACCGATGAACGCCGCCGTCTGGAGATACCATCCGACCCAACACCGCTTCGAAGTCTTCGCCTGGGGGACCTCCAACCCATGGGGGGTCGATTTCAATGACCACGGCCAAGCCTTCATCACAGCCTGCGTGATCCCGCACCTGTACCATGTCATCCAAGGAGCACACTACCAGCGTCAAGCCGGCGAGCATTTCAACCGCTACTCCTACTCGGACATCAAAACCATCGCCGATCACCTGCACTACGCTGGAAGTATCGGCGACCATGCTTGGTGGGGCCACGAACCGGGCATTCAAGACGACACCTCCGATGCAGGAGGTGGACACGCCCACTGCGGTGCGATGATCTACCTCGGAGACAATTGGCCCGATCGGTATCGCAACCAGATCTTCTTCAACAACATCCATGGAAACCGGGTCAACATGGATCGGTTGGTTCGTGAAGGGAGCGGCTACGTCGGAAAACATGGGGACGATCTACTCATGTCCAACGACCGGTGGTTCCGCGGGATCAACCTGCGGACCGGTCCAGATGGCTCTGCCTATCTGATCGATTGGTACGATCGAAACGCATGCCACCGCATCAATCCAGAAATCTGGGACCGTACCAACGGCCGTGTCTACAATATCGCTTACGGAGTCCCTCAACGCCAACAAGTCGACTTGTCCAAACTATCCGACGAGGACTTAGCCGAACTGCCTTGGCATAAGAACGATTGGTTCGTTCGGGTCTCTCGCCGACTCCTTCAGCAACGAGCCGCTGCGGGAAAAATGAACACCGCTGGAGTCCAAAGCCAGATCGACAAGCTTCTTTCAAGCGATCAGGAGACGCGCGTCCTGCGCGGCATCTGGTTGGCTCACGCAACTGGCCTGCTCGACGACACAAAACTCCAATCCCTCTTGAGCCATCCCTCCCCCTACGCGGTCGCCTGGGCTATCCAGTTGCTCTGTGAGGACAAACAAGTCCCTCCAAAGGCTCTTGAACTCTTCGCCGAACTTGCAGCGAGCAAGCAATCCGACCCCATCGTCCGATTGTATCTAGCCTCAGCAATCAACCGACTGGATCCTCAAGAGCGCTGGGGAATCGCCCAAGGACTCGTGGCTCACCAAGCGGACGCCAAGGACAA
>Ga0208085_1000408_pt1 | contig 15433 bp, 10 predicted proteins | sample LakMenEpi21Jun10_FD_150721 | JGI IMG/M metagenome (GOLD analysis project Ga0208085, IMG submission 150721) | Freshwater microbial communities from Lake Mendota, WI - 21JUN2010 deep hole epilimnion (SPAdes) | ecosystem: Environmental > Aquatic > Freshwater > Lentic | place: Lake Mendota, Madison...
TAGTTTGGGGGTAGCCCTGCGTGAAAATAGCTCGATGCCAGGTTTATTATTTCATATAACAAGACCCCCTCTATTTATTTAGCGGGGGTTTTGTTTTTTGGTTTGATTGTTTAGCGTTTATCTCCAGGTGTGTCAAAAAGTTAATTTAATAATACATGATGAGTAGAAAAATGTAATACTACTGTGAGTATAGTAGTATTAAAGGGTTTCTATCATGGCTAATTGTCCTAATTGTGGTTCTAGTCACATCCAACTTAAACAGGAAACTGATGTGAATTGGGGAAATGCTATAGCCGGATACGCTTTATTTGGTGTTGTAGGTGCGGCAGTTGGGGCTGTTACAGGTGAAGATAGAAATGTCAATGCTTGTTTAGACTGTGGAAAATCTTGGAAAGCTGAAGATTTATTTAAGCTTCTGCAAATTATTAAAGATTGCACAGGTGTAAAACTCAATTTAGCTAGAGAACATGACCGTTCATACATGAATAGTTTTATATCTGAAGTAGGTAGTTATTTAAAAGAAATACCAGAGATAGAAGGAAAAGCTGATGAACTTATTGCTGATGCAACAGAACAAGGAAAAAAGAGAAAAGAAAATAATGATGCAAAATGGGGGTGCGGTTGTCTTGCTATTGGCTTAATATTAATAATTACTGTTTTTCAGGTTCCATTTTTTGCATTTCTGATTTTTTTGTTTGGACTTTTTTATGCAAAACTTCTGATGGACAATGAGAAACCTATTAAAGAAGAAAATGATAAATTAATTCAAAATGCTAAAAATGAAGCAGTGATCATGAAGCGTGAAGCTGAAAAAAGACTTAATGCAAAAATAAAAAGTTTTATGGATAATAATCCTCTCTAACTCAATATTTAGACAAAAAAATATGAACAACAAGATACCCGACTTTTCTAAGAAGTTGGGTATCTTGAAAGATTTACCTATCCCCTTTTATCATTTTTCTAGGAAACCAATCATCTAAAATTGCGTAAAATACCGGGACAACAAACAAACTGAGAATAGTAGAACTTACTAAACCACCAGCAATAGATACAGCCATAGGCGATCGCAATTCTGAACCTGCACCTAAACCCAAAGCAATAGGAACCATTCCCAAAATTGTCGCCGCAGTTGTCATCATAATGGGGCGCAAACGCACAGGTCCAGCCTTGAGAATTGCCTCAGTTTTTTCTAATCCAGAATCCCGTAACTGGTTAATGTAATCTACAATTAAAATCGCGTTTTTGTTAGTAATCCCCAGCAAAAACACAAAACCAATCAGAGATATCATACCAAAATCACTTTTGGTAAATAGTAGTGCCAGCAACGCCCCAACCACTGCTAAAGGTAAAGAAAGACCAATCACTATGGGATCTACCCAACTTTTAAACAACCCAATCAGCACCACAATAATACAAAGTGCCGATAATCCTAAGGTTGTGCCGAAACTACCAAAAACTTCATTTTGACGGGCAGAATCTCCCCCTAAATTCAAAGAAACACCCGTAGGTATAACGGCTTTAGCTTCAGTTATCATTTTATCAGTCGCATCACCTAAAGTTAAATTTTGACCCAAATTAGCGCTGATATAAACTACTCGCTGATTATTCAACCTTTCAATTTGCAATTCATCAGATTTGTTGCTATTCCCTGTTTGATGAGATGCACCTGTAATAGTCACATCAGCAAAACCAGATATTTTTTCAATTCGTGCCTTCACCGCTTTAGCCGCTGCTGTTAAAGCCTGGAGGTCATTACTTTGTAAAGCTATTTGTAAAGGTTTCTGCCCACCGGTGTCTACAAATTGAATATCTTCTACACTTGTGGTCATACCCGCCAATTTTGGCAAAGTAGCCCGGAGTTGGTCTTGTACTTCCGCCGTTGTTACTTTTCTGTCTGCTTTCAGCTTAACGTAGAGTGTACCCTTGTTTGGCTCACCTTCACGAGAACCGACAGTAGTAAACACGATTGCCACTGCGGGGGACTTCCTGACTACTACTTCTAGTTTTTTAGCAAGATCCAAAGAATCGTTTAAAGGATTAGGAATGGGAATAGAAGATGATGAAGCAACTAAAGCAGCAACGGACGAAGAATTTCCTAATTTATCTTTTTGTCCCCTTTGTTCCGTTTGTCCTGCTTGTCCTCCTGGTTGTCCTACTCCTGCTGGCACCTCTTGTCCAAGATCCCCAGGAAGACTAGGTAAAGTCCCAGTATAGACAATATTAAATTCTCCTCGGTCAAGTTTGGGAATAAACCCTTTGGGAATTAGGGGAATCAAGGCAATACCAGCAATTAAACTACCTAATGCTAACCCAATAACTATCAAGCGGTGCTGCAAAGACCAGGCTAACAAGTTACGGTAAACCTGTTCAAATTCTAGCCAAATTCTACTTTGGCTGGGGGGAGAACTGGATGGTTTAGCTTTGAGCCAGTAAATAGCTAAAACCGGAGATAAAGTCCGTGCCACTAACAAAGATGTCAGCATAGCAGCAGAAACAGTAATCCCAAAGGGTTTAAAGAACTGACCGATGACCCCACCCATTAAACCGATAGGCAAAAATACCGCTACCGCCGTCAAAGTGGCAGCGGTGACAGTTAAACCAATTTCATTAGTAGCTATCAAAGCGGCTTCACGGGGGGTTTTTCCTGCTTCGATATGCCGCATGATGTTTTCAACATCAACTATGGCATCATCAACTATTGAGCCAATGACCAAAGCTAATGCTAACAGGGTGATGGTTTCTAAGTTAAAGCCATATATCGCCATCACGATAAATGTCCCTAACAAAGATATGGGGATAGCTAAAGCAGAAATCAGAGTTGCTTGCCAATTCCATAAAAAAGGAAAAATTACAACTACCGATAGGATAATCGCTTCTATCAGGGCATCTATGGTGGAATGGGTAGCATTGCGAATATATTCCGCTTGGGTAGCAGCTAAGGTGAGGGTGACATCTTTTAAGCTAGACCGTAGTTGTTGGACTTCTTTTTCTACCTGATTGACCACTTCTAAGGTATTAGCATCACCTTTTTTAATTACCTGAAAGGCTAAAGCATCCTTACCATTAAACCTTACTAAAGTCCCGGCTGAGGGTAATAAAACATTCCTCTTTGTTTTTTCTTCTTGACTCCTTGTTTCTGGAGTGGCGCTGTTAGCATCTCCTAATAGAGAGACTTTGAGAACCCCTGGTAATTTAGCGATCGCTGGCACAATTTTCTCTTTTGCCAGTTCCCGTAAATTATCAATCTTCCCAGTGGCACTTTCAATAGCATAGCTAACAGCCGCTGATTCATTTAGATTCAAAGGGATAATTTTTTTATTGACATCCTTGGGTAGATTTAACTGATTGACTATTTGAGAAATTTTCTTAGTCGCGGTTTCTAAATTTGTACCAACAACAAAAGAGGAAACTACAGCAGTTTGGCCGGGATAAGTTGATGAACGAATACCCTCAAGTCCTGCTAGTGATTTTAGACTTTCCTCCAGTGGTTTGGTCAGTTTTTCTTCTGTCTCCAGGGCAGATGTTAAGGGTGCTTGAGCATTTACCACCACCACAGGAAAGGTGATATCTGGAAATAAAGCATATTTGAGGGAACTGAAGGCCAGGACACCAGCTACCGCCACACCTATCCAAAAACATACCGTCAACCAAGAAAACTTAATCGCTAATTTGGAAATATTGAAGCTTTCGCGTGTAGATTTTGAGTTATTGGTATGTACCATCACAAGAAAATTATCATAGTTGTTGGTCTTTAGTCATTAATCATCGGTGTTTTTGATCACTGACAACTGACAGGTTAGTATAGAACTTATCGGATAAAAATGGTTGTCGGGGTAAAGCGCATTGCTGAACCAATGACCCATTACCAATGGCCCATTACCAATTACCCTAGTAAATGTCAACTCTGATTGTAGTCCCTCAGGGAGCAGAATATCAGGCTATCTGTCGCGGATTAAGTCGCGTCCCCAATTCCCCACCCAAAGTATTAGCTATACCAATGGGAATCGAACCAGTGCGGCAATTTTTACAAAAATTAACCCATATTGGTGAGAATTGCATTGTTATGATGGGTTTATGTGGTAGCTTAAACCCAAAATATCAGGTTGGAGATATTGTTTTATATCAGAATTGCCTTTATCAAGGAAATCTGCAAGAGTGCAATAGTTCTTTTACTGTAGCTATACATAATCAACTTGGGGATCATGTATCTTTAGTTAAAGGCTTAACTAGCGATTTCGTCATAAGTTCAGCAACAGAAAAACGCCACTTACATCAACAATCCGGCGCTGACGTTGTAGATATGGAAGGATATGCCTTTCTAGAATTTTTCCGGAGGGGTGGGGTTTGCCAAAATGTAGAATTAGCAATACTACGAGTAGTTAGCGATGATGCTGATCATGATATTCCAGATATCACATCGGCGATTAGTGAGGATGGTTCATTGCAATATGCGGCTCTATCTTGGAAATTAATTCGCCAACCCCTAGCAGGGACTCGATTAATTACGGGTTCATTGACAGGACTCAAAGCTTTAACAGCAGTGACACAATTATTGTTTACGGCTTGACGCACAAAAATATCCCTGACTTCTTTAAGCGGTCAGGGATATGAACAAAATTTAACTTGAAGAACTTTTAAGCTAAACTACTTGTGTCAAATTGACCTTAACAATCATATCATTAAAGTCTTTATCACCACCACCACGTAAATCCTCAAAGCCGAAGGTATTATCACCTAACATCCGCACGTGATCAACACCATCTGAGTTAGCTCCCAAAAAGGCAAAGTAAATATTTGGGTTATTGGCATCAAATCCACCATCAGCGACAAGAAATGGTACATATATAGCACCACCTTGAAGAGTGGTATTCAACTCTGCTGTTCCACCATTATTTGTATTCAAACTAATATCAGAAACACGACCATTCAAAGCTGCTTGCACATAACCATCCTGTCCTGGGAGGATATCTGCCGTACCATCACCATTAGTATCAATACCGCCATTGGCATCAGTGACACGATAGAACCCAACAAAATTGTTGTAACTTGCTTCTCGGTTAACCACAAAATTGGCGTTTACAGAACCTGCAATACTCCGTAAATCCAGTGATTCTCCCTGCGGTTTGTTTTGTCCAGATGTACCCAAAGGTATAGCTTGATCAGTTACTTGAACCTGAATCTGTAAATCCTCAAACCCACTTGGATTATCAGAACCATCTTCCCAATTTAGAGAGAAACTATTAGCCCCTAAGTCCGTAATTCTGACGGCAGAAGGGTCTGCAAAAAGAACATTGCTAATGGGTGTGTTATTATTCAGTACAGAATCGGTTGAACCATCTTTTACTAAATAGAATCTCAAATTGTCATTGGATTCAAATTCTATTAACTTCTCGATACTACCAGCATCAAATCCAGCAGGAAAATTAGTAATGGTAGAGAAAATTACTTGACCTTTTGCTAATGCTTTTTCTGCATAACCAGATTCTCCAGGTGCAATTCCATCTATTGTACCAGACGCATCATCAACAGTAAATACTCCTAGTTCATTGACACCATTAGAATTAAGTCCTGTCAATTTTATTTCCAGTGTCACTTTGCCGTCGTTGCCTTTAATATTGAAGACATCATCACTAACTAGTGAGAGGGAATCATTAACAGTAACGTCATTAGTTCCCGTGTCAGTAACGTCATTAGTTCCCGTGTCAGTACCGTCATCAGTTCCCGTGTCAGTACCGTCATCAGTTCCCGTGTCAGTAACGTCATCAGTTCCCGTGTCAGTACCGTCATCAGTTCCCGTGTCAGTAACGTCATCAGTTCCCGTGTCAGTACCGTCGAGAGAAGGACTGAACAGCACATAGGCCGCGCCTGCTTTAGAATTAGCAAAGGGTGCGCCAATAATTAAATCGTTAACACCGTCACCATTGACATCTCCAGCACCACGGACTGAGTGACCTAAGTTATCACCAATAAAAGCGCCATCAATTATGAAGCCATTTTGACTATCGGGACTTTCGAGACTTGAGAGTTCAAAGGTAGAATCAAAGCCTGTGTCGTTACCATAAATGACATAGCTTTGTCCAGCGGTACTATTAGCATTGTTTGCCCCAACAATGATGTCATCAATGCCATCACCGTTAATATCTCCTAAAGCACCGACAGACCAACCGGAATTGTCACCGGCTGAAATACCGTTGATAGCAAAGCCATTGCTGCCATCAAGGTCAGAAAGATTGATACTAGAATCAAAATCTTCACTATCTTCACTGCCAAAGACTACATAGCTTCTACCAGCAGATTCTTTTTTATCGGGATTTCCATCTTTCGCACCAATAATCAAGTCTCCGATGCCGTCACCGTTGATATCTCCAGCTTTGCTCACAGAGAAGCCGGATTTATCACCATTTTGTCCGTTGATGACAAATCCATCACTGCTATTGAGGTTGAAAATGTTGATATCATCAGTAAAGGGGTTGTCCTCGCTACGCCCATAAATGACATAACTACTGCCAGAATTGTTACCATTGGGGTCTGCATAGGGCGCACCAATGATGAGGTCATCAATTCCATCACCGTTGATATCCCCAGCATCACTGACAGAATAACCTAAGCTATTTTTGTCATCATTTAGGTTATCCTTGTTATAGCTGTAGATAATCAAACCGTCATCAAACCCAAATTTTTGTTCGTCGAGGTTTAAGGTTGAGTCAAAATTCTCTTTCCCAAAGATGACATAGGTTTCACCTATAGTCCCTGATTCATTATTACCAGGATTGCTTGCGCCAATTAATAGGTCTTTGATGCCATCACCATTGATATCACCAGCAGCACTAATAGCCCAACCGGCATTACGATTAGTAAATAATTCACTGCCTTGAATCTCAAAGCCTTTACCGTCAAGGTTGGAGAGTTCAATGGGATTATTAAAATAGTCGGATTCTTTACTGCCAAAGATGATATAAGCAGAGCCGGCTGCATTCCCAATCCCGCCAGGTGCGCCAATGGCTAGGTCATCAACACCATCTCCATTGATATCTCCGATATTGCTAACAGAACGACCGGATTCATCACCTGCTTTAGCCCCGTTGATCACAAAGCCGTTAGTCCCATTGAGACTAGAGATGTCTATGGTTTGATTAAACGAATCTGTTTTACCAAAGACTACATAGGTTTTCCCAGCGTTACTTTGATTATTAGGATCGCTCAAAGGTGAGCCAATGACGATATCTCCAATCCCATCACCGTTAATATCACCGGCACTGCTAACTGAGTAGCCTAAGTTATCGTCACTTACACCTTGGATGATAAAGCCTTTGTTGTCGGATGTGTCAATGGAGGTGCGTACAACCTCACCAGTTAGAGCATCTATGGTGGTAATCTCGCCAGTTGTATTGTTTATAGCGATCAAAAATGACTCTTCAATGTCGGCATTAGGATCTGCTGATTGATCGAGGGCTTCTTGAAATGGGATCTCTTCAACTGTGCCAGTTTCACTTGTTGTATTACCTAGTTCTGTTGATGGATTGCTGCTATCTAAAGGATCTTCTAGTATTAATGGATTGCTTGTTGTAGTATCTAGTTCTGCTGGTTCTGTACCTGTTGTAGTAAGTTCTTCCATGATGGTGTAGTGTTATGGGTTTTTTCAGTGGTTGATAAATTTCAGCTACAGCAAAGCTAATGTAATAAATAGTTTCATTCTACTTACACAAGTATTTGCTATAAATCTGCGTTAAGAAATAGCTCTAGGCTGTGGTTGAGTGGCTAGAGTAATGGTATGGATAAAATTTCCTACCTCAGGGGTAAATATGCGTGATTGACAACTTTTGATGGAAGTAGGGAAATAGTAGTTAATGCCCTGGTATTCTGAAACTTCCCTGGCTTGCAGTTGATTAGCCAGAGTTAATGCAGATAATTTTTTTGGATGGTTAGATCCGGTTAATTTATGTGCTAGATCAAACTCTCTTTATATCCATATTCCTGTACCCAATTTTTCACCTCATATAATCAAATCCAGGTCTATTTAAGACTTGGGGTTTGCGCCGACGACACCCATACGCGAGAAGATGCTGAAGTTTATGCCTGATTTGATTTAAGGACTTTTAGATTTTTACTAACGAGGAAGTTTACTTTGATTGCCCGAAAACACTATAGCTCATATATTGTGCTATTGATTGTGAAGTTTTTGTGAACTTACTGTGAACTTAAGGTAAATAACACACAAAGCTCTGAGTTGGGCTTTTATCATCAGATGTAAGCAGGAAAATCAGAACTGGTCTACGGTTAGAATATTTAACCTAATGGGGAAATTTTGCTCTCCCTGGTTGTTAATTCCCGCTTCCCATTATTTAATCCCTGATTGCTAATGTCTAATCCGGACTGCTTTTAAAGATTCTGACTACTTTTGATCTACTGTGTTTACTAGTAATCCTAATGTGTGGGTAATGCTGGGGCTGGTGTTTAATGGGTGGAAATAGGAATTTTGGAAAAAATGTCTGCTACTTGTTGTCAACGGGATAAACTCTAGCTTGATGAGAAGTGGGGAGGAGGAAATCAGCAAGTTTCTCTTCTGCTTCTTTTCTTCCCTATTTCACATATGTTCTACCTTTCCATAAACCTCCTTTTCCTTGCCAATGTCTTAATGCTGAGTCTATTGTCATGGAAGTATACAAAAAAGCAATAATGGGTAAGCTAAATGCAAAAGCGGGAGAACATCTATAAAAGCGAATTATGGGGAAATAAGCAAAGGTCATTAGTAGATATGTGATGGAGGCGGCTAGGATAATTGTCCAATTCCCGAATACCAGACCTAAAATGATTGCTAATGGTGGAATTAGATAAACTAAGGTCATTCCTAATAGACTTCCTAGTAGCAGGAGGGGTGAATAATTTAATTGTGTGTAAGCAGTTCTGGCGACCATATCCCAAATTGTTTTCAGGGAATTATAAGGACGTAGGCTATGGGTGAGGGTGCTTAGTCCTAACCAGATTTTTCCGTTAGTTGATTTGACGGCTTTGGCTAGGGAACAGTCATCAATTAAGGCTTGACGAATTATTTGCAGTCCACCAATTCTATTTAAAGCTTCTCTACGAATTAAAATACAACCTCCAGCAGCAGCAGCGATCGCTTTTTTGGGGTTATTTACCCAGGAAAAGGGATAAAGTTTTTGGAAGTAAAAGACGAAAGCGGGAATTAATAGCTGCTCCCAAAAACTTTGACAGCGCAAGCGTACCATGATGGATACTAAGTCTAAATTCTGGGATTCGGCTTTGGTTACTAAGCGGTGTAAGTTACTGGGGTCATGTTCTATATCTGCGTCTGTCAGTAAATAATAGTCTGGTTTTAATTCGCTGGCTGTTTGTATACCTTGTTCCATTGCCCACAATTTGCCCGTCCAACCCCTAGGTAATGGGTCACTGGGGACAATATGTAATTGTTGGGTTTTATCTAGGGCGTAGGCTACTCCTTGGGCAAAATTGGCTGTACCATCGCTGCTTTGATCGTCTACTAAGAAGATGGTGAAATTACCAGTATAGTCTTGAAGGAGGAGTGATCGCAAGCTAAAAGGAATGACATCGGCTTCGTTACGGGCGGGAATTACTACGCACACTGTCGGTAAGGTGTTATTATTAGTATCTTGGTCTTTATTTGCTTCTAATTGGTGATTAACTTGCCAAAATTGTCCCCAAAATAAGAGTAAAAATATCCAAATCACTAAGGATAGAAGCGTCAAACTCAATATAATTGCTGCCATAACTGTTCCTTGACTTCAACTCAAAACAGTCTAACAGCAAGATTCACCTTGTTTAGCTACTGATTAATATCAATTAAATTGGCTGGGGGATCTGGGTCAGTTTTTGCCTGAGTTGCTGTGATACCGCAATAAACACCAAATAGGATTATGGCAAAGGCGATCGCATTGGCAAGATTCAAGGTTTCTCCAAAGGCAAACCAGGCAGCGATCGCTGTCAATACCGGATCTAGCAAAAATACCAATGCCACAAAACTCGCTGAAAAATAACTCAGACTATAGGTAATTAGCCCATCCCCTAAAATTTGACCCACAATAGCCAAGCTAACTACAGCTAACCAGCCTTGGAGAGAAGAGGGAAAAAATTGCTCACCCAATGCCAGTGTCATCAGCATTGTCAGTACCATTCCTACTAGACAAAGCCAAAGCTGGATAAAGCTGCTGCTAAATTTATCTCGTAATCGTTCCATACCCAGCAGAGAGACCGTCCAAAATATCGCTGAAGCAAGGGCTAAGGCATCTCCTTGGATTTTGGAAATATCAAGCTGGAAATCGTTGATACTTAGAGCCACCGTTCCCCCGACAGCAGTAACAGTCCCCAAGATAAATCGGCGATTAAACTGGATTTTAAACAACAGCCAGCCTAAAACTGTTGTAAATAAGGGGGTGAGGTTGTGGATAAGAGCAGAATTAGCAATGCTGGTTTGCTGGAGAGACCAAGCCCATAAAACTGGAACTATGGTAGAAGTCGTGGCTGTAATTATCCACAAGAAGAGGAGTTGATAATCGAGAGTGGGGGCGATCGCCACAGACTTCTGAATAATGACATTTTCTGCGGGTTTGGTCAGAATCTGCTTTATCTTCTGTAATCCTTGACCACAAAACAGCATCAAACCGGCAATCCAGAATCGGTTGAACATGGTGGACTCTGGACTAATTTCGACCTGAGACCATCGAATTAACAGTGGCACAAAGGCATAAGCCATCAAACTGAGGATAAGTGCGATGATCGCCAGCCCATTTCCATATTTCTCATTTTCTCCTGCTGTTTCATGTGTTAATTGGCTGTTGATCATAGCGGTAAAGAAGTAGTAGAATTGCGGAGGTTCAGAGTCGTGCCTTTTATGGCAGTAACCTGATGCTCAAAGACTAATAATATACTAAAAATATAATTTTAATACTTGTCTAACCCTTTTTCCATGACTCTCCAGATTAAAGAAGTAAGAAATAAGCCAAATTAACCAGAGGAATCAAAGGATTGGAATTCATTCACTAGTCAGCGGTTAGCTGTAAAATCCTTTATTTATAAGGCTTTGTGATTCAAATTTGTATTTACTTGACTTCCAGCATGGCTGTATATTATGATAGTTTCCTAAAGTCTCCTAAACAATATACGCGTTTCAATCCATCCCAGCTTTTGATTGTTCCTTTAACTGTTCCATAGATATAACTATTATGCTAGAAAACCAAACCGAAACAACAGAATATTACTCCGTAAACAATAATCATCAAGAATTTCAAAGGGAGGAAATATCTTCTTTTGCGGAAATTTGGGAATGCAAACAAACTGGGGCAAAATCTCTACATTCCAGGATTGAGATTCTACCTGGCGATTTTATTGCTCAAATAAGTATCAAGGGATATCTAAAAAAACCTAATTATTTATCAGTTCAAATACACGATACAAGGCATATTTTACTATCTCCAGAATTCTTACAATACATCAATCACAGTTGTGATCCTAATGTTTTTTTTGACACAACGAATATGGTAATTACCTGTTTGAGAAAAATTGATATTGGTGAAGCAATGACATTTTTTTATCCATCTACAGAGTGGTCTATGGAACAAAGATTTGATTGTTTGTGCGGGAGTGAAAAATGTGTCGGCAAAATTCAAGGGGCAGCCTACTTATCCCCAGATGTTCTGAAAAAATATAGATTGAATGAACATATTACAACAAAGATTTTGAACTAAGGATAAACAAACAGGACTTACGCAAAATATTCCTCAAACCCTCATTTATCTGTGCCTGGAGTGGTTCGTTATTCCGTGACTCGTGTGCAAGTCCTAACGTTGTTTTATTTACGTCATGCTGTATGAATGGATTCGCGGATCAATTTATTGATAATATTATCAAATCTATACAATGACAGGCATTAAGTAATACAATACAAAGGTCAAAACCAGATAAAAAAAGTTAAATGATTAGAAAAAATAATTATAATTTACTACTGAGGTAGGTATTTGATGCAGACACAAGATAGGGTGAAGGTCAAGCAGGTTGTAGATGCGATTACGGCTAGTCAACAACATCTACTTTCTATTCAAAATCCCGATGGTTATTGGTGGGCTGAGTTAGAATCTAATGTTACCATCACATCTGAAGCTGTTTTACTCCATAAGATTTGGGGAACTGACAAAACCAGACCTTTAGATAAGGTTAAAAATTATCTCTTTTCTCAACAGCGAGAACATGGAGGTTGGGAATTGTTTTATGGTGATGGTGGAGATTTAAACACAACTGTAGAGGCTTATATGGCTTTGAGGTTGTTGGGTGTACCTGCTACAGACACCGCATTGCTGAAAGCGAAATCTCTAATTTTAGCTAAAGGTGGTATTAGCAAAACTCGGATTTTTACAAAGTTACATCTGGCTTTAATTGGCTGTTATAATTGGCGCGGACTTCCTTCTTTACCTCCTTGGGTAATGTTACTACCTGATAATTTTTTCTTCAATATTTATGAACTTTCTAGTTGGGCGCGTTCTAGCACTGTACCATTATTAATTGTCTTTGATCGTAAACCAATCTTTAAAATTGATCAACCAATTAATTTAGATGAATTATATGCTGAAGGTGTGAATAATGTCCGATGGGAATTACCAAAAAATGGTGATTGGTCGGATATTTTTAATATTCTCGATGATGGTTTTAAATTAGCAGAAAGTCTGAATTTTGTTCCTTTTAAAAATGAAGGAATTAAAGCCGCAGAAAAATGGATTTTAGAACGTCAAGAAGTTACTGGAGATTGGGGGGGAATTATTCCCGCTATGTTAAATTCTCTGTTAGCTTTAAAATGTTTAGATTATGATGTGAATGACCCAATTATAGAACGGGGTTTAAAAGCAGTTGATAATTTTGCTATGGAAACAGAAAATAGTTACTGTGTACAACCTTGTGTTTCTCCTGTATGGGATACTGCTTGGGCGATTCGGGCTTTAATTGATTCAGGTTTTCCGCCAAATGATCCCGCTATTATTAAGGCTGGAGAATGGTTAATAGAGAAACAAATTCTTGATTATGGTGATTGGAATATCAAAAATAAGCAAGGAAAACCCGGTGCTTGGGCGTTTGAATTTGATAATCAATTTTATCCAGATGTGGATGATTCGGCTGTAGTTGTCATGGCTTTACATCAAGCAAAATTACCAAATGAGGAACTGAAAAAACAAGCTATTAATAGGGCTTTAAATTGGATTTCATCTATGCAATGCAAACCAGGAGGTTGGGCGGCTTTTGATCTTGATAATGATCAAGAATGGCTTAATTCTGTACCCTATGGTGATTTGAAAGCTATGATTGATCCAAATACGGCTGATGTCACTGCTAGAGTATTAGAAATGTTGGGATTTTGTAATTTATCAATTTCAGCCAATAATTTAGAAAAGTCTTTAAATTATCTTTTGAACGAACAAGAAATAGAAGGTTGTTGGTTTGGACGTTGGGGTGTAAATTACATTTATGGAACTAGCGGTGTTTTATCAGCTTTGGCTTTAATTAATCCTCTAAAATATGGTGAAAATATCGCTAAAGGTACAGATTGGTTAGTCAAAGTTCAAAATTCTGATGGTGGTTGGGGAGAAACTTGTTTTAGTTATAATGATTCTAGTTTAAAAGGAAAAGGTGACAGCACTGCTTCCCAAACAGCATGGGCTTTAATTGGGTTAATATCTGCTGGTAAAGCAGTGGGTAAATTAGCTCTTGATAGTATTGAAAAGGGAATTAATTACTTGTTAGAAACTCAAAAATCAGATGGTACTTGGGATGAGATTTACTTCACAGGTACGGGTTTTCCTTGTCATTTTTATTTGAAGTATCACCTTTATCAACAGTATTTTCCTTTAATGGCTTTGGGTAAATATCAAGCAATTCGTTAATAATAGAAAACATTGTTGGGATAATTCATGAATTGTCCCGACTGTGATCATCTGGATTCTGAAATCTCACTTTAGATATATTTCTATCTACTTCTTTAGCATGAAGTTAAATTAATGATTAAAGCTTATACTAAAGTAAATTTACATTAGTCTTAGACTATTCACTCATAATTATTTCGTTATTGAGTTAAATACTGGAGATAAAAAAATGGAATATACCGAGTTTATCACCCATGTTCAAAGTTTAACACAATCAGAATCTCGTGAAGAAGCAGAAGTTGCTACCCGTGCTACTTTGGAAATTATTAAACAAATTATTCCTAGTAATGAAAGAGAAGAATTAGCGGTACAAATACCCCAGGAGTTAGGAAAATATTTATGTGGAAGTGAAACAGAACCCATTCAATCTTTTCACTTACAGGAGTTTATTGAACGTATCAGTCAAAAAGAAAGTCTAGCACCCACTATATCTATTATTCATGTGCGGGCTGTTTTTGCGGTTTTACAAAATGCTGTGACTCCAGAGAAGTTTCGCAAATTCTATGATTATTTCTCCCATGATTATAAGGAATTATTCAACGTATCTCTGATAAATTAAATCTCTGCTTAGTGAGGAGAAATTTAATTTACAAATCAAAAATTATCACTAAAACTGCGTTATCAAATACCCGATTTCTGAGAAGGTTCGGGTATATTTTTGTTTACCAATTATTGAAAATGAACTAAGATAAGATCTAAAATTATCGAAATTTAATTTAATTTCGGAAATTATGCTGACTTTTACCCAACTCAACCCACCTAATTCTGATGCTAAAGTTAGTATTACTCTTTCACTAACTGCGGAAGAACGTACTCGTAGCCGTCATAAATTTATATTAGCAGATGGTCAGGAGGTTTTTTTGCGTTTATCTAGAGGTACAGTATTAAATAATGGCGATATTCTCACAGATGAAACTCAAAGTATTTATATGGGAATTATTGCTAAATCTGAACCTGTTTTAACTGCTTATGCGGAAATTCCTTTATTATTAAGGGCTGCGTATCATTTAGGAAATCGTCATGTACCTGTGGAAATTACTCCCACTTATTTACGCTTATCTCCAGATCCAGTTTTACAGGCTATGTTAACACAATTAGGTTTAGAAATTCAAGCGGAATTTGTACCTTTTCAACCAGAATTAGGGGCTTATGGAAATCACTCTCACTCATAACAATTTTTTGGCGATTTTACAATTAGCAAGTCCCGCTTTACCTGTAGGTGCTTATGGTTATTCGGAAGGGTTGGAAATGTTAGTAGAAAATGGGACTATTACTAATGCTGATAATCTCAAATTTTGGCTAAAATCTGAATTAATTTATGGTTCAATTCGTCTAGATGCTGGGGTAATTGTTAGGGCTTTTCATGCTGTAAAAACCGATGATATAGAGGCTTTAAAACGCTGGAATTTATGGTTATCAGCCGCCAGAGATACGGAAGAATTACGGGCTGCTAGTTGGCAAATGGGACGTTCTCTGATACAATTATTAGG
>Ga0208085_1000417_pt1 | contig 15253 bp, 10 predicted proteins | sample LakMenEpi21Jun10_FD_150721 | JGI IMG/M metagenome (GOLD analysis project Ga0208085, IMG submission 150721) | Freshwater microbial communities from Lake Mendota, WI - 21JUN2010 deep hole epilimnion (SPAdes) | ecosystem: Environmental > Aquatic > Freshwater > Lentic | place: Lake Mendota, Madison...
GCGGGGGTCAGGACCATGGCCACAAACAACACCGCTACGAAGAGACCTGGGGTTTCGAAGAAGACCACCGGATCGAAGAGCATCCCGACCGACACAAAAAACAGCGCAGCAAAGGCGTCCCGCATCGGCAAGGCATCGGTCGTGGCTCGCACGGAGAAATCCGATTGCCCGATGACTACCCCCGCCAAAAAAGCCCCCAAGGCCATCGACACTCCAAAGCCCTTCGAGGAGACCAGCGCCAAGCCCAGCACGATGACCAAAATCGTCAGCGTGAAAAGTTCCCGAGAACGGGTCTCGGCGACCCTATGAAGCATCTTAGGGATCAATCGTCCACCGAGAAACATCACCGCTGCGATCAAGATCACGATCTTCAAAGCGGCGATCTCCAGGACCCCGATCAAGCTGAACCAGGAAGCTCCCTCGATCCCTTTCAAATTCGGCAATAGGACCAATGCCAGGACCGCCAAGACATCCTGGACGATCAGCCAGCCGATGGCTAGGTTCCCCGTCGGTGTTTGCAGTTCATTGACATCGCTCAGCACGCGCGTGACGACCACGGTGCTGGCAAACGACATCGCGATTCCCATCGATAAAGCTTCCTGCCAGCTCGACGCGAACCAGAGCATCATCAGGAAGGTTGCCAGAAAGGAGCCGGCGCATTGAAGCAGAGCACCCGGGAGGGCGATTCTGCGAACGCGCCCGAGCTCCTGCAAATCGAAATGGAGCCCGACGTCGAAAAGGAGCAGAACTACGCCGATTTCAGCGAGCTGAGCGGCGATCTGCTCATTGGCCGTGAATCCTGGAGTCGTGGGGCCAACGACGATCCCGGCGACCAGAAAACCGACGATCGGTGAGATGCGGAACCTATGGCAGATATACCCGAATATCAGCGCGGCGGTGAAACCGCCAGCCAATGTCGTGATGATATCGAACTCATGCATCGAGCATCCAAATCCATTTGGAGGTGAGCGTCCAACCCCGGAACCCTAGATTGCCGCGGCTCTAGGTCGTCTTGGGCCGGTTACGGATACGGAACATCTCCTGATAAGGTAGGACGATACCGCCATCGATCGAGAGGGTCGCTCCGGTGATGTAGTCGCTGCGGGGGTCGCACAGGAAGACCACGCCGTGGGCGATGTCCTCGGGTTTCGCAAGGCGTCCCCAGGGCAGGTTGCTCCCGTGCTCTTGGAGTTCGTCTTCGTAGAAGAACTTTCGTTCGCCAGGCGTATCGGTCCAACCTGGATGGACCAAATTGACTCGGATGCGGAACTCGGAGAGTTCCACGGCGGCGGTTTTGGCGAGCTGATCCAAAGCGGCTTTGGCCATGTTGTAAGCCGTCGCGCCGGGGATCGGCTTGTAGGCGTGTGGGGAGCTGACAAAGACCATGTTCCCTTGCACCTTATGAGCGATCATTTGGTTGGCTACGGCTCGGGCAAGATAGTAGGGTCCCCACATGCACACATCGATGGTCTTGCGGAAACCATCCATATTCGCTTGGTAAAAAAGTTCGCGATCGCTGAAAGCGGCATTGGACACGAGGATCGAGATCGGGCCGAGTTCGTCCTTGCATCGCTGGACCATCGCTTCGACGGCCGCTTGGTCCGAAACGTCCCCGACCAGGGAGATCGACTTGCGACCCATGGCACGAATCGCCTCGACGGTCTCGGTAGGTTCACGAATGTCGTTGACGGCGACATTGGCTCCTTCGGCGGCCAGCGATTTCGCGATCGCCGCTCCGATCCCGCGCGCTGCGCCTGTAACGATTGCTGTTTGTCCTTCTAAAATACTCATCGATTCACTTCTTGCCGCTGTGGATTGCTTGGAAGGCCGCCTTGGCCCTCGGGTGAGATTTTGAGATTTTGAGGGGACCGAGCGTTTGGGTCCATACCATTTTGGGGACGAAGCAGATTCTTGAGGGCTTTTTCCAACGCGATGGTGCTAGTGCCCCCGACGGCCAGGACCTCGACGGCTTCGTTCCGTTTGGCCTTCAGATCGAGCTCTTGGACCATATCGCAGACCAATTTCAGCAGATCTTCTCCCTTGGCACTGACGATGATCGTGTTGGTGATCGCGTCGACCCCCAAACTGAGCTTCCCTGAGAAATCGTAATTCATCCCTCCTTCGGAGATGGAGTCCTCGGATTGATGCTTGGACTCTTTGCCCGCCCCGGCTTGACCTGGCTCCTTTTGGCCGCGGGCCAAGGCCTTGTCGTTGGAGCTCAAGAGGTCTCGGAATGCGTCCTTGATCGCGTCGGCGACGTTCTGAGCCTTTGAGTACTCGACCTTGACGGTCTTGGTGTATCGCAGGTTCTGCTTGTCTTGCTTCTCGGGTTTATCCCAAAGATCGACAAGCCTCTGAATGGTCTTCAATTGGGAAGGACTCGCACCGCTGATCAATAGCGTATTGGAGTCCGAGTCGCTCATCATCTTAAGCTTGCGCTTCTTGCCGAGCTGGGGCCCATCGTCGTCCCGCTTGCTCGACTCCATGCCGAAAAGGAAGCCGAGCAATACGTCTCCATCGTTTTTCTTGTTCGAATCGTCCTTGAAGTACTCTTCGAGGTTGAGTTTGATCCAATAAGCTCTCGCGTGACGGATCTGAAAGACATCGTATTCTTTTTCGGGAGGGGTATTGCTGATCATCCACTCTTCGAGCTGATCGAGCGCCTTGGTGTCGTCGGACTCCAACACCAAATTGCCTTGTTCGTCGAACCGAATCTTAACAGCGCTTTTGCCAGTAGCATTGCCTTTGCCAGTCGCACCGGCTTTGCCAAGAACATCGCTGTTGCCGGTTTGTTGAGCGGTTTCGGTCGCGACAAACACGTTGGTGCGGGTCGCATCGTGCGACTTGCCTTTGGGCTCGCTTGCCCCGATCTGGATCAGCTCGGGTGCTTTTGGAACGGGTTTGTCGGAATCGCTGGGTTTTGCTTTATCGGTCGGCTCGTCGCTCTTGAATTCCGATTCGGCTGGGATTTCCAGCTCGATCCCCTTCTGGTCAAACGTCCGCTTGAGTCGTTCTAGATACTCGCGCATCTGCTCGCTGCGGTTCCCATCGATGGTTCGGACCCGTTGGTCGCTCCGGGCCTCGGGGGGGAGCTCGCCGAGTTTGAGCAGCAGCTTCTTGATCTCCTCCGACTCGTACTCATTGGCCCAGAGGATCAGTTGGTTGCTCTCGGCATTGACTCCGATTCGCAACGTATCTTTCGAGGCGTTCTCTTTGTTGCGTTGGTTGTAGAAGTCATAGGAGAAGTAGTTTCGCCGTTGGTTGTCGTCCTTTTTGTCTTGTTCGACTCCCATAAGCATGCGTATGGTCCCTGCGACCTCGTCGGCTCGGAGTCGACGCAGGGCGATCACCTCGGCTTGCCTGGCCGAACCGTCGAGCTTCTTGAGCGTCTCTTGGATCGTCAAATGGTCGGCCAGCGAAGCATAAGCGATCATCGACTTGTTCTTGTCGTCGGCTTCGAGGCGGGTTGTCGGTTCTAACACGTTCAGCGCCATGAGCGAACTGACAAACTGCTTGGGATCCAAACTGCTCAAACGATAGACCTTCATCCGGGTTGTCAACGCTTGGTATTCTTCGTCTGGATTGGAGACATCGACGCGTGTGATAAACGCAGCGACGATCGCCATTTTGTCGGGGGGGGCATTGACGATGATGCTGTTGCGGCGGGTATTGGCGATCAGGTAGACCTCAGCGCGACTCGGGGTAGCCGGCTTGGGCGCTCCCTGGCGGCCTTGCTGTGCTGCGAGCTGTTGTTGCATCATCATCTGCTGTTGTGCCTCCATGTCCTCGGGGCTCATTCGGCCCGGTTGCGGATTGGAGTTCTTGGCCGGTTCGAGTTTCAGGAATTGCGCGAGCTGTTCTCGGACATCCGTGGCCCGTACATGCTGCAATTCAAACTCGCGAGCCAAGTTGTTCAAAACCTCATCGGACTGCTCCTGGCTGATAATCCGATGGATCTCTGCGAGGTTCGCTGCGGTGTCCATCGCTTCGAGCCGATTGGTCTTGCTCAAGGCTCTCATCGATCCATTCGCACTGATCAACTGCTTGAGCTCCTCGATGAGGTCTTTGGCGATCAACGTGTCGAGCTTGTAGGTCGTGCGGACAAAACGATTCGCAGGAAGCGATTCTAGATCCTCGGGATCGACCCGAGGAATCAATGAAGCATTGACTTCCTTGGTCTTGACGACTTGCAAAACACCGGGGAACTCCAACATCGTAAAGCCTCGGGCGAGCAAATGGCGATTGATCATGTCGCGAGTTTCGCTCAATGAGGCTTTCCCTGGCGTTGCGATGCTCAGCAGATCCGAAGGCAACTCCTGCCAATCCAGGGCCAAACCCGATACATCGGCCACCCATTGAAGGACATCGGGCCAAGCCTGATCGCGGAACTGGAACTGAATCATTCCCTGCTCGTCTGGCTTGATGTCAAAGGCCCGAGGGTTGGGCGCTTGCTTCGGCTCGGTCGGTCGCTTGAGCGTCGAGGTATCCTTGGGCGCTCCAGCACCGGACGCCCCAGCACCGGGCGCCCCAGCACCGGGTGCACCACTCCCAGGTGCCCCGGCACCGGGCGGACCATTCGGTGGACTAGGTGCGTTGGGATCCCCTTGGCCTGGATTCAGCTCGTTGGGGTCTTGGCTCAAGGCATAGCCTTTTGCGATGGGCGAACCGTGGACGAACGCTCCAAAAAACATCACGTACAGCATTGCAAGCGACATTGCCAACCGGCATGCCGGTTGGAGTGCCACGCGCCGACGATCTGTAAAACCTAGAAAGCTCATGTGGACAAAAACTCTTTTAAGGAAAACGGGCATTTCGTCCATCTTGATGTTCATCGTGATCGAATTGTGTCAGTATCCATTGCGTTTGGCGCAATGCAAAGGTTCATCTACTCATAAAAACGAAGTGTTGCTGAGAATCCACCATCCGAGAATCGCTAGAGCGATGGCCAAGACCAACGTCTGAAGCAAAAGCCCCCTGGTCCCCATGTCCAAATCTGGTGGTCCATCCTCCAAATCGATTCCGATCGCATCGTTGCTGTACCTTGAATAAGGAGCAGAGGTATTGCCTGCGTTCGTGCTGCTGCCGTTGGTCCCATTGCTGGTCCCGTTGCTGGGCCGATCCGGGTCCCTTGAACCGAGGTCCTGCTTCGAAGCATCGCGCTGCGGAGCATAACCCGCAGGTACTTGCCCCGGTTCATGCAAGGCATGGAGTCGTGCGAGAAATGCAGCGGTCGGTTCGCTCGAAGGGTTTTTGCTTGTGCCGAGCAGTTCGCGGGCCAAAATCGTGTGGACCGTCGCCAACTCGGCGAGCATTGCGTCGGACCCGATGCACTTTCGCTCCATCGCAAAGACCCGATCGAGCGACATCCCGCCGTCGAGAAACTCGGAGACTTCGTTCGGCGAACAGGTTTGTTCGATTTGTGCAAGTTCGCTCTCGAGCGACGCAGGGGGTGTCTGCGATCGGTCGATCCTGCTTGCAAGGCTCTGTGCGGTTTGGCTCTCACGGAATTTGAGCCCAAGTTCCTCGTGGGCCTTTTGAGGCAGCACGCCATCGCGATACGACAACAAGGTCCGGAGAGTCAATCGCATGCTTTGGCCCAACTCCAAAATGCCTAAAATTCATCCCTCGATTCGACCCTCGGCGACGAAGCGAGCCAACGTGGGGTCTAATCTTATTTAATCTCAACTTATCCTAGGTCCAAAACTCTCGTTTTTTTGTTAAAAATCGGTTAGCTAGGTCCGATTTGGCCGCACGAGGCGAAATAAGCTTTCGCCTCGCTGGCGATGAAGAACGAGCCGGTGATGACATAGACCATCGACGGGTCGTTGGTCTGGCCGCGAAGCTCGGCGGACTGGCCGACGAGCCGCAGGGCGCCGGGCAGATCCTCGCAGGAGAGGATTGTCGCGGCGCGTTGATCGGCCCTGCGAGCCTTCGAGACAAGCGAATTGGCGATTTCCAGAAGCTTTTCGACCGGCGTGAACCGGGGGTTCGAGCGGAACTGGGTCAGGACGATGCGATCGACCGAAGCGACCAATCGTTCGAGCATTTCGGGGGCTTTCTTGTCTTTTGCGCAGGCAAATAGGATAGTTTTTGGTCGCGAGGGGAAATAGCTCTCGAGGGCATCGACCAGGGCATCGATCGAAGCCTCGTTGTGCGCGCTGTCGAGGATCCAAGTCGGGTCGAGCCCGAGGACCTCGAGCCGCGCAGGGACTTGCGTCTGGGCTAGCGATTCTGCGATGGCTCGGTCCTGGAGATCCCAACCGAGTTGCTTGAGTTTTCGCCAAGCACTTATGGCGATCGCGGCGTTTTCGGATTGGTGTTTGCCGAGCATCCTGAGGGTCGCAGGTTGTTCGAAGTTCGTTTGCTTTCCGTCCGGGAGTTCTGGATATTCCGCGTAATCGAGTCTGGCCCGAAGGGAATCCGGATCGGGGGTCCATCGAGCGTCGAAATCCCGGCCCAATTGCAGAAGCTCGGACCCTTGATGTTGCGCCCGGGCTTGGATCACCTTCGAGGCCTCCGGGGTTCTGGCTCCGCAGATGACCGGGATGTTGGGCTTGATGATCCCGGCTTTTTCCCCTGCGATTTCGGCAAGGGTGTCCCCCAATTGGAGTTGGTGGTCGTAGCTGATGCTCGTGATGATGCAAAGCGCCGGCGAGCAGATGTTGGTGCTGTCTAAGCGTCCTCCGAGTCCGACCTCGATGACGTTGACCTGGGTCTTGTGGTTGCGGAAAGCCAACCAACCGATGGCGTTGGTCAGTTCGAAGAAGGTCGGTTGGCCATGTTGGCTGTCGCTGCAGAGTCGATCGGCCGCTCGGATTTGGTCGACGATTTCGACAAGTTCTCCAGGCCCGATGGCTTGGGAATCGATGGCGAAACGCTCTTCGAGGTCGACCAGATGCGGGGAGGTAAAAAGGCCGGTTCGCAGGCCGTTGCGGCGGAAGGCTTCGGCCAACAACCAACAGACGGAGCCTTTTCCCTTGGTCCCTGCGACATGGATCACCGGTGCTGCCAATTGAGGATTTTCGAGCAACTCCAAAAGATAAGCCATTCTGGCGAGTTGGAAGTTGTTTTGGGTGCATGCGCGATCGGTCGACTTTTCGAAATTGACTCGGTCGAGCAGGTAGTGCAGAGTTTCTTGGTAGCGTGGGTCGGATCGTTGCATGTGCGGATTATAGAAACCATGGGGGTTTCGGCGATGCGCCGGCGGTTGTTTTTTCCTTGATTCAACGAGCTTGTCGCTGAACCGCAACCGGAATTTCATCGTAGTTCAGCCAATCCCTGGGGTCTGTCTGTTCTTTTCGGCCCCCAGACTACTCGTCCCTTTGACTTCAACCGTCGATTGATCCCATGGCAACCTCACTGGACCAGGAAAACCGGCCTTTGGCCCACGACAGCGATCCAACCCAAACGATCGTTGAAACCCGAAATCTAGGCAAAGTCTACCGGGACTTCTGGGGTCGCAAGAAAGTCCAAGCTCTGAAGTCTTTGGACTTGGAAGTCCGCCGGGGCGAAATCTTCGGCCTCCTGGGCCCCAACGGATCGGGCAAGTCGACGACGATCAAGCTGATGCTCGGTTTGCTCTTTCCGACCCAGGGCCGGGTGTTTGTCTTCGGCAAAGAAGCCACCGATGTTTCCAAGAACGAACGGATCGGGTATCTGCCCGAAGAATCCTACCTGTACAAGTTCCTCAACGCCGAAGAGACGCTCGATTTCTACGGCCGACTCTTCGACATTCCCGCCGACGTGCGCAGGCAACGCATCGAGAGCCTTATCAAGATGGTCAAGCTTGAGCATGCCCGCCGCCGACAGCTCAAGGAGTACTCCAAAGGGATGACCCGACGAATCGGTCTTGCTCAAGCCCTGATCAACGAACCGGAGTTCCTGGTGCTCGATGAACCGACGACAGGCCTCGATCCGCTCGGAACTCGCGACATGAAGGACTTGATTCTTCGCCTTCGCGACGAAGGGAAAACGATCCTGATGTGCTCGCACCAACTGGCTGACGTCCAAGACGTCTGCGACCGGGTCGCCATCTTGCACCAAGGAGAGCTCAAAGAGCTCGGTCGCGTCGACAGTCTTTTGAAGATCCAGGACCTTACCGAGATCCATGCTAGCGGCCTGACTGACGAAGCGAAGAATCAGATCCGTGAGATCATTGAAAAATCCGGTGGCAAACTCGATCGGATGGACAATCCGACGACCACGATGGAAGACCTGTTCCTCGAGATCGTCAAAGAGAGCGAGCAACGTCCGGGTCGCCGAGGCGGCCGAGGCGGTAACTAGTCCCTACTTCTCATCCCCGTTTGTTGCCTTTGATCCTGTTGCCTGCGATATCGCTCACGAGACCCTCTCATCATGCGGCTTAATCCCGATCATTTTTGGACCTACAGCGAATGGTTGTTCGAGAAAAACGCCTTGCGCGACGGCGCGATTCTCTCGGTGACTCTAGCCCTCCTCGGGTTTATCATCGGATACATCGTCTCGGTGTTCAAGTACGGTCCATCCGAAGGTTTCCTGCGAGTCTCGCAGATCATCGGCCAGCTCTTTACAGTCGATCTTCCTAAGCTCTCGTTTCGGCGAATCTACGCCATGGCGAAACTAGCCGTCAAGGAATCGATCCGGAAAAAAATCCTGGTCCTCATCGGGATCTTCATCGTAGCGATGATGTTCGCCGGTTGGTACCTCGATCCGGACGCCGATAGCCCAGCGCGTCTGTACTTGGTGTTTGTACTCACGGCGACGAACTATCTGGTGATCCTCCTGGGGCTTTTCATCAGTTGCTTTAGCATCCCTGCGGACATCAAGAGCCGCACGATCTACACGATCACCACCAAACCGGTCCGCCCCCTAGAACTCTTCCTCGGAAGGGTCTTCGGTTTTACGGCCATCGGTACGTTGGTCCTGGCAACCATGGGACTCTTGAGCTACGTCTTCGTCGTCCGGGGCCTCGATCACAACCATGAACTCGTCTCGATGGACCCGACGGAAAAGTCCGGGGAGTCTTCCTACAACAACCGACACCGCCACACCTTCACCCTGAACTCCGAAGGTCGCGGAACGACCAACGAGGTCAAGGGACACCGGCATATCGTGACCAAGGTCGGTGATAAGGTCGTCATCGGAAGTCCCATCGATGACCTGACGGCACGGATCCCGATCTATGCAAAAAGTCTCGAATTCACCGGTCGCGATGGCGAGAAAAATGAGGGCTACAACGTCGGATACATGTCCGAGTACCAAAAGTACATCGAAGGCGATTCGCTCTCGCGTGCGGTATGGCGGTTCGAAGGGGTCCAACCCACCCTGTTCCGCGATGTGATCCTCTACGATTTGACCATCAGCGCGTTCCGGACCTACAAAGGGGATATCGTCACCCCCGTCGGTGGTCTGATCCACTTCCGTAGCACCGACGGCAAAGTCAAAAGCGAAGACGAACCTTTCAAGGTCAAGGAGTTCCAAGTCGATCGACGCTCGGTCCGCACCAAGCTCAAAGGATTCAAACAAGACGCCACCGGCAAGGACATCGCGACCGATCTGGATTTCTTCCAGGACATCGCTCCGAACGGAAGCTTTGAAGTGGTCGTCCGCTGCCAGGACCGAGGGCAGTACCTCGGGATGGCCGCTGCCGATATCTACCTGCGTCCTGCCGACTTGCAGTTCTGGTGGAACTTCGTCAAAGGCTACATCAGCATTTGGTTGCAGATGTTCATCGTGATCTGTTTCGGGGTCATGTTCTCGACGTTCCTTTCCGGTCCGGTTGCGATCATCGCGACGGTCGCCGCCTTGGTCCTTGGCTTCTTCGGTTTCTTCGTCGATAACTTGGTCACGACCACCTCCAAAGGAGGCGGTCCGATCGAGTCGCTCATCCGATTGCCCACCCAAATGGGCTCCCAAATCGAAATGGAGCTCGGCAACGAGACGCTTCAAAACGCCATCGCCTCCGCGGACCGAGGGATCCTTCTGGCCGTCTCGCAACTGAAGAACGCCGTTCCGAATTTTTCCCAACTCGATACGTCCAATTTTGTGGCCTACGGTTACAATCTTTTCGGAGGGTTGCTCGCTCGGCACCTGACGATCGCCTTTGGCTACTTTGTGTTGACGGCCTTGGTTAGTTACTTCTTCCTCAAAACGCGGGAGATGGCAGCATGAACAATCGATCTCTTAGTCGGAAAATCATCTACATCCTCGCGATGGTGGCTTTGCTCTTCCCTCTGTTCTACCTAGGGAAGCCACCGACGAAGGGGTCCGGTAAGATCGCCGAACTACGCAGCCGCTACTCGATCGGCCAAGCGGACCTTGGGAAACTCGATCCGGCTAGCGAAAGCATGAAACTCGCTACCCTCGGTATGCGGGGCATCGCAGCGAGCATCCTGTGGATGCAAGCCGATCACTACAAGGAAGAAAAGTACTTCGACCGCTTCAGCGCAACACTCAACCAAATCGCGCTGCTCCAACCCCACATGATCAGCGTCTGGCAACACCAAGCCCACAACCTGAGCTACAACGTCTCGCCCGAATTCGAAGACTACCGCCAACGGTACGAATGGGTTAAAAAAGGAATCGACTACCTCGTCAAAGGAACCAAGTTCAACGCGAGAAAACCGATCCTTCAATACGATTTAGGTCAGTATGTCGGTGCCAAGATGGGCAAAGCCGACGAAAAACTCCAGTACCGCGAACTGTTCCGAAACGACGATGAGTTTCATAAATACTTCGTCGAACAAGGTCTCAACGCCAAATCCGATGACGCGCTCGGACCAGACCGTAAACCCGATAACTGGTTGGTCGGTAAACAATGGTTCGAACAAGCCTACCAATTGGTCTCGGCCGGCATCGCGATCAAAAAATCTCCCCACCTGCTCTTCAGTTACGGACCGCTCTGGCAGATGTACCACGGCGAAGCCATCGAAGAAGAAGGCGTCCTCGATGAACGCGCCAAATTCGTCTGGGAGAAAGCTAGCCGCGAATGGAAAGATTTCGGTAACCGTGAATTGGCAACCACCGGCTATGTCCCGGTAACCCTCGGAAGTATCGATACGGCGCGCAAAGACGTCGAGCGACTCCAACGCCAATTCATGGACATGACCAGCGCCGGCCGCGACAAAGTCATCGAAGTCAAAAAAGCAAAATACGGTTCGAACAACCCAAGCAAAGCCAAGGCCTTCGAGAAACCCGATGACCAACGGACCACCGAAGAACGCATGTGGGCCGCCGAGTTCCAACTGGCCGTCGAACCGACCTACCAAGAACTCGCCAACGAATTACCCCGCGACCAGCAAATCAAAGCCCTCGAACTGGCCGTCCAACTCGGCGCAGCCGAAGAGTACGCCAAGTCGACCAGCTCCCTGCGAGACCAAGTCAATTACTCCTACTGGGAAACCCGAGCCCTGGCCGAACAACAGCAGATCATGGTCGACGCTCGTCGCATGATCTACGAAGCCAATAAACTCATCGATGTCGCCGATATCAAAGGCGCAGTCGAGAAGTACGAAGAAGCCTTCGTCCGATGGGATAAAGTCTTCCGCTTCTACCCTGTGATCATGACCGAAGATGTCGGCGGGGATGTCCTCAAAGCCATCAACCGTTACAAGAAACTCATGGATGAAGACGTCGACGAGCGTTTCGTTCTCTACGAGTTCATGCTCTTCCGACGCGCCTACGACGGTGACTACCTCGACTTCAGTATCGAAAAAACCCTTTCGGAATGGAACGCCAACGCAATAAAACTCGGGAGCCCAGAAGACTTCTTCAGCACACCGCTGGCCAAAGCCTACGGCATCTCCGACAAGTCCCCAAATCCATCCCCCGGTGACTCTCCGAGTGTTCCTGCCGAGCCTAAGGCTGCCGAGCCGATGCCTGCCGAGCCGCCCGAATCTCCAAAGGCTGATAGTTCAAGCAGCTCCAGTAGCACGATCAGCCCAACCGCACCGGCCCGTCCACCCGCCCTGGAGAACCCTGGTTCGTAACGTCGCTCTTTAAGAGCGTCGAGGCAAACCGGCAACCTTATGGGGTATCAAGACCGAGGGTATTACCAAAGCGACCAAGACCTTGATTTGCGGCCAGGCTGGAACCAACAATCGGCCGTCGCTCAACTGATCATCCTCAATGTGATCGTCTTTGTCGTCAATCTGCTCTTTGGCAACCCTTCGCTCACGAGCCAAGGCTCGGTCAACGAAGCCCTTGCCTTGGGCTCCGATACGCTCTGGAAACCGTGGTTATGGTTCAAGACCATCACCTATGCGTTTGCCCACTCGTCGACCAACATCGGCCATATCTTCTTCAACATGCTGAGCCTCTACTTCATGGGCCGCTCGGTCGAGGCTCGCTACGGTCGGACCGAGTTCTTCAAGATCTACCTCCTGGCGGCGCTTTTCTGCGGCGTCGGCTCGATGATCTTCCGTGGACTTGGATCCGATTCCGCAACGGTTCTTGGTGCCTCGGGTGCTGTGCTGTGCATCTCGATGCTCTTTGTCTACAACTATCCCAATGCGACGGTCTACTTCATCGTCTTTCCGATGCCCGCCTGGGTCCTCGGGGTGATCTTTGTCCTGACGAATTTCTTTTCGAGCTCCGGACCCGGTATCGCCTACGACGTGCACCTGCTCGGGATCCTCTTTGCCACCATGTACTTTTTCCTCGGTTGGAGTTTCACCAAGCTGCAGGATCCCCGCCAAGGAATCGAGTCGATTCAACGATGGTGGAAAAGGCGCAAGTTCAAGCTTCATCCCCTAGACGACGATGCGTCGCTGAGCGACCAAGAACTCGAGGCCAAGGAAGCCGACCGCATCCTTGAAAAAATCCACGCCTCAGGCAAAGACTCTCTGACGGGTCGCGAAAAGAAGTTCTTGGAGAAATACTCCCAAAGCGTTAGAAATAAAAAGCGGTTGGATTCCTAGCCGCGTTGAACCAAGTTTCATTCCTCGTTGGAGTTGGTCAGTTTTCATGTCGAGTCCAGACTCTCTGTTCCCCGTTCTACGTCGCGATATCGCTGGGCAATCGATCGAGTCGATCGTCCAACAGTACGGTACCCCATGCTACATCTATGACATGGCTACAATCGCCAAAAAAGTCGCCGATCTGAAGGCCTTCGATGTCATCCGTTACGCGCAGAAAGCCTGTTCGAATATCGCGATCCTCGATCGCTTGCGACGTCTGGGCGTAGTCGTCGATGCGGTCAGTGCCGGCGAAGTCCAACGCGCGCTGTCGGCAGGATACGACCCACGGACCAATCCCCACTCGATTGTCTATACCGCCGATGTGTTCGACCACGAAGCCCTAGCGATCATCAAAAAACTAGGACTGCACGTCAACTGCGGTTCCCCTGACATGATCGAGCAACTCGGACGCGCCGTTCCAGGCTCGAGCGTCACCCTGCGGATCAACCCCGGGTTCGGTCACGGCCACAGCCAAAAAACCAATACCGGTGGCCCACAATCCAAGCACGGGATTTGGCACGACCAGATCGACGAATGCCTACGCTTGGCCGACCTGCACAACATCGTCATCACCGGCCTCCATATGCACATCGGCTCGGGTACCGACTTGGAACACCTGTCCCAAGTCTGCGATGCACTCGAGAAGATCGCCCTGCAGATCGGACGCACTCTGACGACCATCAGCGCCGGTGGCGGACTGCCTGTCCCTTATCGCCAAGGCCAAAGCTACGTCGATCTGGATCGCTATTACCATCTTTGGGACCAAACCCGCAACCGACTCGCCTCGGTGTTCGGACATCCGCTCCGGCTGGAAATCGAACCGGGCAGGTACCTCGTCGCCGAGAGCGGCTTCCTGGTCGCCGAAATCCGCTCGGTCAAAAAGATGGGCGAGAATACGTTTTATCTGCTCGATGCAGGTTTCAACGACCTGGCGCGCCCGATCCTCTACGGTGCCTATCACCCGATCTCCATCTGCCATCGAGGTCACCAGCCATCGGACAAAGAACTTATCGAGGTCGTCGTCGGTGGGCCCCTGTGCGAAAGCGGCGATATCTTCACCCAAGAAGAAGGAGGCTTCGTCGCTAAACGGCAACTCCCGGTGGCCAAGGTCGGGGACTTGCTGGTCCTCGAAGTCGCCGGTGCCTACGGTTTTGTCATGTCGAGCAACTACAACGGCCGGTTCCGAACCCCCGAATTGCTCATCGAAAACGGCTCAATCCACTGCATCCGCGCCCGGGAAACCTACGACGATCTGATCCGAGGTGAGCAGATCCCTCCCCCGCCCAAGGCCTGAATTCGGGGTAACCTCCCGAAAAAGTGGAACTTCTACGCCCAGGGCTTGACCCCAAAAGATTATATTGCAGAGACTCTGGCCCATCGTGGTCCAGTCAGGTCGATCGTCGCGTGAATCCCCCAACCCGTCATTTGACAGGAGCACCGTATGTCCCCCAGATCCTTCCTCAGTTCCCGTAAACTTCTCGCAGGTATCGTCGCTATGGCCATTATGTCCGCCGGTTTCGCTGAAGAAACCAATCAGCCAGCTCCACCTGCCTTGGCCTTTAGCATGAAGAACATCGACGGCCAATCGGTCGACTTGAGCAAGTACGAAGGCAAGGTCGTCCTGTTTGTCAACGTCGCCAGCAAGTGCGGCTACACCAAACAATACACCGGCCTGCAACAACTCCACGAGAAGTACAGCTCCAAAGGACTTGCCGTCATCGGAGTTCCTTGCAACCAATTCGGTGGCCAAGAGCCAGGCTCCAACGACGAGATCAAGCAGTTCTGCTCGAGCAAGTACAGCGTCACGTTCGACATGCTCGATAAGGTCACCGTCAACGACGATGCCAAAGGCAAAGCCTGCCCCCTGTACGGCTACCTGACGGGAGTCGAAACCAAGCCAGTAGGCAAAGGCAACGTCAAATGGAACTTTGAGAAGTTCCTCGTCGACCGCAAAGGAAACGTCGTCGGACGCTACGGCTCGGGTGTCGAGCCCATGTCGGCCGAACTGACCGCAGCGATCGAAAAGGCACTCGGCAACTAGAGTCCCTAGTGCGTCTTTTGCGCATCATCAGAAATCGCAATCGCAATCGCAAAGCCGGGGTGATCAAATCACCTCGGCTTTTTTCGTCTAACAGGCTGTGGTGGTTTCAGGCTCCGATCGATTGGGGACAATCGATCTACCATCAGTGTAGAGCCATTGTCCCCAATGGCTCCGCCCGAGGCGCAAGCCGCGGGCTATTGCCATAAGCCCCGCACCGAATCGATCGTGCTACACCGACGGAAATCACTAGCCTGCTGGTGCCCAAACGCAGCTTCTT
>Ga0208085_1000424_pt1 | contig 15106 bp, 13 predicted proteins | sample LakMenEpi21Jun10_FD_150721 | JGI IMG/M metagenome (GOLD analysis project Ga0208085, IMG submission 150721) | Freshwater microbial communities from Lake Mendota, WI - 21JUN2010 deep hole epilimnion (SPAdes) | ecosystem: Environmental > Aquatic > Freshwater > Lentic | place: Lake Mendota, Madison...
CGGTACTCAGCGAAGCGGTACTCAGCGAAGCGGTACTCAGCGAAGCGGTACTCAGCGAAGCGGTACTCAGCGAAGCGGTACTCAGCGAAGCGGTACTCGTACTCGATGGCTGTTAGAACCGTGGCGAGTACGAGTACGAGTACGAGTACCGCTTCGCTGAGTACGAGTACGAGAAGAAGTACGAGTACGAGAAGAAGCACGAACAATGTGGTGCACTGAAGTCGCCGCCGGTGTTTTCCTGACTTTTGAATCGTGGTCTCAGGAGACATCAGTGACAACGGAGAATAGCTACAGAACACCCTGAAAACGCTCATCGTATCAGCCGAGCTTATCCAGAGGCGGTCTTAATCGTTTTTCCTGGATTAATTTGAGGAGCTGCCGAAACTTTCTTCTTTCCTTTCGATTGCCGGTGAGTTAAAATCGCGTGAATACCGGATCCTCTTCCCACCGGAAAAAACTGGTTTGTTTTGTTTTTCATTTTTTGATTTGAGGGTTTTATTATGTCCAAGCGTGTGGTTAAGCACCAGAAAGGGTTCACGCTCGTTGAACTCTTGGTCGTCATCGCGATCATTGGCATCCTCGTAGGATTGCTCTTGCCAGCAGTCCAAGCTGCCCGCGAAGCAGCTCGCCGGATGCAATGCCAGAACAATCTCAAACAATTGGGATTGGCAGCGCACAATTTTGAGTCCAGCGTCAAACGCTATCCACCAGGATACGTAGGGGCCAACAACATCGCTTGGGGCGGTAGCCTTCAAGGCATCCAACTCGACCGCAGGACCTACATCGGTCACTTGGTCTTCCTATTCCCACACCTGGAAATCAACCAGCTCTACGGCCAATGGGAAGTCAAACGCCAAATCGCCGCAGACTCGGATGCTAACTCGGTGACTTCTACCGAAGAAAAGCTCCGATACATTTTCTGGGGTAACGCTCCAGCATGCTGGAACGAAGCACAATTCAGAATCTCCTCGTTCCTCTGCCCAAGCGATGATCCTTACTCGAACGTCGCCGCCGGCAACGCCACGGGTGTCATCCTGGCAACCTTCAACAACGGAACCCTGCTGAGCGTCGGTTACTCCGAAACCAACCCGACGAACCTCGGACGTACCAACTACCTCGGTAGCTCGGGACGCTTCGGCCAATCCGGAATCGCCTTCTACGACCAGTTCAAGGGGATCTTCTTCAACAACTCGAAAACCAAACACGGCAACATCACCGACGGTACCTCCAATACCTTCATGTTCGGCGAAGTCACCGGCGGTTTCGCAGACCCCATCCGAGGTACCGGTCGAAACCGTTCCCACGCTTGGGTCAGCGGCCCTCAAGTTACCGAGTTCCACGACCCCTGGTACGGAACCCAAAACGGCAAATTCTGGTACACCTTCGATAGCAACCACACCGGCATGATCCACTTCACCCTGGCTGACGGTTCGGTTCGACCCGTCATGCGAAGCATGGATTACGTCGCATTCCAAAACATGTCCTCGATGGCAGAAGGTGTTGTCACCAGAACGGATGAACAGTAATGGCTAGATTTTTCACACTCAGTTTCGTATGCCTCGGGTTTCTCGTAGGCTGTGGTTCCAATGGTACCACCGTCACCGCCCCTGAAAAGTTCTCCGCTCCAGGCGAACTCGAAGTCCTCGGTGGTCCCGGCGGCGATGGCGGAACTTCGGCGGGTACAGCCCCAAAGATCAAACCACCACCCGGAAAATAGTCTCTCGGGAAATGTGCCGCTCGGCTAACCCGCCGACGCGACCAACCAAAAATCGAAACCCTTCGTTCGCGATCCCCGCAAACGAAGGGTTTTTTTTCGCCCCCTCCTACCTCTGCCCAGCCCCTACCCAATCGATTCGGCGTCGGCAATCGCCCCGCACATCGACTCATAACTCGCCCGCGGAGCTACCAAAATTCGCTCCCGGCGACACCCTAAACCTACCAGAACATCCGCGACCCTAGGCGATATCACCAACCATCGTACCGCGTCGGACTCAGCACCTAACAACTCCCATGATGCCCTCGCTAGGTTGCTACTGGTCGCTGTGACCCATACACTCAAACCTGACCGAGTTTCATGGACGATCTTAGATCGTATCGCTTCGATATCTTGCCATCCCGACACAGCCCTCTGCTCATAAACATCCACACTCTGCAGTTGCGCAACCCCTGATACAAGCCCCTCTCTGAGAATCTCACTGCCCTCGGCTGTACGTACCAATAACACCCTCTTGCCCAACGCCTGCGGCAACCACTCCGATAAGAGCGAGTCGGCCCCCTGATCTCCTTGGGGCACCCAATCGGCACGCAAACCAAAGTCTCTCAACGCCTCATCGGTCGCACTCCCGACACTCGCTATGAGCACCCTAGAGAGCTTTCTGGAATCCCACCCAAGCTCAAAGAGCCGCTCCATGAAATACTTCACTCCGTAGCGGCTGGAAAAGACAATCCAATCCATCCGCTCAAGCCCATCGATCGCGCCATCAATCCCATCGGTTTGAGCACGCGATATCTTCATGGCAGGACGGATCCATACAGCGACTCCAAGCGGCCGTAGCATTTCGGCCAACCGCTCCGCTTGCGACTCAGGACTCGTGACGATCACCGTGATCGGTTTGCGTGGCAATGGCGTCGTGGACATGGACTTCAAACGCACAACCGGCCCCACAATGCAAATGACCGGCGCTGTGAATCGCGGATTCACACGGAGAGTTTCAGCCAAACTCCCAAGCGGACACTCTAAAATCTCCTGATCCGGCCAACTGCATCTTCGCACCATGGCAACAGGTGTACCCATCGGTTTGCCCGCTGCAATCAGTTTTTGACTCCAACTCGAGGCCGATCCGATCGCCATGTACAAGACCAACGTTCCCGGAAAGCGAGCCAACGCCTCCCAGTCCAAATGGTCCTCAGCCTCCGATTCACCATCGTGATTCTGCAATTGGGCCGCAAGTATCGCGACCCCGGAACTCCAGTCGCGATGCGTAAGCGGGATGCCCGTATAAGCGCTCACGGCAAGTGCAGCCGTCAGCCCAGGTACGATCCGATAGGCAATCCCCTCGGCCTCGAGCCTCTCGACCTCTTCGGCGGTCCTCGCAAAGACTGCCGTGTCCCCACCCTTGAGACGAACCACCAGCTTACCGTCCCGAGCCGCCTTGACGATCAAATCATCGATCTGAGGTTGCGTCCAAGCCCCCCCATTACCACGCTTACCAACGCAAATCCTCTCGCAGCCCGCAGGAGCAAACTCTAAGATCTGCTCGTTGATCAACCCATCGTAGAGGATCACTTGGGCCTGCTCGATCGCACGCTGAGCCCCAAGCGTCAGCAAATCCGGATCCCCCGGACCGGCTCCCACCAAGTACACTCGCACACTCATCGTATCGTGCCAATCCTATGTCGCTCCAACACCCTATGATCCCCGACTCTACGCACCGGACTCAACACACCGGACTCAACGCAACCGTAGAGCCCTCGGCAGATAGTCTATAGTCTATTGCAGTCTACTGCCTGCCAGCACTCCTAGCAGGGGATCGCTTCCAAAAACCCTCAGGGCTTTGTTCGCGAGTCAGAGTTTTCTCATGCATTCGCTCGACCCGAGCGGCCTCCTGGGTATCCTCAATTCCGGGCGGATACTGACTCATCCTCGAAAAAGGCAACGGCAGACTGCTTTGCCCCTCAAGCGTATTCATCGCCGCATCCTTGTCCCATCCGACCGAATGCAAGACAAAGTCTCGAACCCAACCCTCCGGAAGTGGCTCCTTGGGGAGCTCGAAACGGACGACCATTTCGTCCCCCGGCCCCATGACGACCAGCAAGTCGTCATTGAAAACCAATAACGGCTCGACATCCCCATACCTTGTGAATTTGCCACGCAAAGGAGGCCAAGCCGCTTGATCCGATACCGTCTGGTAATCGTACCAATGGGGTTCATGACGCGTCCGAGGCATCTCCCTGCTAAATCCCCGGTATTGCAAATCGGCGGACTCAAGTGTCAGCCATTTCAACGAGATCTCGGTGAGCGAATTCGGATCGTTCGATGCAAGGACCATCGGGCGCTGCGGGTTGTCCAAGTCGCTGATCGGGACCGATGCGCCATACCCCAAGCGAATCTGATCCCAATAGATCTGACTCGAATGGGCCAATCGTATCCGATGGTCTTGGCTCGAAAACAATCCATCGAGCGGCACGACAATCGTCTTGGGCTTTCCACCGGGAAATCCCGCAAACGGAACCGTCTCGCGAAACTCTCCAGCCTTGTCCACCGTCCAGAGCGACAACGGCTTGGGCAACTCCAAATCCTTGTTCTGATCGATGTGGATGTTCAAAGAAGTATCGGTCGGGTAGATCCAGCCAGTGAGTATCAACTGCGCCGAACGGGTCGTGTCGATCGCTCCAAAATCGATCTCCAAATAGCTCGGCTCGACCAAACCCTGTTTGTATTGCTTTTCAAACGCAATCGCATAAACCCCATCGGTGCTTTGCACCTCGGAGATCCAATCCCTGCCCCGCGAATCCTTGGCCGACAATGGCCCCTGGGTAGATCCATACCCCCAAAGACGCGGCTGGGCAATCGATCCAGGGCCGACTTTTTCATTCGAAAACCACTGGCTCTCGGCAGGATGATCAACAGCCAGCAACGCCAGATGGTCAAAGTACGCCGACTCCCAAAGCTCCTCGGTGATACGCAACTCGTAGGAACCATCCTTGGGCTTCAACAAGGCACCATCGACCTTTAAATATTCCCATCGACGATCCGCAAGCACCTTGCCCTTGGCTACCTGCAAACCCAACGGTGCGTTCCAGAGCAAGTCGGTGGCCAAGACCCATCGGCTACCATCCCAACCATAGAGAAATGGACACGAACCGATCAACACCTGCTTCTCCTCTAAGACCTCGTTGGACCGCGGGTCGATGATCCCTTGGGTCAACCCATTGACGAAGATCGTTCGAAGCGAATACGCATCGCTCTGAGCCAGACCGAAGTGGACCGAATCGTCTTCGATGATCCTGGCCTGGTACCCAAACGGACCGAAAAGCTCCATCGTCGAGCCCACCGCGTATTGGTTGTTGCGGCCACCGCCATTGGGGTCCGAAATCCCCTTGACCCTGTAAATCAAATGCCGATTTTCGGGCCGAGACTCAGAAACAAATAACTTGGGTTTTCCACCCTCAACGCTGATCGCCTCGAGCCAACCGTCCGAATCGATGTCCCCAAGACTGATCCCTGGGATCGTCTCTTGAGGGCTTGCAAGCTCGGACCAAGCGACCACCGAAAAACTCCCATCCCCCTGGTTCAAGCACAAGCGTACGCCGCTGGCAGTGCTGGCCAAAACGTCGATTCTCGCATCGTTGTTCCAGTCGCCCGTGACGATCTTGGCAGGATCCTTGCACAGACCGCTTTGCCGCACAAACCGCACCGCTGCGGTCTTGTAATCGGTCGCTGTCAAAATCGATTTCGATTCGGAATCAGCCCCCCCAAGGACCAAATCCCAAGAGTAATCGTTGTTCAACTCCGCAATAGCCAATGATCCTGCCGGCCCAAACGACGTCTTGCCAGACTTCCCATCCGAATCGAAAAACTCCCGAAAACGAAACTGACCGTGCTGGATGTTTTCCAAAACCCCTAGCCCATCCTCGAACGATACGACAATGTCCAAATCCACATCCCGGTCGATGTCGGCTACGGCCAAGCTCAAGGCCCTTCGCGACGGATCACCAAGCGTGCTAAAGCCGCTGGCCTCTTGAAACATGCGACTCCCGAGATTCTCCCTGAGTACCAACTTGCCTTGCGCAATAATCACCAAATCTAGGTCGCCATCGGATTCCCAATCGATCGGCGATACCGCCGTGACTCCCTTGAGATCCGACAACCCTACCGATTCCTCCAGAAGCTTCCACGTCGGCTTGCCATCCTGAATCGGACCGATGGAAACCATGTGGATCCCTTGCGGACCATGCAAGAGCAAATCCCTGATCGTCTCATGCCGCACCGAAGCCTGAAGCTGCTTCTGAGGATCCATCGTTTCGGCCTGCCGCGGCGCAGGGGTCCCGCGGTGGGCGTCTACCGAAAAGAAATCCGCAGCGAGCAATCCATCGATAGGGCAGGGGAGTCGAAGCCTCGCTAGCTCCGTCCAAGCACCCTTCAAGTCCGCTTGCCCCAAGAGCAATTCCGTTTGCGTCCAAACCAGGACCTCGGGACGCGTATCGACATCCCAATCAAAAAACCTAACCCCTTGGCTCCCCGGGACGTCCAACAAGAAACTCCCGACCGGCTCGACTCTCGTCTTGGCCTCTTGGGCGTTTCGCTCCTGAAGCATCGCTTGCAGGTCTCTCAGATCCAAAAACGCCAATTCATTGACATCGATGCTCCGAGCGTCGACCAAACTCCCTTCGGTCGCCTTGGCCTCGCCAACCCAACCGATAAGGATCGACATCGCGCCATCGAGATCCTGCTTGCCCACCTCCAAGGCCCGTCGCAAATCTCCAAGATCCTTCGGCCTTCGCTCCATCTTCCACTTCCACTCGAAAGGTTCAAGCAACTTCGCCAGTGGCTCGACATAGTCAAGCACCGACGGGTCCTTCAACTGCACCAACCGCTGCACCAGCAAACACAACAAGTAGATGTTCCTCGGGTTGGCCTCGTGAGCACGCCGAAGCGGTCCGACCGTCTTTTGAAGCACTTCGGGCTCGATGGCACTCATCGCTTCAGCCGAATTGTTGTACTGCGTCGCCAAAAATGCATTGCCGGGAAATTGCTCGACAAACCGCTCGAGCTTCTTAAGCAAATTGGCTTGCTCTTCGTCGGCGATGATCGGATTGGCCGCCGCGAGAACCGCGATCCACCGGGAATCCCTCAAGACACTCAATTGGCATGCGATCGGATCCTCAGGAGCCACACCCATGTACTCGGAAATCGCACCCGAGCATTGCTCAAACAGACTAGGCAAACGACTCCGTATCCCCTCGACATCGTTGGTCGGGTCCTGCGCCAAGTCGATGTTGTACTTGACGTTCGCTAACGAAGCGATCGCGCGATTCCGCAAGACCGAGACGCTTCGATCCTTCTCCCCCAACTCGTCATAGACGGCTAAAGCTTGCTCGTACTGAACGTTCTCGAGCAACGATGCTGCCCGAACGAGCTTCTCGAACCGACTCGCTTGCCCAAACCCACTGGAATCCACGTCCCGAGAATTCCCGCCGCCAGACTTCCCGTCACCATCCCCCCCACCCCCAAAAAACGCTTGAGGGTTGCTCAACAAAAAGTACAGGCCGATCACAGTGCCGAGGGCCAACAACCCCAGAGCACCTAACCACCACCGAGAAGAATACCGAGAGGAATTCCGAGAGGAACGTTGTCTTACCACGTGAAAAGCAACCCGAAGAGCCTAAGGTTCTAAAACCTTATTCTATACCGCATCGGGCGATGAGTGGACCAGAAGGACCGGTTCGATAATCGTTTTGACCTCCGGAAACGAATAATACAAGTCCTGCTCACTTTGACCTTCCATCGCCCCGAAAACGGCTAAGTACTTGAGCCGATCAAAGTAAGCAAACTCCGACCATGCGTCGGCCTCGACTCGGCATCCTTGAATGTCGATAACGATCAAATTCGGAAGCTGACTGAGCTCCGAGAGGAAATCCAAATCGACCGTGGTGTTCCGAACCACCGCCACGAGAATCCGCTCGCGCCGAGTGCCACCGAGCCTTCGAATCAACGGAATCGCTCCCTGGGATTGTCCGGGGGCTTGCTCGCGATCTCCCGAAGACTCGATGTGGATGAAGTTCTCAAACCGACTCGCAATCACCCGATGGACTTTTCTCCCATCGGCCGTGACCTCACCGGTCGGGTCGATCCGCAACTTCATTTCTTTGGCGGATCGATTGGAAAAAACCGTCGCGATCACCCCCACAAAAGACAGGAGCATCAAGGCCAACGAAAACTGATGAAGCCCTGAAAAAACAACGTCGTTATAGGCCGTCAGCGCGGAGCAAAAAAAGGCGAAGGCTGACGCCCCCACGGCGAAAAAAACCGCATTGCGGCTTAGGCTGCTCTTTCGACGAAATGAATTCGACAACGCAACAACGCCTCAGACTACATGACCATCGTGATCGGACGCAAAGGAATACAAAGCAACGGCAGACTCAACGTCAACCACCCCAAGACCTGTCGGAACAGACCTAAACTCACCTCGTCGTTGCGGCTCGGCGGATGCTGAATCCCCATCAATGTCACGAGTACCAACATCAAGACAAACAAACCTTGCCCAAAAACCAGAATACCAAAAACGACATAGGCGATGCAGGCAAAATATGCCAACTTCGAAAACAGATGCGAGCCCCTACCCATCAACCCAAAAATCACATGCCCTCCATCGAGCTGGCTCATCGGGATCATGTTCAACCCGGTGACCAACAAACCAACCCAAGCGGCCATGAGCAGCGGATTCATGTCGATGTTTTGAATCCCAGAGACCCAAGCTGTACTGCCACCGATCCACTCAAAAGGGGACTTCGGCGGTGGCGTCAGCGTCACGGCCGACGTCTCTTGAAGCACCGCCTGCAAACCCTGAATAATCAGCGGCTGTCCAAACGTATAGGCAGGTACACCCCCAGAACGCATCGGCAAATCGATCAGCAATCCAGCCACCGCCACAGGGATCGCAACGAGAAGCCCAGCCAACGGACCAGCGATCCCTATGTCGAAAATCTGCTTGCGATCGGCCTGCTTTCCATCCATCAAGATCACCGCTCCACAGGTCCCGATCGGACTGATCGGAAACGGGATAAAAAGGGGCGGCGTCGAACGTATCCCATAGAGCTTCGTGGCGATGTAGTGACCCAACTCGTGGGCTCCTAAAATCGCTGTTAGTGCCAAGGAAAATAACAACCCCGGAAACCAATTGGACAAAACACTTCGGCGAACATCGAACAAAGATCCATCGTAAAACGCCGCTTCGATCGCTTCGACCGGCGACCACATCGTCAGACCCGCCCAGGTCATCGAAACGACCGATGCGACCAACAGGACAATTGGAAGCTTCCAACGGCGGATCCAATGCACACCCGGCAAGGCAACCCGCTGAGGCTCGTGCGATGGACCCAAACCCGCCTCGAAGCCCCCCGAAGAACGGGAATGACTCTCAAAGGGCTCGAGCGCCTGATAGGCCCCTTCGGCCAACTGCACCGGCTCCTGGGAATAACCTCGGCCCTCGGAAGAACTTTCTCTTGCCATGGTGGTACTAAACCGAACGCTTCCGTTTGCTCAAAGCCCCTAAAATCCAACGCCGCGCGACGACGGCCATGTAAGTCGCCAAAGAACTCTCGCCACGAAAAGTTCGGATCAACTCAAACCCATTCGAACGGACTTCCCGAAAAAATCCCTCCGCCAACTCCTCCCGCAACCTCAAGGTTCGGTCCTGCCCTGAAACACCCGCAAATGCCAGCGTCTCATCGACCACATCCATCACCAATCCAGCAAAACGATCGCAAAAAGTCGTCCAAGCTTGCGAACTCCCCTCCACACAGTCCTTGATCAGTCCTCGATCCAATTCGGATAGGGCCACAGATAACTCCAAGTCCTCTTCGAGGTGCAAGCAAAATAAAGGAACAAAATCAGGCTCGGACCCCAATGGATCCGACGAAAATCTGACCCGTTCGCACCCATTCAGGAACCGAAGAACTCAATTTTAGACCAGAAATGGCCGACAGCAAGCTACTTAAGGTTGCTTGACAGTCAGATCCGACCTGCCTAGGATGCCTTCGACGTGTCCGAAAAAAGAACCTATCGTCTCGTTTCGCTTACTGTTTATCTTGGAATTTTAAGCTGGAAAGTTGCTCGGAACCATGGCTCACATTGTGACTCAACCTTGCGTAGGCTGCCGATACACCGATTGCGTAGTGGTCTGCCCCGTCGAATGCTTTTACGAAGGCGCAGACATGCTCTACATCCATCCGGATGAATGCATCGATTGCGAAGCCTGCGTGGCCGAATGCCCCGTCGAAGCCATCTTCCACGAAGACAACGTACCGGCCGATTGGAAAAGCTTCATCGAACTCAACGCCAAAATGGCCCTCAAATCCAAAGTGATCACCGAAAAGAAAAAGCCTCTGGCCGATTCCTAAGCCACGCCGATTCCCAAAACACGAAGCGGCTTCGCTTTTTCGGTCCTCCAGGAATTTTTGCGGCTAAAAACTGGGCTACTGGTACTTTTCGTACTCGTACTCGTACTCAATGCAATGGTACTCGTACTCGAAGGGAAGTACCGCGATGCTCAGTACGAGAAAACCGAGACTTGACCTACTAAAATTCCTGACTGACCCCTTTTTCTAAAACTTCGGCGATCGCGACCTGAGCAGGGGCGTACCTTCGCACCTGCCACTCCAAAAACGCAGGAAGTACCCCAAGCTCCGTGCTCTGCTCGAGCTCCACGGCAAATAAACTTCCCAACGGAGCTGCCTTGGCCCAAGCGTGCACCAACTGCGTCATTTCCGCCTTGTGGCTCTCCCACATCGCATAAGGCGGACAGCAAATGACCACCCAAGGAACCGTATTGGCCCCCAACTCGGCAAACTTGCCCCCTCGGGACTCCAACCCATCGGCCAACGATTCCGACCAGCGAATCACATCCTGATCCAACACATCCACCTGGTCGGCTATCCCCAAATCCTCAGAAATCCTGCGGATTACCCTCGCTCCAGGCTTGAGAATCTCCCAAACCCACGCATGCTCGGCCCCCCTCGAGATCGACTCAAAGGCCAATACGCCCGAACCCCCAAAAAGGTCGAACGCTAGCCGATTCTCAAGCGTACCACCCAGAAGATTCATCACCGCCTCACGCGTCCGATCCTTCATCGGCCTTGTCCGCGGATCGCACGCAAACTCAAACCGACGCGACCGTAAATGCCCTGCGATGATCCTCAAAGTGATCGTTTCATGGTCCGCTTTTTTCATGGAAATCCCAACCCCTTATGCTTCCCGCCGCCATCCATTCCGCAATCCATAACACCTTCGAATCCATGAGACTCCTAAGAAGACCCACAATCCTCATCGCCAGCGGAATCCTCCTCCAATCGGCGACCCTGGCCCCAGTGTGGTCCCAATTGTCCGACCCGTCCAGCCCTACGGTACTCCCAGGCGGCTCAGTCCTCTCCGGCAAAAGCCCACTGGCCAAAGGCCAAGGAGCAGCAAGCCCCTCAAACTCCAACCTGACCCCAGAGCAACGCCAAGCCCGTCAACAAGCCAAACGCGACGCCGAACTCAAAGCCGAAGAATTCCGCATGACCACCTTCGGGGTCATCCCAGCCTCAGACAACTCCCCACTTGCGGCCTCCTTCCGAAAAGCCTCCGAAAACCTCCGCGACGCAATCGCCGATTTCACCCTCGCCCACGTGCGAATCCAACACCGTCTCAAAGAAGATCTCCCCGAGGGCGTCCGCGAAAAATGGCTCGAAAAACTCAAAGAATCAAACACCTCTCTGATCGCTTACCGAAACGCCGCAGCCGACCTCTACGCAAGCGATCCGACTCAGTACGCCGGCGTCGGCTCAATGCTCAAGGAAATGCTCATCGATGACGGCAAAACCGATCGCCTCGACCACTGGATCGATCCTGCCAAAAAAATCCTCGATGCCAAAACCCTCGTCGACGAGGACGTCCTCCTCTACGCCGGATACGCCGGTTTCTTCGAAGGCGATTTCGATCTGGTGCGACGCGCTTGGGCCGATCTCCAATCGACCCAAAAACTCGGCCCCCAAGAATCGATCATGCTCTCGAAAATCGACGAAATCGAAAAATCCTGGGCCGCCGAACTCCTCCGACGCCAAGAAGACAAAACCAAAAACAACCCCCAAGTCCGTATCCTCACGACCAAAGGGGAAATCGTCGTCGAACTCTTCGAAGACGATGCCCCCGAATCGGTCGCCAACTTCGTCTACCTCGTCGAACAAGGTTACTACACCCGCAAACCCTTCTTCTTTGTCAAAGAACACCTCCTGGCCCAAACCGGCTGCGAAAAAGGGGACGGCAAAGGCAACGCTGGATACGGGATCAAACCCGAATTCGACCTGCCTACCCACCGAAACCACTTCCGTGGCTCCCTGGCCTTCCCCGTAGGAATGAACGCCGATCCAGCCCAAGGCTCCCTGAGCTTCGCAGGTAGCCAATTCTATTTCACCTTCCTACCACTACCACTGGCCGATGAACGAAACGCCGTCTTCGGAAGAGTCGTCTCCGGAATCGAAATCCTAGGCCTGCTCAAAACCGTCGACCTTACCGATGAAGAAACCCGAAAAGACCCCAGCATCCGCCCCGATACCATCATCCGCGCCGAAGTCATCAACAAACGCCCTCACGATTACCAACCCACCCCAGTCGTCGGAAGACTCCCGCGCTAATCGACCACCCCACGAATCCTCCACGACCACTCCACGAAATGGTACTCGGACTCGAACGGCACCTCCCGGACCGATCCGGTAAATTCCCCGCCCGCTCAAATACCTAAACAGCCTGCCTTCGGAAGACTTGACCCACCCCAAGTTTTGTTATATTCTCCTTGGCCCATAGGAATTGCAATCGTCGCGGATGTGGCGGAATTGGCAGACGCGCTAGACTCAGGATCTAGTGGCCTAATACATATGGCCGTGGAGGTTCGACCCCTCTCATCCGCATTCCTATCCTTCGATTCTGCCCGCTCGCCGCTCTTTGCAATGCCAAAAGACTTTCTCGCAGGCCTCAAGCCCGAATACGACGTCGTAGTGATCGGTTCCGGCCTAGCAGGGATGACCTCTGCCAACATCCTCGGCCGCGCAGGGCACCGCGTTCTCCTCCTGGAACAACACTACAAACTCGGCGGACTTGCCACCTGGTTCAAACGACCCGGAGGGCATACCTTCGATATCTCCCTCCACGGCTTTCCCTACGGAATGCTCAAAAGCTGCAAACGCTACTGGAACGACGATATCGCCTCGAACATCGTCCAACTCAAGAACATCCGCTTCGATAACCCGATGTTCTCCCTGACGACAACCTACAACCGCGAAGACTTTACCTCGCTGATGGATTCCCATTTCGGAATCCCAAAACAAACGACCACCGAGTTCTTCGATACGGCCCGCTCGATGAACTTCTACGACGACCAATCCATGAGCACCCGAGAACTGTTCAACAAGTTCTTCCCCGGTCGCGAAGATATCGTCCGACTCCTGATGGAACCGATCACCTACGCCAACGGCTCGACCCTCGAAGATCCAGCCATCACCTACGGCATCGTCTTCTCGAACTTCATGGCCAAAGGTGTCTTCATCTACGAAGGTGGTACCGATGACCTTGTAAGCAAAATGCAAGCCGAAATGACCCGAAACGGCGTCGATGCACGTATCAAATGCGATGTCTCGAAAATCCTTGTCGAAAACGGCAAAGTCCAAGGCGTCGAAGTCAACGGGCGTACCATCCGCTGCCGCGCCGTCGTAAGCAACTCCAACCTCCGGTCGACCATCCTCGATCTCGTCGGACCAAAACACTTCGACCCGAAATTCCTCCAAGATACACAAGCCGTCCGACTCAATAACAGCAGCACCCAAGTCTACATGGCCGTCAAAACCGATGTCGAAATCCCCGAAGCGACCGGCGATCTGCTCTTCTGCTCAACAGCCCATGCATTCCGCACCGACCTGCTCCTGAACCGCAATATCACCTCGCGTACCTTCAGCTTCTACTACCCACGAACTCGCCCCGACGGAAAACAAAGACACGCCATCGTCTCGAGCACCAACGCCAACTGGAACGATTGGGCCGATCTGGACGAAACGGCCTACCAAGAAAGCAAAAAAGATCTCATCGAAAATACCCTCGATGCCCTCGAAAAGTACGTCCCAAACTGCAGAGAAAAAATCGAGTGGGCCGAAGCCGCTACTCCCCGCACCTTCAACCACTACACCAAACACGTCTCAGGCGCTAGCTTCGGCACAAAATTCGAAGGGCTCGCCGTCTCTAGAGCCTTACCCCAACAAATCCAAGGCCTCTACCACGCCGGCAGCGTCGGAATCATCATGTCCGGTTGGCTCGGTGCTATCAACTACGGTGTGATCGTCTCCAACGAAGTCGATCAAATGCTCTGCAAATCCTCCCTGAATCTATCTCCAACTCCCGGAATCCAATGATCACACGCAGGCGAGCCCGCGAAATCGTTCTCCAACTCCTCTTCGAAGAAGATCTCCACCCAACCCGCGACCATCAAGTCGCCAAAGAGTTCCTCAGCAAACGACTCCACCACCACGAACCCCTCGTCGCCTTCGCCCAATCCCTCATCGATGGGGTGCGAACCCACCGAAGCGAGCTGGATAAACTCCTCTCCAAACACTCCGCCAACTGGGCCATCCAACGCATGGCTACCATCGATCGAAACGTCCTGCGCATCGCCGCCTTCGAAATGCTACACGGAAATACCCCAGGACGCGTCGCAATCAACGAAGCCATCGATATCGCCAGACGATACGGCGGTCTACACTCGGGCGCATTCGTCAACGGAATTCTCGACCGCATCCTACGCCAAGAGGTTGCCTCCCTCGAAGCAAAATCCTAAGTTTAACGAAACGCTATCGACCCATCGGCTCCTGAAGAAAACCCCCAAACATGTCCAACCCCAACGGCGATCCTCAAGACTCCCTCGATAACATGCCCGCCATGCGCGCCCGTGTCCCCGATCACGTCGCCAGCGGTGAAATCAGCACCGGGGTTATCGTCGTCACCGGTGCGACCGAATTCGTTCTGGACTTCGTCCGAAACCTCCCAAGACCCAGCAGCATCGTCGCCCGCGTCGTACTCCCCCACGGAGTCATGCCCCAATTCATCGATGCACTCGCGAAAAATATCGAACTGTTCCGACAACGCTACGGCGAACTACCAGGAAGCCTCCCGGTCCCACCACCCCAAGCCAATCCCGCCTCAACCCTACCATTCGACGCGATCGCCTCAATTCCCGCCAGCAACCCTGCCAGCAACCAACAACCCCCAACCGCCTCGCCCCCTGGTCCACAAGCCCAACACACTCAACACACTCAACACACTCAACACACTCAACACACTCAACACACTCAACACACCCAGCAC
>Ga0208085_1000431_pt1 | contig 14986 bp, 9 predicted proteins | sample LakMenEpi21Jun10_FD_150721 | JGI IMG/M metagenome (GOLD analysis project Ga0208085, IMG submission 150721) | Freshwater microbial communities from Lake Mendota, WI - 21JUN2010 deep hole epilimnion (SPAdes) | ecosystem: Environmental > Aquatic > Freshwater > Lentic | place: Lake Mendota, Madison...
TAGGCTTGCGTTTGACATTCCTCGGGTCGGTGACCTCTGCGGTGGCGACTGTGATGAGCATATCGGCTGCAACCGGATACTTTTTGTCTTGGCTTTGGGCCAATCCCGTACCGCGTACGTTGTGCTTTTCGTCTCGATAAGCCCCTTGGATTTCCGGTACGAGATCTTGTTCTTTGGTGAAGAATTTCGTTGCGATGGTCGCATTATTGCTGCGTGGTTCGAGCGCGAAGGTCGTCCCGCCAAAGTAGGTGGTATCGGAGTCTTTCGAGTTTAGCGATAGGCGTTCGAGTTCGTCGACCCAGAGGATGTCCCCTTGGAGAAACGTCTCGACCTTTTTCCAATCGGCGAGATTTTTGGTAGATGTTTTCAGGATCGGGACATCGAAGGCAACTTCGTCTTTGAGCTGCGCGATCTCTTGGTCCAAGGCTGCGTGGCGCGAGGAGTACCACCACCAACTTGCGGCCAGCAACCCGGCGGCTGCTGCACCGGCGAGAATGTATTTACCAATCGGTTTTTTGCGTTCTATCTTCTTGCGAGGGTTCGCAAAATCGATCAAACGGTCGGTGGTGTTTGGGAATTGCAAGGCACCCAGTACTGGGGCAAACCTGCCGACGGTTTGTGTTGTTGCGGCTACTGAGATGTCTGCTCGTTCGGCCATGGTAAACGGATCGAGCATCTTCACAGGCATATCGGTCGCCTGACTCAAGGCTTGGGCAAAGGGAGCCAGGGAGTCTTTCGTCCAGACGATGAGTTGATCGACTTTCAAGCCCGGGCGCTGCGAGACGGCCGACATGAGAGTCCGCTTGACTTCGCTCGCAAGGATCTTGACCGACTGGGAGTCTTGTGGATCTGTCGGAGCGTAAAAACTTCGCATGAAAACCGATTTGCCTCGCTCGGTGATGACCACATCGGCCTCGTCGTTGAGCAAATCGATAAACAAGGTCGTTGAGTTAGCCCATTCGGGATGTTTGGCGATCGCACCGGCGGCAGCGGCCATCGGGCGCAGGACCATGTGCTTGAGGGTTAATCCTGCATCGGAGACCGTCGAGTCAATTTTTTGGATCAGCGCGGGACTGATCGCACCGACGATGCAATCGATGCTTCCCTCAAGGTGTGAGGGCATGGTGATAAAATCAAGAGGCCAGCTTTCGTTGACGTTGGCAAAGTAGCGGGGAGCTGCAAAACGCACCATATCGGGTAGTTCGTTGTCGTCGACCAACGGCAAGGTGATCGCGCGCAACTCGATATCGTTGCGGCTAACGCAAGCGATGACGTTTCCCCCTTTGATGCCTCCCTGTTGGAGCAGTTCTTTGAGCGCCGAGGCAGCCTGGGGACTCCCCCAAGGTTGGGTGGCTTGATCGAGCTCGATCGGAGCGCTCATGACCTTTTCGATCGAAACCCCGGTCAAGCCGATGGTCCCAACCGCCAAGCGCACCTCGCTGGAATCGCATTCGATGCTGATGAATTTTGACATGCTGATTTACTCGTCGATGCAAACTGTCTTGTTGTGAATTCTTAGTGTTCGATTCGCTCGTCGCTTAAGGAGTCGAAACGATCGCATTTCCCATGGCCCGTTGGCCGAGTGTCGACTGGCTGAAACCTCGACCCAGGTGGTCGAGTTTTCGGTACAGGACGATCACAGGGACGGCACCCGAACCATCGATGACCGCTTCGGTTCTTGCAAACCCAGAGGACTGCTCGAAGTATCCGACGCACTGGACCCGCATGACATCCCCGCCACCGGTGACAAGCGGAGCGATGGTTTTCATTTGGTCGAGTGTCAGGATCCCTTCGACCATCGGCCAGGTCTCATACTTGCGATTTTCCGTATCCGATTGGGAGGATCGCGATTCGAGCAACTTATCGAGGATCTCGTCGGTCATCCCAGGGAGCCCGCCGAGGATTTCTCGGGGAGCTTCATTTATATTAATCCGCCCTGGCAGCATTGGAGCCTCGACAGTAGTGACTTTATCCATAAGCATCGGCAAATAGAGGGACATTTGTATCGGTGATGCCGTCAGTGGGGAGGTGAAGCGGACTTCGCGCCCCTCGATGTTGGCAGTGAAGCTCGCGTCGATGAGTTCCAGTACTCCGTTGACTTGGAATTGCCCAGGTTGAGTCTCATCGATCCCCAAGGCCTCGAAGCTCGAAGCCGACCAAGGTCGGGTTTCTGAGGGCTGCACGCCATTGCCGCCGGCCCCACCCCCGGGGATGCCACCCCCTTGGCCGCCTCCGCCGGGGCCATTGTTTCCTGGACGGCCACCGCCGCCCTGTCCACCGCCACCTGCTTGTCCGCCACCCGCACGGCCCCCGGCCGGTGGTTGAGCGAGCGTCACAGGCATCGACACAAGCGAGAATACTGGGTTGGTGAATTCCATTAGTGAAAAACTGCTTCGGCCGCCGCGACCGCCGCCGCCACCTCCGGGTCTACCCCCAGCGCCGGGTCCGCCACCGCCACCTCCACCGGGTCTACCGCCAGCACCCTGACCGCCTCCTTGTCCGCCGCCGCCACCGCCACCGCCAGCACCAGGCCCGCCTCCGGGTCTACCACCGCCGCCGGGTCTGCCGCCAGCACCAGGACCGGCACCACCTGCGCCAGGTTGTCCGCCAGCTTGTCCGCCTGGCAAGCCTCCTGCACCGGCCAGTCCGGCAAGACCTGCGAGCCCCCCGCCGTTGCTCGGGCCGAGCGTGCGGTAAGCGATCACGAAGGTTGCAAGATCCTCACCGACGACTGCGGCAAGGTCTGATCGAAACGACGTCATGTCTTGCGTGTTGAGATTGACTCGGGCAGTGCCATCCTGCGTCGCGTTTCGCTCTTTGGAATAGAGAGTCAAATACATGGCCCACCCGAGATCCGGCGGGGTGGTTTGTGCGTCTTGCCCCGTGCCTGTCGAACCGCCTGAGCCGGCTCCCATGGCACCGTTTCCCATGGCACCGTTTCCCATCGTTCCAGTCATCATTGCCGCATTTGCTTCGTTTGCCTCAAGGATTCCGTTGCGATTTTGGTCCAGGCCGAACAGCAGGTAGGGTGTGATACCTTTGACCAAGAGCAATTGCTCGATCGAGTTGAGGGGACCGTTTGCGGCTGCGTAGGGATTGGGCAATTGGGTGTAGTAGTCGCTCTCGGCGCCGAACTCGCGGGGTTCATCATCGGGATCGATGAAGTCCAGGATGGCATCGGCGGTGTACTCGTCCATACCAGGCAATGCCATGAGCAGATCTCGACCGATGCTAGAGCTACTTGCTGCCGGGGCACCCGCGCTGCCAGCAGTGCCTTGAGCGCCCGAGGCGCTCGATGTGCTAGGCGTTGGCATGATGGAATCGGACATCGCTCCGAGCAAAGCGGCTGGAGCCGAAAGTGCTGCATCGATCGTCGGCAGGACATTGAGATTCAGTCGGGCTGACTCATTCTGAAGTCCGAATCGGACCCCTGAGTATTTACCGTCCTCATTCAGATTTGGTGCGATAAGCGTGTAGTTGCAAGGGTTCGCAGGATCGGGGGTCTGAAGTACGGGGATCGCTTGAAAGACATTCGGATTGTTGAATGTCCCCCCGGCCTCCAACCTCCCAGCGCGGCTGTAAGCCACAAATAGCCTAGCCGCATCGATTCCCGAGTCCGCAGCGTATCGGGCTTGAATGCTCTGCCCGGTGATCCTCGACTCCTCATGCCCTAATAGCATGGACTTCATAAAGGCTGTCGAGGCCAAGGTCACTGCGGAGATTACGATTAATACTGCCAAGAGCAAGAAACCGCGACGCGGTTTGGACCACGAACTTGTGGTTGGGACTCGAAGCGACTTCAAACCGTTCCTCGGCGGTTGTATCCGTTTTTTGGTTTTCATAATCCTAAAGAACTCATTCCGTTCGAGGATGTTCCGCCAGAGGTGGCTCCAGCAGGGCTTGCTAACAGTGCCGCGCCGGGGATCAAAATGTTCATCGAATAAAGCTCGATCCCGTATTCCTGGATCATCGAATTATTGAGAGTCGAAAGCGAAATCCCAGGTGCCAACGGATTGGTCCGTGCCGAAGACTCGCGCTGCATGGCGATGGTCACCTTCACGACACTCGGAAGTCCCAACGAGGTGGAATCCCATTCGGTCTGCCATCCGTTGGCCCCGAAATACGAAAAATCGATCCCTAGAACCTCCGGGGCGATGATCTCGCCGGTCCGGATCAATTGGTCGCTGTTGCCCATCTCATAAGCATACTGCGTGACGGCTCGATCGAGCGATCGACGGACCAGTCCCCCGCTTTGTCCTGCAGTGCTCCCGGCGCTCGAGGTGGCGATCTGCGAGGTCAAGCTCGCTAAGGGGTCTTGGACCCCATCGGATCGGGGTGCTTGGACGTAATAGCCAACTGTCTTGATATCGCTGGGCATATCCCCGAGTGAGCCGGTGTTCATATTGCCCGGTTGGATCACGTACTCGTCGGGACGAGGCAGACGGCTCACGTCGACTTCGAGCGACGAAGCCGACCCGAAAATCCCAGGTGGAATGACTGTCGGTCCGGCCACTGCACCTTCTGCACCGGCCATCGATCCGGAGCCTGAAGCGCCCATCCCACCCGCAGCGCCGCCTCCAAGACCACCGGACATACCTCCCGCGCCGGTTGCTGACCCCGCCCCGCTCCCACCGCCTGTGTTGCCATTGGCTCCGGAGTTTCCTCCTGCGCCGCCTGCTGGAGGATTCGAGGTTCCCGACGAACCTGGATTTCCGCCCGCTCCAGCTCCGCCCGCGCCCGCTCCAGCTCCACCTGTAGCTCCACCCCCGGCAGCTCCAGTCAAGGCTCCGAGTGCTCCACCGGTTGCGTTGTTCATCGCATTGCCGAGCATCTGGTCCAGACCGCTCGTATCGTAAGGGTAATACCGCACCGTAGTGCGAACATCCTCGGCGATCATGTTGAGGATCGCTCTTGCCATCTGCGCTTGGCGTACGCTATCGCGACCTCGGGTTTCGTTGACCAAAAACAATTGCACCAGTCCACCGATCAAGATCGAGACGACGGCCGTCAGGGCCAACGCCAAAAGAAGCTCCAGAAGCGAGAAACCGCTTCGGAGCACCGGTTGGTTCTCCGGCTCCAATCGATCGTTTTGCTTGGTGAAAGTTCGCTGGATCACTGCACACCTCCTGCCGGGGCTGCAGCACCCGATGCACCACCTGCCCCCGATGCGCCACCTGCACCGGTCGAGCCACCCGTGCCGGTCGACGCCGCCGGAAGGGTATCGAGACCGAGCGCCGGATCGATCATCCAACGCACAATGTAGAAAACCTCTTTGTTCTCATCGGCTCCCGCTTGGTCCGTCACGCTGAGTCGGATTCCTACCATGTCCTTGCGCGCAGCCGATTCGGTCTGCAGTTGAAAATACCAGGTCCCCCGGGGGACCGTATCGGTTATGGGCATCCATCCTACGGCTCCTTGCAAGGGGATCGCTCCGGTTACGACCTCGGCCATTTTGGATTCCGCAAGGATCTGTGCGGTGGCCAATCGGTGGGCGATCAAACCGTTGTCGGTGGCTGTCCGTGTGATTTGGGCCAAGATGGCCGCTGACATGGCCAGGATCGCAAGGGCCAAGACGACTTCGAGAAGACTCATGCCGAGTCTAGACGAAGTTCCCGAGGGTATTCCGGTCCGATGGTGTCTAGGCATACTAAAACCCTCCTTGAATTGCAGGACCTGGAGCAATTGCAGGGACTGAGGCAGCATCCACGGGCGACAACCGCACGGAATTCGATCGGCCTGTTACGCCCCTGAGTTGGATCGCCATGCGCCGTCCTCGGGAATCGGCCAAGATGATCTGCGCCGTCGTAGACGAACCGTCGGGATACAACAGAAGCGGAGAGGAGATCCCGCCGGTGGTGGCTACCCCGATGCCACCGATGGGGGGAGCCTCGCCGTTTCGCTGCAGTTCCAAAGCGTTGCGGGCATCGACGACCGTTTCGATCCCGAGAAACTGAACATCCCCGGCGAGTTGTTTTGCATCCTCTCCAAGTTGTCCTGTGGTTATCCCAACGGTCCCCCCGGCGAGTCGATCGGTTTTGACCAATCCACCGGCATTCATGACCGTCGCGCCTGCGGAGGCATCGGAGTCCTCGTTGCCGCTGAGCCAAGGTTCTATCGAATAACTGTTTCCGTTGAGTGTCGCTCGGAAGACTTGGGCCTGTCCGGTCCGCATCGCTTCGACTCTCGCTTCGAGCAACTCGTTCTGGAGTCGTTCAGCCGATTGGAGCAAGCGACGTCCGTAGATCATCGAATCCAAGGTGGGGAAAGCAAACGCGGCTATCACCACCAGGATGATCAGTACGAGAATGACCTCGAAAAGCGTGAATCCGTTACGACGCGACGATGTCATCGGAGGTCCCGGATTGTCCATCCGCTCCTAAGCTTCTTAGCTCAAAGGTCGATCCGTTGAGTTTGTACTCGTAGGGACGATTCCAGGGGTCCGAAGGGATTTTGTCGAGCAGTTTGGTCCAATCCCCGGGGTTGGCCAAATCCGCTGGCTGGGTCATCAGCGAGTCGAGCGAGGCGGGCAACTGCTGCATCATCAGTTGGTACTGCTTGACAGCCGAGGAGAGCTGAGCCAATTGTGCCGTTGCAGCACGCTTGTTGGCCTGATCGAGCACGCCGGTGAAGTTACGGATGGCAAAGCCCGCGATGACGACCAAGATGATCAGTACGAGCATGACTTCCAAAAGGGTAAAACCACGGCGGAAGTTCCGGCTAGATCTGCGATTGTTTTTCATAATTAATCCTCCAATTTCGTATGGTAAAGCGTTCTATTGAATTTTAAATCGACTCGTTTGCGACCCGATGCTGGCGGTTCGTTCGGCGATGTTTTACCCCAAGGTGTTGGCGCTGTTAAGGACCGGGAGCATCAGCGCCAGGACCACAAACATGACCAGACCCGCCAGGATCAAGAGCATCACGGGTTCGAGCAGTCGGATGACCGTCTCGAGCCTTCGAAATGTCGTTCTTTCCAAGTTCTCGGCGATGTTGACCAATACCGTATCGAGCGTATTGGATTCTTCAGCAACCGAAATCATTTCGACGACTGTCGGTGGAAAGTGACCCGATTTTTCGAGCTGTTTTGCAAGTCTCTGTCCCGCAGTGATCTCCGTACTTGCCGAAGCGACCGCTTCGGAAAGTATTTTGTTTCCCGCGGCGTTGCGACTGATATCGAGCGACCTTAAGATTGGAACCCCGTTCTTGAGCAAAGTTCCGAGCACACGGCAAAAACGGGCGACCGCGAGGTTAAGAAAAACTCCACCGATCAACGGGGTTTTGATTTTGATCAAGTCGGCTCGGTACTGGCCTTCGGTCGTATCGAGGTACTTCTTGAGCAGGAGGACCAGACCGGCGATTGCACCGAGAACCACCCACCAATAGTTTTGAACAAATTTGCTGATCCCGAGCAACAGCTCGGTCGCAGCCGGCAAGCCTTCTTTGGCTCGCATGCTCTGGAAGATTCCTTCGAATTTCGGCACGAAGAAAATCAAGAGTACCGTCACGACGACCACACCGACGCCCATGACGAAGACGGGATAAGCCAACGCTCCGAGCGTTTTGCCTTTAAGTTCCTCTTGCTGCTCGACGAACCCCGAGACGCGTTCGAGGGCGTCTTCGAGAAACCCCCCTTCGCTCCCAGCGCGGGTCATATTGACAGCCATGTCGTTGAAGATTTTTGGGTAACGGGCCATCGCATCGGGCAACGATTCGCCTTCTTCGACCTTGGCTTTGATCTCCGAGATTGCGTTTCTGAGCGTACGGCTCGAGCCGCTCTGTTGCGAGAGCACCGAGAGGGCTTTGAGCATCGGAACGCCGCTTCGAAGCAGCGAGGCCATCTGGCCATAGAAGGAGGCCATCTGCGAACCGCTAACGCGGCCGGTTTTCCGTACTTGCCGGGTCTTGTCGAGTTTGATCGAAATCGGAAACAGGGACTTCGACCCGAGTTGCATGGCTGCATCCCGAGTGCTCGCGGCCGTGACGCTACCCGTGACGGACTTTCCGGCAAGATCTCTTGCGATGTAGGCGAAATCAGGCATGTGAAACCTCGTTGCTCGGTTGCTTCTTGGCGATCCTAACCAATGCTATCCCCTTTGGTCGCCCGTAGAACTTCATCCATGCTGGTGGTCCCTTCGAGTACTTTGCGAAATGCATCCATTCGCAAGGTCAACATTCCATGCTTGAGACCTAGCTTCTTGATTTCGAAACTGCTGGCTCGATCGTGCGCCAACTGACGGATCTCTTCGTTGGTAATGAGCAGTTCATAAATACCAAACCGGCCCGAGTAGCCTAGACCACGACAGACTCGGCATCCCTCGGGCATGTAAAGGGGCTTACCGTCGAGCTGTTCCCAAGGGAAATCCCGGGGCAGTTCGTCGCGCGTGGGATGGTAAGGTTTCTTGCACTGAGGGCACAGACGGCGAACGAGCCGTTGGGCCATGATCCCTTCGACGGTGCTGGCGACCAAGAAAGGTTCGATTCCCATGTCGATGATCCGGGTGAACGAACCGGCCGCATCGTTGGTGTGGAGTGTGCTGAATACCGTGTGACCGGTCAACGAAGCTTGGATGGCGTTTTCGGCCGTTTCAGCATCCCGAATTTCACCGATCAGAACGATGTCCGGGTCATGCCGAAGAATGCTTCGCAACGAGGCAGCAAAGGTCAAACCGATCTTGGGGTGGACCTGGATTTGGTTGATCCCATCGAGTTGGTACTCGACAGGGTCCTCGGTTGTGATGATCTTGTTCTCCGAAGATCGAATCTCCAAAAGAGAACTGTAAAGCGTGGTCGTTTTACCCGAGCCGGTCGGGCCGGTAACAAGGATGATCCCGTGGGGGATGCGGATCAACTCGCTGAACTGACGATAGGTTTCCTCCCCCATACCGAGGCTTCGCAAGTCGAACTTCATGGCCCCCTTGTCCAAGATCCGCATGACAAGGCTCTCGCCGTGAATCATTGGGATGACCGAGACGCGAATGTCGATTTCCCGACCGTGGACCCTGAGCTTGATTCGCCCGTCCTGAGGCAATCGCTTCTCGGCGATGTTCAACTTGGCCATGATCTTCAAACGCGAGATGATGGCAGCTTGGAAACGGTTGATTTCCGGAGGCACAGGTTGGGTCTGAAGGATACCGTCGATGCGGTAGCGTACGACGATCCCGCCGGCTTGGGATTCGATGTGCACGTCACTGGCCCGAGCGTCGATCGCCTCGACTAGGATCTCATTGACGAGCCGAACGACCGAGGCTTCCTGCGCCTGTTCGCTCAGTTCGCTGCCGTCGGCCTCGAATTTTTCGAGCAGCTCGATCTCGTCGTCTTCATCGCTCCGGGCGGCCATAAGGCCTTCGACCGTTTCGCTACCGACACCCAAGTGTTTCTTGACGAGCTTGGCGATCTCAATCTTCTCGGCTACCAGCGGGACGACTGCACAATTCAGGGCCGCGGCGGCTTCGTCTAATGGGTAGAGCTCGAGCGGATTGCTCGTTGCGACATAGACGCGACGGCCTTCCTTCCTGACCGGGAAGATCGCATGGCGATAAATTAGTTTTTGTGGGAAGGACTGTAGCAAGGAAAGATCGACGTTGGCCTCTCGCAGATCGATGTAGTCGATCCCTAGTTCATCGGCGATCGCCTTGAGCGCGACTTCCTCTTTGATGAATCCCTTTTGCACGACGCTCTCGAGAATCCCGCCGCCGTTCATCGCCGCGCGCGACTCGTCCATTTGGGCTTGGTTGACCAGCCCGCGTTGTACCAAAATATCTCCAGCTTCAAGCATCATCGATTCGATTACCTTGCGTTAGCGATTGCCTCGGGTATTTCGGTTTCCGCCGCCGGTGTTGCCACCGCGTGTGTTGCCACCGCCAGTGTTGCCACCGCCAAATCCTCCTCGGTTTCCACCGAAGCCTCCTCCGCCAGCACCCTGCGCGCCGAATGGGTTGCCACCCCCTCCTTGCATGCCACGGAAGCCTTGACCGCCACCTTGGCCTCCCATACCCGGGACGCCGAACATCATGCCTGGGTTGCCACCTGCTGCGTTGGGAAATCCCATCTGCATACCACCACCTGCATTCCCGCCCCCAAATGCGCCTGGATTGAAATTCCTGAACGCTTGGAATGGGTTGGATTGGGGTTGGTTGCTGTTGGCAGGTGAGGAAGTTTGGGGATTGGTCGTCGAGGAGGTCCTGGCTTGAGCTCCAAAGACCGACGAGAGTGCCGATCGGACGGTGTTGGGATTGATCCCGGCGATCGGAGCGACGACAAAACTATCTTCGCTGCCCTCTGCGGTATTATCGAGCATGGTGACGAATTCTTCGACTTGTTCAAACAATTGCTTGGGTGCAACGACGATCAAGGAATTGTTTTTCTTGTCGCTGGTGATGGTCATCGTCGATTCCTTGAGCTCCTTGGGGGCCGCTCCACGTCGTCCTCCACCCCCGCCGCCACCGCGAAGGGCTTCGATGAACTCTTGAGGGCTTGGCGGACGCTGCGCGTTCTGCGCACCGGCGGCGCCTCCGAGACGATCGGCAAACACACTCCGCACCGTCGTTTCGACTTCGGTGACCGAGGCATTTTTAAGGTAGATGATGTTCGGTGTACCGCGGGTTTGCGGGTCGACAGGGCTGTTGTCGGTGTCGATGATCTGAATCAATTCTTCGATCAACTGCATATCGAGCGGGTTGGCTTGGACCCATAGGGCGTTGAGCCGAGGGTCGGCGGTGATCGAAACCTCACCGCTGGAGGTCGACGTGCTGCTCGAAGCCGCCGAGCCCCCTCCGCCGCCCATACCCAAAAGGCTTCCGAGGAATCCGCCGCCACCGAGAACACTCGATGCGACTTCGCCGAGCAGGCCGCCACCCCCGGCCGAACCGCCACCGCCGGAGGAAGCTCCGCTGAGGACGCCTCGGATGAGCTCTTCGGCTGCCAAGGCCGAGATATGCTTGAGGTAGATCACCGTCGGTTCGGAAGGCCCTGAGGCCATTTGCTCTTGAACCACTCGGGAGATCTCATCGAATTCGTTGAGCAGTTGGGGATCATCGCTCGTGACGATCAAGCCCGCTGGGCCTTGGAAAACCCGCAGTTCATTTTTCCCCCCGACCGGTTCGCCTGGGCTGCTCGGTGGTTGGTCCGAAGGGCTCGCAGGGTCGCTCGACTCGGCTGGATCTTGATTGAGCTTGGTGTACCGCACACTCGAGACGGACGATACGCTGTTGGGGAATTTAAGCGGCTCGTTCGATGCGGCCTTTTGGCCCGGTACCTTATCGGCAGCCGGTTGAGGCTGAGCTTCGGGTCGAGAATTAGGTTGAGAATTGGGCTGGGAATCAGGCTGGGCCTCGGGTTGAGCAGGTGCTCGGTTGTTAGGCTGGTTGCCACCACCGGATTCGATCTTGCGAATTCTTCCTTTTTGATTGGTCGCCTGCCAGAGCACATCGATTTGATCGAGGAACTTGTCGGCGGACTTGCCTGAGTAAGGCAAGAATCGGGCTTTTTCGCGGAGTCCATCGAGGGTCGGGCCAGTGCTTTCGACCTTCTTGAGCAGCTCTCGGACTTGAGAGACCTCCTGAGGTGTGCCTTGGACCATGATTCTCCGAGCGATCGTATCTCCGTAGAAAATAGGTCCCTTGGCTCCGCCGTCTTTGTCTTTAGCGCTCGATTTCCCGAAGAACTTTTCGAGGGTCATGATCGCCGCTTGGGTATCCATTTTCCCAAGGTCGATGACCTCGAAATCGCTGGTCTGGCCCGAGAGGGTTTCGATGATTTCTTCGATGGTTTTGTGATCGGTCGGAGTTGCCCGAGCGATGATGTTGTTGGATTTTGGGTCCAGAGCCAAGTTGATATTTGTCTGGCCAGAGAACTGCGTTTGCAGTACATCCATCGTTGTTTGAGGGTCGGAGCCTCGAATGTTATGGCTCCGCACAGCGACTTGTTCGGCTGTCGTCGAAGAGCTCTTGCTATCGGTTTGCTCGACGTCGACTTGGGTCACGAGGTCCCTGAGCTTTTGTAGCTTGTCAGGGGTTCCGGTCGCGTAGAGGGTCGTTCCAAAGGCGTCGGTCGAAATGCTCAGATCTTCCGAAACATTGGCGTTGTCCTTGAGCCCCAAAAGGGGCCTTGCAATCCCGAGAAGCTCCTCGGAACTCATGTTCTTGAGCGCGATCGCAACGATCTTGGACATCCGGCCCGCATCGGGCATCTCGGAGCGTTCGATCGTCTCGCGGATCATCCTCAACTTGCCACCCGTCTCGGTCACGAGCAACTGATTGGCAGATGGCAACGCAACGATTGAGCCCTGAGGACCGAGCAGCGGCTTGACCTCCTTCTCGGCCTCCTCGACGCTCAAGCGTGAGAGCATGAAAACGGTTTTGCAAATCTCGAAATCCCCGCGTGTGTCGAGGTCCTTGGAAGGAACCAATTCGGTCAACTCACGGATCAAGCCGCGGACAAGTTCTGGATCTCCAGCCCCCAGGTCGATGCACAGCAGCGCACGTTGCTTGCGGACCAGCGTGTAGCCTCGGTTCAGCAGCACGCCGTTCATGATATCCATCGCTTGGGAAACACTGTAGACGCGGTACGGATCGCGGTAGGTGAACGTCCCAGGAGGGAAAAAATCGGTCTGAAGGCTCAACTCGGCTTCTTTGGCAAGCCATTTCAACACATCCGACCAAGGTGCCGAGTTGAAGTTCACTCGGAGCCCGAATTCGCCAGGAACCCCCGTCGGGACCGACGAGGAATTCGCCTCGCGGCTCGCCATCGGAGCCCCGTCCTTCGACTCGCCCGGGGCCTCTAGGGCCCCTTGTGCGACCGTCGCTGGGTTCGAGTCACTCGGCTCGGTAGGCTTGCCCGCGATCGGTCCGATCATTCCTGCCCATTTGGTCCTCTGCTCGTCGTTGAGAACTTCATTGAGCTGCTTGGACAACTCCAAAGCCCCCTTCTCAGGGCCGAGTTGGCGCATCAAGCCTCGCTTGCCCTCGACAATCGTCTGTATTTTTGCCAATTGCTCTTCGTTGACCGCAAGCGATTCTGCGATTTGAGGTTCGAGTGCTGCGGCCAATCCAAGCCCCTGGAGCCGCAACTGCTCGGCTCGCACTTGCTGCTGGGCGTTGAGCATCGTCATCCCGGCGATCTCGACCGAACGCAGGTTTTGGCGGGCTCGCTCCTTGCGCTGGATCGGATCCTCGATGGACCGCAATTCAGCAGCAAAATCGATCGCCTTGCCCTCGTGCTGCTTGACCAAATCACGCAACTTCGTCAACTGCTCGTCGCTGAGTCCCAAGTCGGCGGCGATGTTCGGTTCGGTCAACGCAGCAAGCACCCCGACAATGTCCGGATTGCCGTCGCTGCGTCCTTCGTTCGGGGCAGCCATCGAAATGGCACACGATAGAAGTAAACTGCCGAATAGCTTGGAGTTCCGACGCAACCTAAGAGATCGGCGGTTGGTGTTTCGCATAGTTTTCGTTGCCGCAATGGATCGCTGAGACTTAAGGAGTTGATCGATTCGAGGGGTTCTGCAGGTTGAGCCGACCCTGACTGTAGTTCAAAGTCAACAATTTCCCAGGTCTTTTGCTCGGCTAAGGAAACATTCCAGCCCAACAAGTCCCCAAAAATGCCGGTTTTGATAGCAAATAACCCATTTGCCACCTTGCCTTGCATTCCTGCAAACCCCGTGTTTTGTCAAAGGTTTCGAGCCTCAGGCGTGCTAAAGCCGGAAAGCTTTGCGGCTTGGGAGGTTTGCAGGACCCAGGCAAGCTGCCTTACTAGAATTCGATACCCGCTTGGGAATCTTGGATTTGCAAACGTAATACAGGGTGTTAAGGGGCCCGCTTGCGCAGTTTCCTTTGGAGCGATCTTCGATGGATCCCCAACCGCCGCGACGCCTCGGAGATGTTGTTGCTGCAGTCGGCAAGTACGCGATGGATGTGCTCCCATTCGGCTTGAGCCAACGTCGGCACGGGTATCTCCTCGTCGGACTCGGGCATTTCGACGTCGGTACCCCCGCGTTTGAAGGCGTTGAGGATGTCGTCGACATCGGCTGGTTTGGGAAGAAAATTCACCGCTCCGAGTTTGATCGCGTCGATGGCCGTAGCGATGCTGCCGAACCCCGAAAGGATCAGCACGCGGACTTCAGGCGAAATTTGCTTGATGTCCTGAATGAGGCTCAGCCCGGATCGCCCGGGCATACGAAGGTCCACGACGGCAAGATCCGTCGGGGTGAGTTTGAATTTTTCGACCGCTTCGTCGCAAGTCCCTGCCACGAGCACCCGGAATCCGCGTTCCTCAAAAGCCTCGGCAAGGCGATCGCGAAGGATGATGCTGTCGTCGACGAGCATGATGCTCGAGAGGCCCGAAAGTGCGTCTGATTCGGCCGACATAGTTTTCACTGCCCGTTGATGAATTCGAAACGATCCCGCGGCAAGCGAGTCGATGCGTCTTTATTGTAATCCATCCTAACGTAGTTCATCAGTGCCTTGATGCTCCATCGATCGTCGAGTTTCCTTGCTCGGGATTCCATCGGGGTGATGGTACTGATCATACAGTCCGCGCAATCCGACGAGTTCGAGCCGGATATTTCGCAGCCCGGATTGCGAAATCCAGTTGCAATAAGCATCGATCGTGCCGGCTAATTCGAGCGTGACGCTCTGGTTTTTGGTTTCCAGGAGTCGAATGCCACCTGGCAGATCGCTCAAGCCACCCCCTGGGGCACCCTCCGGGCCGATCTCGGCGCGAAGCAGGTGCGTGGTTCGCACTTCGTCGAGCCTCGCTGTCCGAACAATCTTGCCCTGTCTCAAGACCCCAACTTGGTCGCACAGACTCTCGATCTCGCTGAGGATGTGCGAGCAAAGCACGACGGTCGATCCTTGCTGATGGATCTCTTGGATCAAATCGATGACGGTGAACCGCACCGAGGGGTCAAGGTTTTCGGTCGGTTCATCGAGAATCATCAAGGGGCTCGGGCAGCCCAAGACGCAGCAAATCGATAGCTTCCGACGCATCC
>Ga0208085_1000442_pt1 | contig 14546 bp, 10 predicted proteins | sample LakMenEpi21Jun10_FD_150721 | JGI IMG/M metagenome (GOLD analysis project Ga0208085, IMG submission 150721) | Freshwater microbial communities from Lake Mendota, WI - 21JUN2010 deep hole epilimnion (SPAdes) | ecosystem: Environmental > Aquatic > Freshwater > Lentic | place: Lake Mendota, Madison...
TGATGTTTGTGAGCCGTTGGTGACATCATTGCTGTCATGAATTCTACCACTCTGTCGTGAAGCATGTTTTCCAATTTGTGGTACGTGCCTGGAGGGTGTGACATTAGTAGTGCCAAGTTTGGTACCATGTGGCGAGGTTTGTTTTGCCGTTTCCGGTACTTGTTATGTTCGTGGTGAAACATCCAGAAGAGTTCGTCTTTGTTGAGTGCGGCAATGGCTTGCTTTCTTTTGCTGGCAGACCATTGCCGCAGTTCCTCTGGTGTGGGACACTCTAGTCAGCTGCTTTGTAGATCTACTGGTGTGTACTCGTATTCGCTCATAACCGAGTTCAGCATCTGTAGCATCTTGGGTAGTTGGATCCAGGGTACCTTGATTGTGTGGTCCAGGGCCTGTTGGTGTTTTTGGTGCTTGTTGATGGTAACAATGCGTTCTTCACCATGAGGTCCTTTCTCTGGTTTGATTGAAATGTCAATGATGAGTCTTGCTTTGTCCAATGTGGTGTTGAACAGGCATGCTTTTGGATGGACTTTGTCTTTGCATGCTGGAGGAAGTTTGGTATTGCATGCCAATTGGATTCGTTCGATGAAATCCGCAGATAATGCAATAGGAATGTGGATTGGATTGCTCATTGTTTCCCATCCTTCTGGTCTACCAATGTAGGCCATCATGAGGAGAATTTCGTGCTGCTTATGGTGACTAGTCTTGATCACCATTTGGCAGTAGTCGTTGAGGCCATCCATGTTGAACTTCCGGTATAACGGTTCAGATGTGATTTTTGCATCGTTTGATGGCACTTGTGGGTATCCCCTGTTGACGTATTCTGTAGCTGACAACGGAAGGTTTGTCCACTCTGGTGCTTCCTCTATTTGGTAGACTCGTTGAGGTTTCCTTGTGACAACTGATTTGTGAAGTTTTTCTTGTCGTGAAACGTAACCATAGGTGGGTAAAGAAGGGTGAATCTTTTTCCTTCTGTCCTCTACTTCTATTGGTTCAGTTGAGTAGATGGGAATGGTTGCAGTTTGATCCCATGGTACTCCCATTGGTTTCCGAGGTACTTCTTTGTGGAACACTGAGCTTGGGTAGGCTTCACTTTGTGGTCTTGGTGGCCTTTTGACTTGTGGTGGACTCATCGTTTGGTTGCAATGTTTCTGCCTTCTGGCTTCTTCAATCGACTCGTCAATTGATTGCAATCGGACTTGTGCCAATCTCAAACTGTATTGATATTGGTTCCGGATTTGGGTATTCTCGTCTGTGTCCGGAGTTTCGGCGATGAGTGTGTCGTATTTGTGACGAATCTCTTCAACTTGATGTTGTTGTTTGAAGAGATCCTTGATGACTTCATCGATTTCTTGCGCTGTCATCTGCCACAAGTCTTTGTGTTCTTTCATCAGATAGTCTCTTTGATTGTGCAAGAGGTCCAGTTCTTCTTGGAGCATTTGCATTCTGATGTCGAAGAATTGGAGGCGAGTGTGGTAGTATTGTCGTTCCAATTCTTTTTGCGAGGTCGGTTGTTGACCGAAGATGGGGCTTCTCTGCCGTTCTGCGTTGAGGAGGAAGTCATTTGTTTTCCTTCTCAGTTCGCGTGTCTGCTGCATTTCATTCTGGCACTCATCAATTCTTATATCCAGATAAGATTGTGAGACATCCAGTGCTTCAGATTGGATAGATCCTCTTCCTGATGAAGTTGTGGACGTAGGTTTGTCCGCTTCACAGAAACTGTCCCAGATCCTGGAGAATGAGTTTGGTTCCAGTCTGACCTTGTTGCATTGGCTGACTGGAGGGTCCATTTCCGTGATCTGGATGAGGGCTCTGGCAGGGAGGTGTCGAATCTTGGACATTTCTTCAACACATTCGACTGCTGTGAGGGGAATGTCGTCATGTGGTATGTTGACCAGGTTGCATACCATTTTGAAGAACTCTTTGGTGTGGTTTTGACATTTGAAGGCCAAGACGAGTTTTTCATTCAGCAGAGTTTTTCTGGCGAATAAAGGTTCCGTAGGTCTGATGAACATGTCGTACCACACGTATGGGTCTTTTTCTTCCTGGCACGTGACTGCATACCATTTTCTGGCGGCTTGAGCTTGAACCACATCGATGAGACTGAGGTTCATGTTGTTGAGACCATGCGTGTTTTGCAAGATATCGTTCCAGTGTGAGACTGAGTCTTCTACGTCCTCTTGAGTGACCCATTTACCAGCTTCTTGTCTTGCTGCGTAGCAAAATTGCCAAGTCAGGTGGTACAATGGTGTCGTTTTTGTCGAGGTGAGGCCAAGATAAGCGAATATCTCCTTGGGCACATAGACATATTTTGGTATGAAAATATGTGCGAACCTGCCTTGGGGTCTAAAGTCATTGGGACTGATAGCCATGAGGGCAGGCCAGATATTCTTTGTCATCTTGTAGTTGGCTTGGACGTGAAGAGCGGTCATCAGAAAATCATGAGTTGAAGCTGGTTGCAGGATCGCTGCTGCTCCAAAGCATTTTTCGTATGACTCTGGGTGCTTGGAATGATAGCTTCTGCGTTGCTTGGTCTCCTTGGTTGTCGAGCTACTCAGGTTGATATTAGCCATGTGCTTGGCCAAGGAGTCTTCTTGGCTGGATGAAAGAGACTTTGATCGGTACCGTTGCCAAGCTTCTTTGGTTGTTGGCAACGTTGCCGGCAGAGTTTGGTTGTGAAAGTGATCTTCAAATTCCATTCCTTCATCATTTTTTTTATCCATTTTTCAAGGGCTTCTTGAATACCTGGATACTTGTGCCGATTTTGTGTTGCATAAGCCATGCCTCTGGTGATTCGGCCAGGAGCATCTTCGTCGTCAGACCTAGTGGTACGTCTTTCCACTAGTTTGACTGTGTCTTTTTGCTGTTCCTCTTTTTGGCGTTGCTGTTCCAGTACTTGCATTTCGTACTGTTCTTGCATCGTGAGAGGCCAGGTGGGTAGCCGGAAGCGCTTGAGTTCGTCATGGTTTTCCGGACTAGATTTTGGCAATCTGATTGTGTATCCAGTGTCATCGAACCATTCATCAAATGTGATGTCTCGCATTTGAAAAGATTGTTCCCATTGTTGTATGAAAAAGATGCGTAAATTTTCATTGGTCAACAAGGAAAATGTGCTGGGGAGAGCTAGTTCCACCTTGTTAAGGATCAAGATTTGTGGAATCTTCGCGCTTCGAAGCCAGCACACAAATGTCAGTTTTGATCTGGACGTTTCAAACTTTTTCCTTAAGTAGAAACAGTCCAAATCTCCACTGTGTGTGAATTTGGGTTCAATGTTATATTGTCGCTTACATTCGGGTTGGTGTCCGATGTATTGTCGGGTCTCCGGGTGCATGTAAGGTTTCGAAGGCTCCTTACATTTGAAGGTTGAGGTGCCAATGGAAAGTTCAAAGCCGTAAGATTCAAAGTGATTCCATAGTTGTGTGGCAATTGTCGTAGCCGGCACTTGGTAATCTGGGTTGAATTTGAACTTGTACAAGACTGTCCTTTGGATTTGGAGCAGAGAAATTTGAGCGGCTTTCTCTGCAGCCTTGTAAAGGTTAGCGATGCGGCCTTCCATTGTGGCACTTGTGGTTTCACGGTAGTATTCGACAAGGAAATGACTGAGCCAATGTGACTTTCGCTTGTCAATTCTCTCTTGATCCGTTCGCGGTTCCGGATCTTGAGAGTGTTGAACTTCTTCTTCTTGACCTTGGGAATGACCTTCTTCGACCTTGATATAATCAGGGTCTTTTGAAGTGCCTTTCACTACAAGGTTGAACGGAAGCAACCCTTCGAGGTTCGGGTATATGCTATCCGTTCGTACCAGACGAGGTTGCATTTCTTCTTGTCTGGAGATTGGCTGGATTGTTTTAATCTCCAATGGACGATATTTGTGTCGAATACCTACTGACGGGTGTGACCGATTCTGTTCAGGATCAGATCGGTGACTCTCATCTAGGCTAATTCGACCTTCGGACTTGTGACGTTTGTGACGTGATTTTTGATGGAGGATTTGTTGTTCATCGACTTTAATAGGTTTGTCGGTCGGAGTTATGACTTTTGGGGCAACATATTGGACTGGACCAGATAAGTGTTGGTCCCACTCTCCAGGGACTGTTGAACATTTCGAGATGTCAGAAATGTTGATCGTAGTCTTGGGGATCTTGATTTCATCAACTTTTGCAGGCATGAGCAACATCACTTCATCATTAACCCCTCTAACTACTCCATAAATGGATGGGTGGTCCCTTTGGTCCCCTTTCATAGTAATTATGACTTCACTACCTATGAATGTGGATAACTCTGAACTTTGAACATTTACCTCCTTGAACAGCTTCTTGTCCTCTTCTGTCATGTCCAGCTCTCTTGCGATCTCCAAGTAGTCCTCGTCCGACTCGGAGTTGAAGGGCTGGGTGTCGGCGTTCTGGATCTCCTCAAGTTCGGCCTCGGTGAGCGATCTTGCTCCAGGGGTCGAAGATCGGGCGGTTCCAGATGTAGGGCGCGATGACGGCCTCGAGGTATTTGTTCGAGAAGTCGGTCGCGACGTCGGCCTCGATGTTGATGCTTGAGGCTCGTCGTCGTCTTGATCGGCGATTGAAATTACGGTTGGTGGTCGAGACATGATGCAAAAGTACTTCAGGGAGAAGAACTTCTCAATGCTAACTTTGATAGTCAACTGACTCAAAATGTGGCGTTGGTTTTGGGGATGCCAAATATGCTTCCTCGGCCCATTTCGCGCGTTTTCGTAGCCCGGCCAGCGTCTTACGCAGGTGCGTAGCTTTTTATGGCCTCTTAGCCCTGCTAGCCCGGCAATTGTTTGTGCCCCTCCTCCTCTTCTCTTTTTCTTGCGCATGTTTTGTTTGTGTCTTTTGCGCAACTTTGTCAACCAAGATATTGGGGGCTTAAACTTTTTAGTCGAAAATTCGTCGAAAATGTACGTTACAATCGGTTTTACACGTAATGTAATCAAATGAAAGGTTCGCTTCTCTTTGATTAAAACAATGTTCGTGGCAATGTACGTAATATTCGCTTGTTCGTTTGAGTGATCTTTGCGCTTTGAAATAGTTTTGTTTCAAATTAGAGAGACAATTGAAGTAGGCAAAAAGTAGTAGTCCAACAAGAATAAGTCCCTTGAGGATTGATGACATTTTCTTGTTACCAAGCTCCGAGATATGGAGATTGGGTATCTGAGCTGCCGCTCCAGGGAGGTCGTTAGGGTAATTACCTCTCTCTCTCTCTCTCTCTTTTTACGGTCAATCACTGTTCTTGTTGTCACGTGATCTGTTTCCCACGCTCTCGTTGGTTCTTCAGATACCAAGAGATGACAGGGATCGTCACGTGATGCTTTCTTAACAATCTCGTTGGTTCTTCAGGTACCAAAAGACTTGTTAAGGAGGTCACGATTGCCACGTCACCTTGGCGTTGAGTAGCCCGGCAGCCCGGCAATCCGGTGATTGGGGGAAAGTTTGACCGGCCAATGAAAACTCGAGTTTGAGAATTTTTATGGCTTTATTTGTCTCCTTTTCCGCCCGTAGGAATTCGCGGTCCAAAAAGTCGTTAAAGTCGTTAAACAATTAACCGAACCTTTTTGGCTTGTTGTCGTTGTTGAAAAGGCAGCCTATTTTCGAAGGTTTATAGGTCGCTTTTCAATCCGTTTCAATCGATGAATTTACATATTGATGAGCATCTCGATTAGTAATGACTATGGAGTTATACGTAATCGAAAGATGATGTAGCAATTCCCTCAAATATGGGGCGTCACTATCAGAAAGATCCAAGATTTGAATCAGGGTCGCTGTTAAATCCAGGATTTGTTGTTGAACTTCGGGGTAGATTTGATAGACAATGTTGAATTGATTGATTCGTTGTCTAGAACGGCTCATATTGGCCTTTATTCCACCTTCTTCGAAGTGTGCTCTGTTGGCTGAGTCGTAGTTTACTTTGGTCGTTGAAAATCTGAGCGAGATGTTTCTTGAGGCCGGAATACTTCTTGTAGACGATGTGCAGGTCTTGGGCCGTGAGGGCGGTCTGCTGAAGCATGTTCACTAGGACGACAAGCCTTAAGAGCCTTTGCTGTCTCAGGCAAAGTTGGTCAATTTGACCCCAAACTGTGTACACTGTGTGCAAAGTGTACCCTTTTTTCAGTTTGAAAGAGCTTTGGCGAATCGTTGGGGGTAACAATTCGTCCTCGAGACAATTGGACCCTGTGATAGGGTTGTTGTGCGTGACTGAGTGAACCTCAATGTCACCAACCTCGGTCTCTATATGGAAATCCTGATTGTTATCAGGTACGTCATACTTGAGTGCACTTAAGAGGTCTACGTCAGCCGAGGTGTCACTATGTAAGCTTGGACTTGCCTCTGTTGTGTCTCTCGGTGATGGGGGTGATGAGGTTGAGGTCGTTGGCGATGTGAGCGGTTGCCAATCCTCTGTTTCATTCACGTGTAACTCGTAATCGTTGTATTGGTCTTCGTTAATTAACGTTGACATAATTATAGAGTTTTTGGAGGCTGCTCTATAATTACCTGTTGATCTTCATCAATTCGTGGTCGCCATGCTGAGGTTGTAAACTTCTGAGGCCGTGTAGAGGCTAAAGGATTGCCAGCTATACAACGAGGAGGTTGCCCAACTGAGAAATAAAACACTGAAGACGCTTTTAAGGTTTTTGTGTTCACATTTATTGCAGTTTCTATGAAACGAAATAATTCAACAAAAGCGCAAAAGCGGAGGTTTTCAAAATACGTGTTTCTTCTTCAACGTGTGCGGAGCAACTCATGCTTAAACTAAGGGGGCGTTAATAAACTTAGCCTTCTTAATACTTTAAGCCTTTAAATAACTAATAGTTGGTTACTATGAGTAAGTCACTATATAGTGGAGTGAATAAGGTCTATTTTAGATCTTATTTGCTCTTAAATATTGTGGCGTCCTCAGCAGCCCGGCAAAAGGGGAAGCCCGATAAAATGATTTGTGATGAAGAAAAACAAATCGTTTTGAGGCTTATCCTTTGATAAACTACTATCGTAACTAACGTTTAGTTGTACGAAAAGTGCACATATGTGTTTATATGTGAACTTTAAGGATAAAATTGAATGGGTGAAATTTACTTTTGTTGAAAACGGGAATATAATTCGTCCTTATCGAATCATAGAGGTTTTTAAAGTATGTAGGAGGCTAAACAAAATTTTTGAAAAATATGAATGAGGTTAACAAATGTAAATTATTACTAGAGCTAGAGGTCCAAGGTATTCTAGAATAATTATTACAAAATTTCAGGGTCCAAAAATAAAATTTCGTAAGCTGTTAACCTTCAAATTAATTTTGAATAGGTCCTAAAATAATAAAGAATATGTGTACAAATAATTTTGAATGAAATATTATACAACATATTAAGTGTCAAATTATTATGAAAATTGAAATGATAATAATAATGACATGATAATGATTCGTTTTATACCTTATTTTCTGTCATAAAAATAAGTGGAAAATGAAATTGTGTGGTTAAGAGCCATGCTGAAAATAGCGATTGCTAAAGTCAGAGGTATTTGCATTATTACAGTACGGGAAAATCGAATGTAAAAGCAAGTAAATGAACAATTTCGCGCTTGATCAAATCATTGGATTTTTACATTATATTGCAAGTAAAGAAATGAAGGGATCAAATTTGGAATTAAATGTTTTCATATTATAAAAGATGCCTTCGGAAAATTAAATAATATGTAAGAGACAATTAAAACGTGTCAAACATTTAAAGTGTGCTTGCGCTAAGGTATAAAACAAATTTAAGCAGAAGGTTTGGAGATCTTCGTTCTTGGCTTGTAGGCGCGCTTCTTGCGTGGTGTTTTGTCTGGAGGCGGATTTGGTCTCCGGGATGTAGGCGATGTCCTTTCAGGTGGCGGTGAAGGCGATCTCCTGATTGACGATGCTGGAGTCATGTTGATGGGATTCGGAGTGGGAGTAAGATTGTCTCTTTCTCTGGTGAGCCTGATCTGATTGGCTTTCATCCGTGCCATCTTGGCGGCGTTGACGCGACGAAGTAAATCGGTGATGATGATTTTTCTCGTGTTGTCGAAGTTTGTATATGGCAATTCTCGAATGGCCATATCTTCTGTTCCAAGGACAGGGCGATGAAACTTGAGATGATGTTGACCAACCGTGTGTGTTATCGGGGTGGGTTCGATAAAACCGGTTGGATCATGCCAGTAGGCTCTCTTGATAGTGATTCTCATTTGTCTGACTCGTTCTCGAACTTGGTAGACTTTCTCGTCAAATTCCGGATAGAGTTCTTCGAAGATTCTGTTTCCAGGCATCCAGAATGGGTTTAACGCGCAATCGATGAGGAATGGAGTGTGAAGCTATTGGAAAAGAAGTTGATGTTAGAGAGGAGCGATAGGGCAATTAATCAAGTGTGATTATTGCAAGAACTCGCTTTGGTGGAGGAGGCGAATCCATAGTGATGATTTCAAGAACTCGGCCCGTTGTTGGTCTAGGCGAAGCTTTGATAATTCCTATCGGTGGTGTAAAGATGTCCTTTTGAGGTGCTGTCTCTTCTTGAGGAAGAGGTAGAAGATTTCTCTTCAGGTAGATTCGAGGATCTCGTTGAGGTGATTTCAGTAAGTGTTCTGGTACTACTGAAATCTTCAATTTTCGGACAGTGTTGAGCTGTTTCAATGCTGGCCAAGGATTATTGTTGGATATCACTTCCAGAATATTACTTCGTGGATTTTCAAGCCAAGGTTTCTTTGGTAGCGTTTTGATGACAGTTTGCTCGTATGTTGAGAGCGTTCTCCAATATCCGAGTTGATAGGCGTCGGTGTTAGACACATGAATTGTAGGTAGGTTTTTGTGTAAATCTACCCAGTGATTGTCAACAATTCCTAGAATCTTGCTGATGATTTTTCTTCGTGTAGCAAAGACTTTGTTGTTGTAATGTGTGATTGGTGGTAGGGCATCTTCGTTGGTTCCTCTCCAATATGGATCCAATGCGTCATTGATCATGCTCGCCGTATGTACCTGTGTGACATAAGTATGGCATCAAGATATCCTTGTTCGTAATCGGATAATGTTCTCCATCTTTTCAAGTTATGCAAATGTTTTGTAAGCTTGATAGGTGTAGGGTTGAGATGGAGTTCTTTGTCATGCCATTCAGATTGGTACATATGAAGGGCTCCACGTATGATTTTGTGTCTGATGAACATTATTCGCTCTATTTGATTCTTTGTGCGCTTGAGTTGCCAAAGATCAAATAAAGGGAGCAGAGCCTCTGTGATGTAACGTGCTCTTGCATACGTGTTGCGGTGGAAGGGCTGGAAAGTGAAGAAGTGTGAGGCGATTATTAGAGCTTTCTTTTTCTGTAGGTTCTAAGAGCAGGTTGTGAGTATAATTCTGGCACTGTAGGGGCGTCTGGTTGTCCAGTGAAGTGTCCGGTTCTGTAGTTTTCTACATATTTGTTGGGAAGCATAATTTCGGTAGGGCCTGGAGTTCGCCAAAGGTGAAGTAGATGAGTGTAGGTCTTGTAAAAGTGTACTGGAGGCAGATTCCAATCGATATCGATCCAGTAGTCTCGTACAATTCCCATTCGTCCGGTAACTATTTTTCTTCTTATGTGGAAAACTTTGTCGTCGTAGTGGGGGATTTTCTCTTCCAGGCGGCTAAGGTTGCCTTTCCAATTTGGGTCCAGTGCAGAATTGATCATGAGTGATCCTAGATCCTGTGAAAAAGAGGACGTAAAGATTTGATGAAAGTCCTTTCTTCGTCAGTTAATCGTCTCCAGAATTTGAGGCAACAAACGTAGGTGTTAGCACAGTTGATTGGCTCAAAATCTTCTTCGGTGTCAATCCATTGATCATTTTTGATGGTGATGATTCCTCTGATGATTTTCTGTCTTATTTGAAGCACTATTCCATCGTAGTTGGGATATGTGTGTTGAAGTGCTTCACTGCTGCCTCGCCATTTTGATGTTAGAGCAGCGTTGATGATGGTTTTTGGTATTATCTGAATGAAGAAATGAAAGAATGATGTTGAAGTTACCATTCTTCAATTTCTTTTCGATATTGAAGATCTTCCCATTCTTTTTCGTATGGAGTTCTTGGTCTCCACCATTTGAGGTATTTACGGAAGTAGATAGTGATAGTGTCGGCCTTAAACATAGGAACTTCTCCAGTGATGTCGACCCAATGGTCATCGAAGATTTGAATGTCTCGTCTTCGAAGCTTTTCTCTGATAGACAAGGTGTATTCGTCGTACAGATGGTAACCTTTCCAAGGTTTGTAAGAGCCCCTGGTGGGTTTCCAGTTTGGATTTAAGGCATCACAGAAGAGTGATTGTAGAGAAGTTGTTGTCGACCAACCAAGAAGGTGAGGAGGAAAAGACGGAGGTTTGGCCTTCGTTAGGCACCGTTGTTTTGTGCCTCGGATTGAATCGAAAGGTGGTCGTCGATGAATCGCGTTGTATTCTTGAGATATTCCTTGAGCATCCAGTACAGGAGGGGATACGAGATTTCTTCCTGTTGGTGTGAAAAGATGTCTCATATCAGATAAGCATCCTTGGAATAACGTTAAGGCTTTAAGATCGACTAAAAGAAGTTCTAAAAGGCCCATTTGTGATCCCGATTTTGCTCTCTTTCTTGTCTGTGTGATGATGTTGCTGACAAGATGTGTATTGATGCTCTGCAAAAATTGAGAAAGAGAGAGAAGTTATTGGTATCTCTCTTGTAGCATTTTCAAGTAAGCAAGAGTCTTCTTATGATTTTGGAGAAGATAACTTCTTGCTTCTTCTATGAGGAATTGTCTCATGTGTACATGTTGTGCGTCGCAGAAGGCCATGAATTCGTGAAATTCATGAGGAAGATCCTGTTGAAGAAGAAGAATTTGGTGTTAGACGAATCTTCTTCTTGCGATTTGCATTATGCTGGTTGTTATTTCAGCTCTTTCTCCTAAGATATGTTCAAGTTTATTCAAAGCATTGATGAGGTTGTAATATGCTTTGATTTCTGCAATTCTGATTAGGTTCCATCGTTCTGGGTATGGTTTTTGACGGACAAATTTTCGGAAGTCCTCGATGTTGTTGACTTCACACTGCAGAAAGGAGAAAGGTGGGATTAAGCGATACTTCTTTTACAGATCTCTTGTTGTTGTTGATTCCTTATTAGTTGTTGCCGGAGGGTGTCATAGATCCGGTGTAGCATTTCCTGTCTGATGTGTGGTGGTTCCGATAGGCAATGCTCAAGGAGTGCGAAGAGGTCTGTGAGGAAATCTTGGGGGATTTCGTTGGCAGAAGGTTGTGGAGGGAGCTGGTTGTTGGCAAATTTGATCTTCTGGTCCTCAAAGGCTGCTTTGATTTTGGGTATCAGCCATTGCTTCAGTTGTTGAGATTGTTTGAAGAGGGTGGTGGTGAATACCAGAAGAAATTCGAATTCTTTCTGTGAAGAGAATTGAATAGTAAGATTAGTCCTCAGTTGGATGTTGTAACGTTGGATTTCTTCTTATTTGCTCTGCTCTTATTCTTTGTCTTGTTTGTTCCACTCTATTCCTGACTCTGTGAGTGTATTTGAACCAGGATACGAGTGTTTGTTCATTACGTAGTAGGGGGTCTGCATAGCAGTCTTCCATATAGATGTGGAATCTGATGAGGGTGGCTGATTTCGGATTCTTTCTTGCCATTTCCATTTTATCTGGATGTTGTTTTTGATACTCGAAAAGACTTTTGATTTCTTGTATCGCCCATGCTTTGAATGGTTCTTCGTATGAGCGTGCTTGTTTGGCAAGTGCGAAGACGAATGCAAGGTTCCCCTATGAAGAAAGACAAAGAAGTTAGTGTGGCAGAAATGATCTTTTTTCTGCTTTTTCTGCTCTGATTCTCCATTCCATGTGTCGTGTTCTGATTTCTAGTCTTTGTTCAAATTTGAAGAAGTCTAGAAGCAGTTGATCATCTCTTAAAGAAGGGTCTGAATAAGTGTCTTCCAAGAAGATATGAAGCCTGATGATGGTGGTTGGTGTCAGTTTCATATGTTCAGTGACGATGTTGAAGTTGTCACGGAAGAGCTTCTTGAAGTGTTTGAAGACGCTTTTGATCTCCTGTAGTGCCCATATTCTGAAAGGTTCATTGTATGAGCGTGTTTGTCGTACAAGAGCGAAGATGAATCCAAACCTCTCCTATGAAGAGAAATGAAGATGATGTTTAGTTTTGGAGCCTTCTTTGTTCATAGAATTCTTGTTTTCGTACATCAAATATCACTTTCAGTTGGGTGATTAGGTGTTGCCTCAGAAAAGGTTCTTGTTGGAGGCAAGTTTTGGTGTACTTGAAGAAGTGTTGGAAGCTATCCTGATTGATGAGAAGAAGAAGATTTGGTTAACAATATTTTGAATTTGCTTCTGTTGAAGGTGGCTGCCAAAAGTGCTTGGAAGGTGATATTGACTTCGGTGAAGAGGCCTTCAACTTGCCTGTACGGAGATGTACGGAGTAGCTAAGTCAAAGCTAGAACCAATTCAGCTGCGAAGCTGCTTAAGAATTTTACTGGAGACTTCAGCATTCGTCCCAAACCTAAGACAAGGATTTTTCATCTTCAAATCAGTGCTTGGTCCGATCTATCCAGATGGTCCAAGCATTGGAGATCCCTCTTTTTCGAAAGCAGTCACCATCTTTGCTAGGTGTTGTTTTGTGAAAGCTCGATAAGATGTGGGATGATGAATTGACTGGTACACTATTCTTCAGTGACTAGTGATAGAATGTGTTCCAGGTGCACAATCTTGTTTGGTGACTAGCAAACTAGGTGTGCGATGCACTCGAGGTCTTCCTCTGGTGGCAAGTAAAATGTTGAGTATTTTAGTTGCCGGACGCTTCCTTCAGATGTGTTGAGTAACATCCAGGTTAACTGAACTCTTTTGCCTAGAGTTTGATGTGGCTTTGTGCTCCTTCATTGACATGCGATAAAACTCTGTGGGGTGCATGACAATATCCTGGTCGTAACTTGGTGTATCGGAGGTTTGACACCAATTACAACATCTTGAAGAGCGGGTAGCCTTTCCGTTTCCTTGACAAAATTGTATCACTGAGTTCAGATTGTCCAGAAGTGCATGTGATTTTGTGATGAGGCCAGGGCGTAGTCTGTAGCTTTTCCAAAGCCTTTCTTGCTTGAAAAGTCAAACTTGAAAATTCCAGTTGCTTTTGGTTATTGGCAAATGGACTTCAAACCGAGGTTTCTCAGGCATTATAGACTTTAGATAGCTGTAGACTGGTGTCTTCTTACTCTTACAAGAGTGATGAGTTCTTATAAGTTTCTCGAAGAGAATTTTGAACGGAGGTGAAGTGCGTGACGTCATAGGAGCTTATCCGTGGTATCGGTGCCTTCACAGTCCTGAACCGGTATTGGCTTAGAGTAAGGGAAGCCTTTCCTTAAAGCCTTTGGGTTATCTTTGGTCAGTATTTTTCTGGACATTGGTGAGTTGGGTTCGGAGATTTCCAACTCAAACAATGTCAATACTGCTGATTTGAATGGTTTGCCAGTCACAATCGGTGAAATTGGGTAAAGTGTTGAATGTGTCTGACAGATCGTGAAATCTTCTTGCTGAAGCTAAGACTGACAACAGCAACTGTCAAAATTGTGGAATTCAAAAGTTTCGGTGAATTGCGTGTTTTGTGATGCTGTAGAAATGCGCTCTTCGTCGTCATTTGTTTCGTCGTATCTTTTCGTCTCAGGTGGGGTCTGATCGTTACTGTTAGGGCTGGGCATGACCATACCATCGCTCACGGGAAGTTACCAGTCAGTTCCGTTTCTGGAGGCATTGTTGTCTTCAATAACACAGGCTTTGGCAAGTTCGTTGATCAGACTTGTCGCCGCTGCTAACAACTGTATCTCCAGACCGGTGTCTTGTGGTTTGTATCAACCCTCGTCAATACAAGTTACCAACTTCGCTTTACATCTCAGCCCACTGTATCCAGAGCTGTGTTGTTTTCCAGATGACAGTCGTGCTTGCCAGGCGACTTTGAGAGATACCGGAGCCTCCCGATGTAATATTAAAGTGTACGCATTTGGCCCAAATGATTGCTAGTCACATTGAGAGAAACTCTCGCCGTTACAAGTGGGTTATTCTGCTATCCGGCCCTTTTGGTGGACCACTTTCTCCGGGTCGTTATCTCTCTGGCTGTCCAGACTGAGCTATCTTGTAGAGTGTTTGTCACATCCGGCTGTTAGGCCATTGTTCACCCGATAGCCCCTCCCGTTTGTGGGAATGTAAGGAGTCATATAACGCAGCGAGGTCCGCGGTTCCAGTCTTCAATCTTCACCAGTAACTCCTGAGAAGCGTGCGATAACTTCTCAGTGACCAATAAGGTTGCCCTCGATTGAAGCTCACTTAAGAGTGTGACTGGATTGTAAAACCCTTCATCTCGCCTTTTTGACCTTTTGTGTACATAGAGGTGTTACGACGTTGCTCTTGCTTCTAAAGAGTGCCAAATTACTTGGAGTTTTTGGCGGTCCAAGCTAACTTCCTTTAAAGGTTGGCCGGCCTTTTGAAAGTTAGCAAAATGCAGATATTTTTTGGTCGGTGATTCTGTAAACACCGTCTGGTGTTTAC
>Ga0208085_1000445_pt1 | contig 14529 bp, 10 predicted proteins | sample LakMenEpi21Jun10_FD_150721 | JGI IMG/M metagenome (GOLD analysis project Ga0208085, IMG submission 150721) | Freshwater microbial communities from Lake Mendota, WI - 21JUN2010 deep hole epilimnion (SPAdes) | ecosystem: Environmental > Aquatic > Freshwater > Lentic | place: Lake Mendota, Madison...
TGGCCTCCTTGCCTTGGTTTGCGCTTGTGATGAAACGCTTATCCAGGGCAGGAGGCCTTTAAATCTAGGCCATTTTCTACTAATTCAACGCCATTCGGGACAAGCCCGACGGAAGGCTGATCGTTGGCGAGCGGCTTCGTACAAGAGGATTGTCCCTGCAACGGAGGCGTTTAAGGACTCCACTCCCATGGCCATCGGTACCGAGCAAATCGAGTCCGCTAACTTTCGAGTGCTCTCACGGATCCCTTGGCCCTCACTGCCTACGATGAACATCGTCGGTTTGGTGAAATCCATATTCCATATCGGCTCGCCATCCATCTGGGCGATGACGATTTGGACTCCTCGCTGTTTGGCCTGAGCGGCCAAGTCCACGATGCTCGAAACCTTGGGCGGTAATCGAAACCACTGACCTGCCGTACTGCGGAGGAATTTCGGATGCACAGGACTGACCGAATCGGGGCTTAAGAACATGCGGTTGCCGCCTAGGGCAGCCACGGATCGAAGCAGTGTTCCTGCATTGCCAGGATCCTGGATACCGTCGGTCGCCAAAGTCAAACTAGATCCCGCGAGGTCGCCAGCGGCGTCGGCATCGAAGATCTCTTCATGCGTTCCCATCAAGCTTCCAATCGCAACGACCCCGTCGGGTTGGTTGGTTGTTGCAGCTTGTTTGATCCACTGCGGATCGACGATGAATTGCTTCAGGTAAGCTGGCATGTGTTCGAGCAAGGCCCGGTGATCCATTGCCCAAGTCTCGGTGTAGAAGACACCCTCCAAGGGCCAAGCGGCTTGGATTGCCTCGGTGAGCAAGTGGGTTCCCTCGATTAGAAACTCAAACGCATTAGGCTCGACGCGATGTAGGCGTTTCAATCGCCTGAGTTGCGGGTTATTGAGACTATTTATTCGATGCGCCATGGAATGCGTTTTGCGAGCGTTTGATCCTTCCAACGTAGGACTACGCTTTGAGTCCTAGGAGAAACTCCGGATTATTGCGGGTTTTCTGGAGTCGATTGACCAGTTGCTCCATCGCATCCGAAGCACTTAGACCGGCGAGTGCTTTGCGCATGAGCACGATTTTTTGGTATTCGATTGGATCTAAAAGAGCTTCCTCGCGCCTTGTACCGCTCTGGTAAATATCGACCGCTGGCCATATCCTCCGATCGACCAGGGCTCGATCCAAGACGATCTCCATGTTTCCGGTCCCTTTGAACTCTTCGAAGATGACTTCATCCATGCGGCTTCCGGTTCCTACCAGAGCGGTGGCGATGATCGTAAGCGATCCGCCTTCTTCAACCTTCCTGGCGGCTCCGAAGAACGCTTTTGGCTTTTGCATGGCGTTGGCATCGAGTCCCCCGGTGAGCGTTTTTCCGGATTGGATGCATTCGCCGTTCCAGGCTCGGGCAAGCCGCGTGATCGAATCGAGAAACACAATGACATCGATGCCGTCTTCGACCATCCGTTTGGCTTTTTCGAGGACCATTTGGCTGACTTGGATGTGCCTTGAAGCTGGTTCGTCGAAGGTGCTGCTGATGACTTCACACTTGGGTCCACGCACTTCGCGTTGCATGTCGGTGACCTCTTCAGGTCGTTCATCGATCAGCAGCATCATGACGTAAGCATTTGGATAATTGGCCAGAGCGGCCCGAGCCATTTTCTGCATCAGAATCGTCTTGCCTGCCCTTGGAGGCGAGACGATCAAACCTCGTTGGCCGAACCCCAGTGGAGTAACCAAATCGATCACGCGGGTGGCCAATTCCGAGGGATCGGTCTCCATGATAATTCGCTGCGTCGGGTGGAGTGGGGTCAGCAGGTCGAAGGATTTACGCGATCGGACTTCGTTGGGGTTTCGATGATTGATCGCTTCGACCCGCAGGAGTGCGAAGTACCTTTCGTTTTCTTTTGGGGGCCGTATTTGGCCTGAGATGATCATGCCTGTCGTCAGTCCGAATCGGCGGATTTGAGACGGGGACACATAGATATCGTCTGGGCATGCGACGTAATGGTGAGCCGCGGACCTTAGGAACCCAAACCCATCGGAGAGGATTTCGAGGGTGCCTTCTCCGAGCATGATTCCTGAAGATTGCATCCTTGCGCGGAGCACTTGGAAGATCCGTTCAGGGCGGGATAGTTCTTCCCATTGAACGATTTTCTCGAGTTGGGCGAGCTGGCCGAGTTGTTCGTTATCCATCTCCTGGAGCGTGGCGAAATCGAGGACGGGCCTGCGCTCGCTCGGCGGGGTGATCCCCGACTTCTCGCGCAGAATCTCCTCGGCAATCGAAAGGACTTCGTCGTTGTTGTTTCGATTGGGTCGAAAGCGACCGCGATCTTCATCAGTCATGTTTTGGGAGAACCCGCTGTTGCAAGTCCAGCAGTGAGGGCCTGATGCGCGGTCCTCCAGCGATGCGACGCGAAGGCTTTGCGAATCCGGGTTCGGGGTGTTGGTGGGATGTTTGGAAGAGAAACCGTGGATGAATCCACGACGACGATTATTATAGACTCCTGAGACCAGAGAGTACAATGGATTTCGTTTTTCCCAGTGAATTCATTGCAATTGCCGATTTCCCTGAGGACTTCCCCCAACCGCTAAACGCCCTCCAATGGTGCGAACAATCACCTTGTTGCTCAGGGGCGAATTTCAAAAGACCTTTGGTTAATGGGCAAAACGGTGTAATCTGAGGGGATTGCTCGTTCCTTGAGTTTCCCCACCTGAATCCGGCCTGATCAACTGCATGAAAACATTCCTAGGATCGCTGACGGTACTGTTGAGCGTCGTGGCCTTGGCATTCGGCGTGTATTTTTTGAAGTACCGGGTTTTGGCGACGGTAGCCGCTCCCCCAGAGGCGCATCCGACACCGGTGGTCTTTGCGAAGCCACAGAGCACGAAGCTCCGCTCGAACGCAACGCTTGTCGGGACGGTGGTTGCACCGCGCATGTTGCAGCTCAAGACCGAGACGGTCGGCACGGTCGAGTCGATCCATTTTCAGTCAGGCGACATCGTCAAGCCTGGGCAGGTGCTCTTGGAGCTCGATACGAGCGTGGAGAAAGCGATGCTCGCAAGCGCTCGGGCGGCAGAGCGCATCGCCGACTCGACCTATCGCAGGATCAAGCAAGCGATGGAGGTCCAGGCCTTGAGCGAATCGGATTTGGATCAGACCGAGGCCCAGCTTGCTCAGGCCCGGGCGGAAGTCGCGAGGATCGAAGCGGTGATTGGCCGCAAGGTTTTGGTAGCGCCGTTTGAAGCGAGAGCTGGGGTATTTGATATCCAACCGCGTCAGTATTTATCCGAGGGCTCGCTGATCACGATGCTTCAGGGGATCGATGAGTTCGTCTATGTGGATTTTATGATGCCTCAGCAAGTGGCCGATTATCTTCAGGTCGGCGATCAGGTCGCCTTGGAGCATCTTGGACAAAACCTACAGGCACAGGTTATCGCGGTGGATTCTCAAGCCGACCGGGTATCGAGGTCGCTCGGGGCCCGAGCCAAAGTGATGTCGCCTCCGTCGACTCTCCAGGTCAACGATTCGGTAAAGGTAGTGGCCCAGTACGGCGATTCGCAAACAACGTTGCTGATACCGTCCTCGGCCCTTCGGTCCAACCCTACTGGAGCGTTTTGTTTTGTGGCGCAGGTCGATCCGACGGACACATCGAAATGGATTGCAAAACGGCGCGAGGTCTTGGTCGGTTCGACGGTTGGAAACGACGTGTCGATTCGACAAGGACTCGAACCCAACGAGCAAATCATCGCTGATGGATCCTTCAAAATCTACGATGGGACCTGGGTCGTCCCATCGGAATTGACGAAGGCAGCACCTTAATATGGAACAGGCCTCAGGCACCACGATGAAATCCATCACCGATATCTTCATTCGCTACCCGGTACTAGCGATCGTCGTGAACTTGATGATTGTGCTTTTGGGGCTGCGAGCGGTGCAATCGTTGCCGGTGCAGCAGTTCCCGAAGCTTGAAAGCACATCGATCGTCATCACGACGGTTTACATCGGTGCCAGCGCCGAGACGATTCGGGGTTTTTTGACCACACCGATCGAGAAGGCTGTTTCTTCGATCGGCGGGGTCGACTACATCGAGTCCAAGAGTGTCGCCGGATCGAGTCAGATCACGATCCGACTCAAGCTCAACCACAATGCGACCCAGGGGCTCGCGGAGGTCAATACGCGGTTGCAGCAGGTGCGGCGTGAGTTGCCAGCCGAGGCCGAACCGAGCGTTGTAGAAATCCAGCGAGCGGATCGACCTTATGCGTCCTTTTACTTGAGTTTCACGTCGAGTCAGTGGGATGTTCCCCAGCTTACAGATTACCTGACTCGCACGATCCAGCCGCAGTTGACGACCATATCGGGGGTCCAGCGTGTAGGCGTTGAGGGAGGACGGACTCCTGCGATGCGGATATGGATTTCGCCGAACAAGCTTTCGGAGATGAACCTGACTCCGGGCGATGTGTTCGGAGCACTGCGACGCAACAACTATCTGGCGGCCATCGGGAGGGTCAAGAACGATTCGGTGCAGGTCGATTTGCTTACGGATACCGATTTGAAGACCACCGACGAGTTTCGGGAGTTGATTGTTTTGCAGAAAGACGGAGCGGTCATTCGATTGGGGGACGTCGCTACGGTCGAGTTCGGTTCGGAAGAGGCGGGAATGGTCGCCATGTACCGGGGCAAGGAAGCCGTGTATGTATCGGTATGGCCATTGCCGGGCACCAACGAGATCGAAGTAGCGGACCGACTCAACGAAGCGATGGCGAAGCTCAAGCCGACGCTCCCACAGCACATGGAAATGAATCTGGCTTACGATGCCACGCGATTCATGCGAGATGCGTTGTCGGAGATATCCAAGACACTCTTGGAGACCATCGCGATCGTAGGGGTAGTGGTGTTTCTGTTCATGGGTTCGATACGCACAGCGATTGTCCCGTTGATCGCGATGCCGGTGTCGCTCATCGGCGCGACGATCTTGATGTACCTGATGGGGTTCTCGCTGAATCTTTTGACCCTCTTGGCGATCGTGCTGTCGGTGGGATTGGTCGTCGACGATGCGATTGTGGTGGTTGAGAATGTGCAGCGTCACATTCGCGAGGGGATGACAAAAATCGATGCAGCGCTTTTGGGAGCCAGGGAACTGTTCGGTCCGATCATCGCGATGACCATCACATTGGCAGTTGTCTATGCACCGATCGGTTTCCAGGGTGGATTGACCGGAATGCTCTTTAGGGAGTTTGCATTTACGCTTGCCGCAGCGGTTTTGCTATCTGGAGTCGTGGCTGTGACTTTATCTCCGATCATGAGTGCGCAGATGCTCTCGGCCAGCGGTAAAGAGGGGATTTTGACGCGTGGGGTCAATCGGGTGTTCGATGGGGTGCAGAGTCTCTATGGCCGAATGCTTGAGGGAGCGTTGGCAGTCCGCTGGTCGATCGCCTTTGCGACTTTGTTGTTGGCGTGTGCTGCTGTACCTTTTTACATCCTGAGTTCCAAGGAGCTTGCGCCGGTGGAGGACCAGGGGGCCATCGCGGTGATGCTCAAGGCATCGCCGGATTCCTCGTTGAAGAGTTCGGTTGGATGGGCCAAGGTGCTGGCGGATAAATTTGCGGTCATGCCTGAGACCGATTACATGTGGGCATTGGTCGGATCGAATTCAGGATTTGGCGGGATCATCACCAAGAGTTGGCACGAGCGCGAGCAAGAGCATTTGAGGAGTACCGCAGCGATGGTACCCCAAGCGTTTGGGATCGCCTCGCAGATACCGGGGCTACAGCCTTTTCCGGTGCTTGTCCCACCCCTTCCGGGCGCAGGCAGCTTTGACGTCGAGTTGATTCTCAAGAGCGATTTACCGGTCGAGCAGTTGACTTTGCTCTCCGAGCAGATTCTTGCGGAGGCCAACGCGAGCGGTATGTTTTTATTCGTCGACACCGATTTGAAAGTGGACTTACCGCAAGCCCAGGTGGTGGTCGATCGGGAGAAGGTAGCCGACTTGAAGCTCGACTTGGCATCGATAGCCGGGGAGCTAGGGGTGTTGCTCGGAGGGGGCTATGTCAACCGCTTCAATTATTTCAATCGGTCTTATCAGGTCATACCGCAGTTGGCCGAGGAGGATCGCCAGTCGGCTTCGTCGTTGATGGACTTGAAGATCCGGACACCTTCGGGTCAGTTGATACCCGTATCGACTTTTGCGACGATCTTGCCCAAGACGGCTCCGAGGGTACTGAGTCGATTTCAGCAGCAAAGTGCGATTCAGATCCAAGCGGCGGTGATACCGGGGGTACCGGGACTGACCAAGGAGGCGGGTTTGAGCAAGATCGAGCAGATTGTGCAGGAGGTCGTCGGACCGACAGCGACGATGGACTATGCGGGGGAATCGCGTCAGATACGCAAAGAGGGTTCGTCGCTGACCGTGACGCTAGGGATCGCTTTGGCGTTGATCTATTTGGTGTTGGCAGCCCAGTTCCAATCTTTTCGCGATCCGTTGATTGTACTTTTCGGTTCGGTACCCTTGGCGATATCAGGAGCACTGCTTTTGACGTTTTTGGGGCTCACGACGGTGAATATTTACTCGCAGGTCGGATTGATCACGCTGGTGGGTTTGGTTGCCAAGAATGGGATTTTGATTGTCGAGTTTGCCAACCATCTTCAGGAACAGGGTTTGAGCAAGTGGAACGCGGTGATCGAGGCATCGAAGACTCGGTTGCGACCCGTATTGATGACCAGTGCAGCGACAGTTTTTGGCCATTTGCCTTTGGTTTTTGTGACCGGTCCGGGTGCTGAAGCTCGAAATAGCATCGGGATTGTTTTGGTCGCTGGGATGGCTATCGGTACACTCTTTACATTGTTTGTCGTACCGAGTTTGTATGTTTTGATCGCTGGCTCGAAGGGGGAGTCACACGCTAATGCTTAAGTATTCGACGGCGGGCGAGTCGCATGGTAAATCGCTCTTGGCGTTGGTGGATGGATTCCCGGCGGGATTGACGATTGACGAATCGTTCATCAATCACGAGTTGCGATTGCGGCAGGGTGGTTACGGTCGGGGTGGGCGACAGAAGCTCGAGCAGGACACGGTCAATATTCTTTCGGGGGTATGGCAATCGGTAACGTTGGGATCCCCCATCGCGTTGCAGATCGTCAACAACGACTACAAGCTCGAGCGTCTCAAGGAGCTAGAGCGGCCCCGACCCGGTCATGCGGATTTGACGGGAGCGATCAAGTACCTCGGTTCGATCCGGGGAGTGTTGGAGCGATCCAGTGCGCGAGAGACAGCAGCCAGGGTTGCGGCCGGTGCGTTGGCACGGTTATTGCTGCGCGAGTTTGGGATACAGACCGTCAGCTATGTCGTCGAGCTAGGTCAGATGCAGTTAGGGACCCAAGGGACCGAGGGGTTATCGGTAGGGGAGTTGCGGGCACTGCGGGATCAGAGTTCGATCTATTCGGTTCGGCCTCAGAGCGATCCAGAAGCGGAGGCTTACATCGATCAGATGGCGCAGGAGGGGGACACGCTTGGGGGAGTTGTCGAGGTGCGGGTCGAGGGATTGCCCTTTGGGCTTGGAACCCATGCCCAGTGGGATCGCAAATTGGATGGGAGGTTAGCTCAGGCGGTCATGGCCGTTCAGGCGATCAAGGGGGTAGAGATAGGGATGGGATTTGAGGCGGCGCGCAAGCGAGGCTCGCAGGTGCACGACCCGATCCATCACGACCCTAGTCTTGCGCATTTACCCCATTTGGGATATGTGCGACCGACGAACAACGCGGGGGGGCTCGAGGGTGGCATGACCAACGGGCAGGCGTTGGTGCTCAGGGCGGCCAAGAAGCCGATCAGCACGTTGCGTAAGCCGCTCGATTCGATTCGGATGGAGGACAAGCAGCCGCACCGCGCGAACTATGAGCGGAGCGATGTGTGTGCGATTTCCGCCGCAGCGATCATCGTCGAGCATGTGGTGGCTTTTGAGATCGCCACGGCTTTGGTCGACAAGTTTGGGGGGGATAGCCTTGTGGAGATGAAGGCCCGTTACGAGTTGTTTCTCAAGATGGCTCGCGAGCATTGATCGCGGGAAAGTAAGGGGTAGACCAAGTTACGGGGCGAGTCTGCGGGGGCAAGTTGGGAGGCAGTCTGCGGGGCAAGTCTGCTGGTGGAGCCTAGTTTCGGTGGAATTTGTGTTATGATTAGGGGAGATACTGCGCCCAGGGTTCACTGAATTTGAGCCTAGGAGCGTGTGAGTTTTTTCACATGACCGAGTTTCTTACTGTAGAGCCGTCGATCCATGAGCCAATCTCAGCCAAAAGAACCCGCTGGAGAACCCAATTCGCTGCAATCGGAATTTCAGCCAAGAGTAGGTTTGTCCCAGGAGCCCGAGAATAAGCTATGGGAGGGGGGGTATTCGGCGAAAGCCATGTATGGGACATGGTTGATTTTGGCTGCGGTGTCGTTAGCGGTGATCGCTGCGATGATCGTCTTGCCGATACTGAAGCTAATACCACCCGTTGAGACGAATGTTTGGTGGATCGTCGTAGGGGCACTTATTGGGACCTGGTTTTTAGGCGTAGCGACTTTTTTGTACCGCCGATTGAGTGTCCATTATGAGCTGACGACCCAGCGGTTCATCCACTCGCGAGGGATCTTGGTTCGCACGGTCGATCGCATCGATGTGATCGACATCGACGATGTGTCTTATATTCAAGGGATCATTCAACGGACATTGGGAGTCGGCAAGATCCAGTTGGAGAGCAAGGATCGATCGCACCCGAGTTTGGTGTTGGCTGGGATCGATCAGGTCGAGCGAGTCAGCGGGATGATCGACGATGTCCGGCGCAAAGAACGTCGCAAGCGCAGTTTGCACATTGATGCCAGTTGAACTGGAGTCTTACATTCCGGTCCATCCCAACGAATTTCAATTTGCGTTGGAGCATTGGGAGGGAGTCGATCGAGAGGCTTGTGAGTTCTTACACAGGTGCAAAGAGCATTTAGCGAGGCGGATTCATCAGCGAGTGCACGATCGCTTTGGGGGGTTGATCGAGGGCTACACCTTTGTCGATCCGGATCGAGAGAAGCTTGAAAGTTCTTTTGAATCGAGGTTGCCTGGGTTGTCGTCTCGGGTTTCGATCAAGGAGTTGGTCGAATCGAGTCAGGAGTTGCTCGAGCATGCCAATTATCGGCGTTTGACCCCCAGTGAGATCTATCAAGCGTTACGGACCGCGACGGCTTGGGGAGCCAAGCTGAGGATTCGTTTTTCCGACTACAAGAGGCTGCGGGTCTATGCGCGAGGTGATGGCATAGGGGTACGTCAAGCGAGGCGATGGTATCGTTTGTTTCGCAAGGTCGATTCGTCCGTGCCGATTTATCGGCAACTGGTGGTGATCTTTGAGCGGTCTGAGGGGAATGGGCAATTGCACTTGAGGATGTTCAAGAACATACCGCATGCGGATGTCGACATGCTCTTGCCAGGCTCGGTGAAGATATCATGGCTCGATCAGGGGAAGATCGGAATCCCGACGCTGTGGGGGTTTTCGATGACCGTCACACGGTTGATGCGCAGCATGTGGCTTCTGGCCTTGCTCGGGGCCGTCGAGATCTTCCGAGCGATTTGGATGTACATCGCCATCGCGATCGCTGGGGTATTGTATTCGGTGAAGTTGTTTTTCTCGTATCGCCATGCTCGGAATCGGCAGTTGCTCAATGTCGCTCAGAGTCTGTATTTCCAGACGTTGTCAAACAACAAAGGAGTATTGCTTAGGCTCAAAGACGAAGCCGAGCAGCAGTGGCTCAGTCAGGCGATGGTTTTGATCGTGGTGCTTAGGACTCGGCAGAATCGGGGGATGCCTATGCGGTCGCTCGAGGCGGTCGATACGCTCGATCGGGCATGTGAGGAATTGTTGGCCGAGTTGGGTCTGGGTCCTATCGACTTTGACATCCAGGCCGCGTTGCGTTTTTTGGTGGAATCCAAAGTGCTGGTGCCTCCGGGTGAGCCAGTGCCGGGTGAGCCGACAAACGCGTCGGAAAATGGGAACTGGGAGTTTGCAAAAGGGGTATTCTGACCTCCCGAAAAAGTGGATTATGGGTTACTTTCTGACAAGGCGAGTGCTCGTAGGGGCGTTTGCGGTGTTTTTTGGTTTCGTTTCATTTTGGAACCCTTTCCTGGGTAGGAATGATGTTTGAGCATTTTTCGTTGGCGCCACCCGATGCGATTCTCGGTTTGAATTCGGCCTTTGAAAAAGACCCACGGAGTGGGAAACTGAATTTGACCGTGGGGGTCTACAAGGACGACGCTGGACGGACTCCGATTTTGGAGAGTGTCAAGTTAGCCGAAGGGAAGATATTTCAGGAGCAAAAGAGCAAGGGTTACTTGCCGATCGAGGGTGGCAAAGACTACATCGATCAAGTGAATCGATTGGTATTGGGGGAGGGCTTTGAGTTTGGTCGAGTCGCAACGGCCCATACCCCTGGGGGAACCGGAGCCTTAAGGGCCGGAGCAGATACATTAGCGAGTGTTGCACCTCACGGACGTTTTTGGATCAGCAATCCTACTTGGGCAAACCATGCGGCGGTGTTCCAAGCGGCGGGATTTGAGACGCACAGTTACTGTTACCTCAATGCGGCCAAGACCGGATTGGACTTTGAAGGGATGCTTGGCCAGATCCAGCAGGACGGTCGGGCGGGTGACATCGTTTGTCTGCATGCCTGTTGCCACAATCCTACGGGGATAGACCCAACGCATCAGGAGTGGAAGCAGATCTCGGAGTTGTTGGCCAAGAAGCGGATGTTGCCGTTCCTGGATTTTGCCTATCAAGGTTTTGGAGATGGGTTGATGGAGGATGCCAAGCCTTTGTCTATTCTTTTGGAAGACCATCCCGAGTTGGTGGTATGCGCATCGTTCTCTAAGAATTTTGGGTTGTACTCGGAGCGAGTCGGAGCGTTGATGATGATCAGCGAATCGGCCAAATCGACCGAGTCGGTGCTCAGTCAGATGCGATTGGCGATCCGATGCAATTACAGCAATCCGCCTAGGCATGGCGAGGCGATCGTCGCGAAGGTGTTGTCCGACTCGGAGTTATCGGCGCGATGGAGGTCGGAGGTCGATCAGATGCGAAGTCGGATCCACACGATGCGAAGCGCGTTGATTCAGGGGATGGAATCGCGAGGCAAGGACTTTGGGTTCTTGGCGGCTCAGAAGGGGATGTTTTCGTACACGGGATTGAATCCAATGCAGGCCGATTGGCTCAAGAAGGAAAAAGGGATTTACATTGTCGGTACAGGCCGGATCAATGTGGCCGGCTTGAGCAGTACCTCGATGGACATCGTCTGCGACGCGATCGCTGAAGCTTGCGAGATCTGACTTTAGGCTTTCTTACCTTAGGCGATCTGGCATTAGTCTGTCTGGAATGACTCTGTCTGGCCTAGTCGGTGGTTTACATCGGCTGGTATGGCATTTGCTTAAGATGTCGTCATCGACTTGATTTGCGTTGGACAGCTTTTGAGCTTGTTGGCTTGGGAAGCTTGCGAAACGAAGATCCTGCGACCGTTTTGGTCGTTGCCCCTACCCTAAGACACATGAGTGTCTAGTTAGAAAATGAGACTGGAGTATCCCACGATGAGACGATTCAGGATTGTAAAAAGTTCCTTCCGAAGGCTCGTAATAGAGAATTTGGAGATTCGCAGTTTGATGGCAGCGGATTTCATGGCCGGAGATTTCATGGCCGGGGAGTTGGTCATTCAGTACCAGGCGGGATTGGCTCCTGGGCTAATGGCGACGAACCAGCAGCGTGGGGTCGAGGTTCTTCAAGAGATCGATCCTGTGGGGCGGGATTCTGCGATGGTAGCTCGTCTGCGCGTTCCGGCGGGCAAAGACGTCATGGCGATGGCTCAGGAGTATCAGAAGTTGCCAGGTGTTTTGAGCGCTGAGCCGAATTGGATTTTGAAGAAGGCTGCGGTCAGCAACGATCCTTCTTACGCCAGTGGCCAGCTTTGGGGTACTTATAGCAACGACTCGCCGACAGCCTTTGGCGGTTCGGGCACGACCAACACCTTTGGCTCTGGAGCCGAGGAGGCTTGGGGTAATGGGTATATCGGATCGAGCCAAGTGGTCGTGGCGGTGATCGACGAGGGGATCGATGTGAGCCATCCGGACTTGCAGCAGAACATTTGGGTCAATCCAGGGGAGGTAGCCAACGATGGGATCGATAACGACGGCAATGGTCGGATCGATGACGTCAACGGTTGGGACTTTTTCAACAACGACAAGACGGTTTACGATGGTGGTAGTGGGGACACGCACGGGACTCACGTCGCCGGGACGATCGGTGCAGTGGGAGGCAACGGCATCGGCGTGGCGGGGGTGAGTTGGGATGTCAAGATGATTTCGGCGAAGTTCCTGGGGCCGACTGGTGGGAGCATCACAGCGGCGATTCAAGCGATCGATTATTTGACAGCGTTGAAGGTCAATCAAGGAGTCAACATTGTCGCAATGAACAACTCGTGGGGAGGTGGAGGGTATTCGACGGCTCTGCATGCGGCGATCATCCGAGCGGCCAACGCGGGGATCTTGTTCGTGGCCGCAGCCGGTAACAGCAGTTTGAATAACGACGCTTCCGCGAATTATCCCTCGAATTACTCGACGTTGATCGGTGTCAGCGGTACTCCGGCAGCGAGCTATGAATCGGTCATTGCGGTGGCTTCGACGACCTCAACTGGCGGTCTGTCGAGTTTCTCGAACTACGGAGCGACGCAAGTCGACATCGGTGCACCTGGGTCGAGTATCCTTTCGACGCTACCAGGGAACACTTATGGGACTTATAGCGGAACCTCGATGGCGACTCCGCATGTGGCGGGTGCGGTAGCTGTGCTTGCGGCAGCCAAGCCTGGTGCTTCGGCGGCGAGCATCCGCGATGCGATCTTGTCGAGTGCAGTACCGACAACGAGCTTGGCTGGGAAGACGGTGACTGGAGGGCGTTTGAGTGTCCTCGATGCGATCAACTACAACCCGGTTCCCAAGTTGACCATAGCCAATGCAAGTAGGCTTGAGGGCAACAGCGGTACAAGCTTGCTGTCGTTCGTAGTAAGCCTTAGCGCCCCGGCGACCGAGTCCTTCAGCGTCGCTTATGCGACGAGCAATGGTACGGCTAGTGCCGGATCGGATTACACCGCAGTATCGAGTTCGCTTTCTTTTGCTCCGGGAGAGACCAGCAAGACGATCAGCGTCGAGATCGCTGGCGACACGACGATCGAAGCCCACGAGACTTTCTTTGTGGATCTTGGGAGTCCGAGCAACGGATCGGTACAGCTTTTGACAGGTCGGGCGACCGGCACGATTACCAACGACGATTCGGTGCAACTGTCGATCAACAATGTCAGCGCCCCGGAGAGTGCGGGTACATTTGTTTTTACCGTTAGCCTCAATGCTCCTAGCACCTCGAGTGTTTCGGTACGCTTCGCGACCGCCAACGGGACAGCTAGGGCCGGTAAGTCTGCCGATTACACAGCCACCAGCGGGACCTTGAGTTTCTCACCTGGACAGACCACCAAAACCGTTTCGGTGAGAGTTCGCAACGATACGACCGTTGAAGCCAACGAGACCTTCTTCGTGAATCTATCGAGTGCACTCGGTGCGGTGATTTCCGATTCGCAAGGGATAGGAACGATCCTAGACGATGACGGGACAGGAGCGAACCGATTCTTTTCGGGAGGTTCACCTGATTCGCTCAGCGCGTCGGATTGGTTGGACGTGCTTGAGGATCGCAATCGCCGACGCGGTTTGCGCCGTTAGGACGGATGTTTCAAGAGTTTAGAGTGGAACAGAAATTGGGCGTTGGAGAGAAAGCCGAAAGGTGGTTCCGACGCCCAATTCGCTTTGCACTTGGATGCTTCCACCGATGGCGATCGTTAGGTGTTTGACGATGGCCAGTCCCAGACCAGTCCCCCCGGATTCTCGCGAACGGGCTTTGTCGACGGTGTAAAACCGTTCGAAGATACGGTCGAGATCCTGAGCAGGGATTCCGATACCTTGGTCGATGACAAGCAGTTCGATTCGATCGTTGTTCGATTCGGCCTTTAGGGTGACTTGTCCTCCGCATTTGGAGTAGCGAATAGCGTTGCTCAGGAGGTTTCCGAGGATGGTTCGCAGGGCATCGAACTCGGCAAGAACGGTCAAATTACTTGGATCGGGCGCGTTTGCGAGTTGGTTATCGATGGCGATTTGGTTTGCCTCGGCGACGGTTTGGTGTTCGCAGACGACCGAGCCGACGAGTTCGGCCAGCGGGAGAGGGTTCAGAGAGAGTTTTTCGGGCATGGACTGAATACGGCTCAGTTGCATCACACCTCGGATCAACTGTTCGAGTTTGTTGGCTTGTTCTCCGATGCTTGTCACGAAGCGGTATCGCGCATCGGGATCGTCTAGTGCGCCCATAAGGAGTGTTTCGGCGTAGGCTTTGATCGCCGAGAGGGGGGTTTTGAGTTCGTGCGATACGTTTGCTGTGAAGTCCTTGCGATAGTTCTCTAGTTGTTTGACTCTTGTTTCGTCGCTGATGACTAGCAAGACCGTGG
>Ga0208085_1000452_pt1 | contig 14336 bp, 10 predicted proteins | sample LakMenEpi21Jun10_FD_150721 | JGI IMG/M metagenome (GOLD analysis project Ga0208085, IMG submission 150721) | Freshwater microbial communities from Lake Mendota, WI - 21JUN2010 deep hole epilimnion (SPAdes) | ecosystem: Environmental > Aquatic > Freshwater > Lentic | place: Lake Mendota, Madison...
AAGGGAACATACTGAGTGCAACTGTTCTAGCTCCAAAATGCATTGATGCAGATGGATTTGCCACTGCTTTTATGGTAATGGATTTAGGCGAGACTAAAAAATTGCTCCAAACAAGAAATGATTTATATGTTTTATTGATTTATATTGATGCAAGTAATAAAATACAACAGTTTAAATCGGATAATTTCGCTTCTCTTATTTTAGAATGATTCTAAAGGTAGGGTTTTTCGTTAAAGAAAATACAATAAGTTAACAGAATTCAAGTTATAAGATTAATTTTATAACACTAAAATTAACTTATTCTGTATGAAAAACTTAAAAAATCTCTTCTTGCTTTTGGTAGCATTGCCAACTTTGGTATTTGCTCAAGAGTTGAAAATGGAAAGTCCGATTCCCATGGATCCGTCTGTAAAAACAGGAAAACTCAAAAACGGATTAACTTATTACATTAGAAGGAATGTAAAACCCGAAAACAAAGTTGATTTACGGCTTGTAATTAATGCCGGTTCAATTCTTGAAAATGACGACCAGCAAGGTTTGGCTCATTTTATGGAACACATGTGTTTTAATGGAACCAAACGTTTTCCGAAAAATGAATTGGTAGATTATTTGCAAAGCATTGGAGTAAAATTTGGACAGCATTTAAATGCGTATACCAGTTTTGATGAAACTGTTTACTTCTTGCCAATTCCGTCAGACGACCCTGAAAAATTAGAGAAAGGATTTCAAATTATTGAAGATTGGGCATTTAATACGAACTTAACTCCAGAAGAAATTGACAAGGAAAGAGGAGTCGTGCTTGAAGAATATCGTATCGGTTTAGGAGCAGACAAACGCATGATGGGTCAATTTATGCCCAAAATGATGTACAATTCTATGTATGCCAAACGACTGCCGATTGGGAAAAAAGAAATACTTGAAAATTTCACTTACGACAAAGTAGTTAATTTCTACAAAGATTGGTATCGGCCGAATTTGATGACTGTAATTGTTGTTGGCGACATTGATGTGAATGAAATGGAAAAGAAAATCATCACTCATTTTTCATCTTATAAGAATCCAAAGAATGAACGACCGCGAAAAACATTCGATGTTCCTAACCATAAAGAGACTTTTGTAGCAATAGAAACCGACAAAGAAGCCGCTTTTTCACAAGTGCAATTGCTTTATAAAGATTACAACGAGCCAAAAGTAGTTAGAACTATTGGAGATATGAGAAATGAAATTGTTGTTGGTTTATTTACAACAATGCTGAATACAAGACTAGAAGAAAAAATAAATTCTTCAAATCCTCCTTTTACTTTTGGTTATTCTTATTATGGTGAAACGTATGCTAAAACCAAAAAGGCATTTCAATCGTTTGCCATGGCTCCTGAAGATAAACAACTAGAAGCTTTAAAGGTGCTTGTTGAAGAAAATCAAAGAGTCAAGCAATACGGATTTACAAAAGGTGAATTGGAACGAGCAAAGAAGCAATTTATATCTCAAATTGAGCAACAATACAATGAAAGAGATAAAACGGAATCTGAAAATTATGTGTGGGAATACCAAAGTCATTTTCTTCAAAATTTACCAGCTCCAGGGATAGAATGGACATATGCTACCTTTCAAAAGTTAATTCCAACAATCACTATCGAAGAAACAAATAGTTTAATAGATAAATACATAAAAGAAGATAATAGAGTAATTATTTTAACTGGCCCAGAAAAAGAAGGAATGGTTAAGCCAACGGAACAAGAGGTTTTAAATTCAATAAAAGTGGATCAGTCAACAATTGTTGCTTATGTGGATGAAGCAGTTTCTGAAAGTTTACTTCGTAATCCGGTAAAGAAGGGTTCTGTCAGCAAAAAAGAAACAAATGATAAAATAGGTACCACTACACTAACGTTGTCCAATGGAGCAAAAATAACCTATAAGAAAACTGATTTTAAAAACGATGAAGTCCTTTTTGAAGCTTTAAGCTTTGGCGGTTCCAATTTGATTTCAAATGAAGAGTTTGAAAAAGTTCAATGGGCAATGGGAGGACTTACAGAAGCCGGTTTTTCAGGAATGAAGTTAAATGATATCAATAAATTTATGACTGGAAAAATTGCCAGAGTTAATCCGTATGTGGGAGGCACACAAGAGGGTTTCCGTGGATCGGCAACTCCTAAAGATTTAGAATATCTGTTTCAAACGGTTTACGCTTATTTTACTGATTTAAATTTGGATCAAGAGGCCTTTGATAGTTATAAAATTAAGCAAAATGGTTTCATGGCTAACATGAAAGCAATGCCTACTATGTATTTTCAAAATGAATTATATACCTATTTAAATCAAAATAACCCCCGCTTTAAAGGCATGTTGCCCGATGATACTGCTTGGGAAAAGACAGATTACGAATTGGCTTATAAAAAATACAAAGAGCGTTTTGCCAATGCAGCTGATTTTCATTTTTATTTTGTTGGTAACATTGACGAACAAAAATTGGAAGAATTTGCCAGTTTGTATTTAGCTTCTTTGCCATCAAATGGAACTTCTGAAAAAGCAGTTGATTTAGGGTATAGAATGTTAAAAGGCGATTTGACAAAAGTGGTAAAAAAAGGAAAGGATCCAAAAAGCACGGTCAATATTATGTTCTATGGCGATGCTACTTATGATGCAAAAGAGGCTATGGCTTTAAGAGCTGCAGGTGAAGTACTAACTATTAAACTCATTGAAGAACTTCGCGAAAATGAAAGTGGCGTTTACGGAGCTAGTGCCAGAGGAAGCATGAATAAAGTGCCAAACGGGAGTTTTAATTTTAGCATAAATTTTCCATGCGGACCTGAAAATGCCGAAACGTTGACACAGTCAGCTTTGCGAGAATTAAACAAAATCATTGAAAACGGTCCGCAAGAAAAAGACGTAAATAAATTTAAAGAAGCTGAAAAATTAGATTACAAAGAAAAAATCAAGCAAAATAATTATTGGATGTCTTATTTAACCCGTTCATTCACTTATGGTGTGTCAGCCGATGAAATTCTTCAAGTGGAAGAAAAAATTGATGCTATTACAGCAAAGGATATTCAAGCTGTAGCCAAAAAATACCTAACAAAAGATAAGGTTATTGCCATGTTAATGCCGGAAGAATAATTAAATTCTATGATTTTATTTACTTGCCCACGGTTTTTATCGTGGGCTTTGTTTTTATTTAAAACAAACCGGAATAATTTCTCCTTTTGCCAAACAATATTTCTCCACTAATTCAGGCGATATTTTGGCAGTATAATTTTCCTCAATAACTTCAAATCCAATAGCTCTCAGTTTGTCAAAATAATCCCGACCATAAATGCGAACATGGTCATACTGCCCAAAAATTTTGGCTCGTTCCTTTTCATCTGTAATCGAATCATCTGAAAATGTCTTTGTTCTTGCTAAATCCTGTGGAATTTGAAAAATGCCCATTCCACCCGGTTTTAAAACGCGGTATAATTCCTGCATTGCTTTGGTATCGTCCGGAATATGCTCCAAAACGTGATTGCACAAAATCACATCATACGAATTATCCTCAAATGGAAGATTGCAAATATCTGCTTTCACATCTGCCAATGGCGAAAATAAATCGGTTGTGGTGTAATCTAAATTCGATTGATTTCGAAAACGTTTATAAAATGCTTGTTCAGGTGCAAAGTGAAGCACTTTTAATGCTGAACTTGTTTCAGCATCTCTTAATTTAATTAGTGGTTTATTGGCAGAAGAATCTGAAATGAATTTAGATTGAAAAAAATCGGTTTCCTTATTCAGATACAACCACAGCAATCGATGCCTTTCCAATGAAAGTGTGCTGGGAGACAACACATTATTTCGTTGTTGTCCGTATCCGTAAGGCAAAAACATTCGGAAGCTTTTTCCATCAATCGGGTCAGTAAACCGATTTCCTCTTAATAAAAAAGCTAAAATAGGCCGAGCGATATAGCTCAACCGAATTAAAATTGGGCGAGGAATAGTATTTAATAAAAATTTAAAAGCTTTTTTCATTTTTTGACACGAATTTCACTAATTTTCACAGATTTTAAAATTTAACAAAGCTCAGGATAGTGTTGATCTCTATAGAATTACTCTTTGATGTTTTAAAGAATCTTCTCCAAAGTTTACCAAAAGACCAAGTTTATTTTTTGAAGCAGCTAAATAATTTAAAGTTTGCCTGACATCACTTTTAGTAAAACATTGTATAGCTTTAACTTCAAGAATTATTTCGTCAAACACCACAAAATCTGCATTGTAATATCTTGAAAGAAAGATTTCTTTATATTCAATCCGATAGTTTTTTTCCCTTTCATATGGAATACCGTTCGTTCTAAATTCGTACTCTAAAGCTTCTTTATAGATAATTTCAGAATGACCTTTACCTAAAATTTTATGAACTTCCATACAAAGTCCAATAATTTTATAAGTTTCATCTTTTAAATATAAATCAATCATAAAAGGACATTTAAAAAAAGCTTTAAAAAACAAATTATAAATTTCCTAAGCTTTGTGTAATTAATTTCTTCGTGTAAATCCGTGAAATCCGTGTCAAATTACTAACGTTTTCCTCCTAAACTCATCTTCTTCATTACTCACAATGCCTAGGGCTTCATAAATATATTTAAACGTTGAAAGCAACTCAGGTTTTCCATCAACCAATGCAACATTATGCTCAAAGTGAGCACTAGGTTTCATGTCTGCGGTTAATATAGTCCAACCGTCTTTCAGTTGTTTAATATTTTTAGTTCCCATATTAATCATGGGTTCAATTGCAACCACCATGCCTTCTACAAATAGCTTTCCACGACCCCTTTTGCCATAATTTGGCATTTCAGGATCTTCGTGCATTTTTTTTCCCAAACCATGGCCTACCAATTCTCGAACTACGCCATAACCATGCGATTCACAGTATTTTTGAATGGCATTACCAACATCTTCTACACGATTTCCGGCTTTGAATTCACGAATGCCCACATACAATGATTCTTTGGTGACTTTCAATAGCTTTTTAACTTCCGGTGCTACTTCGCCAATTTCAAACGAATAAGCGTGATCACCATAAAATTCATTTTTCAAAACACCACAATCCACAGAAATAACATCACCCTCTTCTAAAGGTTTGTTATTGGGGATACCATGAACCACTTGGGCATTTGGACTCATACAAAGTGAGTTAGGAAAACCGTATAAACCTAAAAATCCCGGAATACCACCGTTATCACGAATGAACTCTTCGGCTAGTTTGTCTAGGTACAAAGTGGTCACTCCTGGCTTTATTTCTTTCGCAATCAATCCAAGCGTTTTAGAAACCAATAATGAACTTTCACGCATTAATTCGATTTCTTCCTTGGTTTTTGAGATAATCATATCTTGAAATTTAAAGCGACAAAGGTACACTTTTTTAGAATTATTTACAGCAATACAATAGCAGAGGGATAGTTTATAGTGCTTTTTAAAAAAGAAATAATTTACAAACAAAAAAATAAAAACAATGAGAAATATCATCTTTACTGCCTGAAATTCACTTTATATTTGCTTAAAATTTAAAGATTATGAGCAAATATGTAACTGCAGAAGAAGCTGTAAAAGTTGTGAAATCCGGAGATAGGGTGTATTTACAAGCTGCAGCTGCTTCGCCAACAGTTTTATCTAAAGCATTAACAGCTAGAGCTTCCGAATTAATAAACGTAGAAATCTGCCATTTACACACCGAAGGTGAAGCTCCTTATGCCAACCCGGAACTTGCAAAAAGTTTTCATGTGAATTCGTTTTTCCTTGGAGCCAATGTCCGACATACGTTAAAAGCCGGAAACGGTTCGTATACCCCCGTTTTTTTAAGTGAATTACCCGTTTTATTTCGAAAAAACGTACTGCCGCTGGATGTGGTTTTTATTCATGTTTCTCCACCTGACCGACATGGTTATTGTTCACTTGGTGTTTCTGTTGAAGCATCTGTTGCGGCAATAGAAAACGCAAAAATTGTAGTGGCTCAAGTAAACCCGAATATGCCGAGAACATTTGGTGATGGAATTCTTCATGAATCGGAAATTGATTATTTGGTAGCAGTAAATGAACCTATTTTTGCCCATGGCATTGATACTTTTACTCCCGAAGAAGAAAAGATAGGAGAATATGTTGCTTCCTTAATTGAAGACCGAAGTACACTTCAAATGGGTATTGGTTCCATTCCGAATGCTGCCTTAAGCAAATTACACAATCATAAAGATTTAGGATTGCACACAGAGATGTTTTCTGATGGAGTGATTGATTTGATTGAGAAAGACATTATCAATTGTAACTTTAAAGGAACCACACGCGGACGTGTTTTAGCAACTTTTTTAATGGGTTCCCGAAGATTATATGATTTTGTTGACGACAATTCTTTTGTCGAATTAAAAGAATCGTCGGCTGTAAATGACACGGCCAGAATACGAAAAAATCCGAAAATGGTAGCTATTAATTCCGCTATTGAAGTTGATTTAACCGGACAGGTTTGTGCCGATTCAATTGGTGGAAAAATGTATTCAGGTGTTGGTGGCCAAATGGACTTTATTCGAGGTGCTTCCTTAAGTGTTGGAGGAAAAGCAATCATTGCATTGCCTTCACAAACAAAACGTGGTGAAAGTAGAATTGTACCCTTTTTAAAACAAGGAGCGGGTGTTGTCACTACACGGTCGCATGTTCAGTATATTATTACAGAATATGGCATAGCCAATTTGTATGGAAAAACACTAAAACAACGAGTAACAGAATTGGTTAAAATTGCTCATCCCAATCATCGGGAGTGGATTGAAAAAGCTTACTATGAGATGAGTGAAATTAAACCATTTTCATTCTAAACCATATTCCTAGCTGCTTTGTTCAATTTCATTTAAACAAAGCAGTTTTTTTTTAATTATTGAATTCCGGACTGGCAATTAATCGAAACAAATCGGAATTAGATACGCAAAATTTTATTTGTGTATCTATTTGTTGCAAACTGGTACTCAGCAAACTGTTTTCACGTGTGTTTATAAGAAATAATGAACTTTCTCCAAATAAAAATAGTTTTTCTTCAGAATCTAACATTGTTTGGAAATTTGACACTAACTCATTTGCGATATCAATTTGGCTTTTTAAAGAGTTGATTTCTTCTAATTGATATTCAATTTTATTTTTTAAAACCTGATTTTCAAACTGCAGATCCAATTCGGCATCTTGTAATTTAAATTTTGCTACTTGAAAATTGCCACGTTCTTTTCTAAGAAATAACGGTAGACTAAAATTCACACCGTATTGATAATTTAAGGTATTAAAATCTCGAACAAATTCGGGCTCTGATATATAATTGTAATTCAAATTAAGGGTAGGTAATAAAAGATTTCCCTTAAGACGTTTATCTACTTCTAAAATGCTGACTTTGTTTTGCAGTGATTTTATTTTTGGATGATTTTCAAAATCAATGGTTGCAAGTAATAAACCGTTGGTTCGTAAGGTATTTTCAATTGATTTTTCCAAGGCAGATTCCGGCGTAATGAAATCTTGTAATTCTAAGGGTAAATTGTTTTCAAACCATAGAAAATTAGAAAGTTCTAATTTTGATTTAACTAATTTTAATCGTGCTTGTTCTAAATTTAATTTTCTCGATTTCACCAAAATTCCGGCTTCTACACTGTCAATTGCCGGCCTATCACCAGCATCTATTAATCCAATTATACCGTCGTATCGTATAGTTGCATTTTTTAAAAAAGTTTGGTACAGTTTGTATTCATTGTAGTTTCTATACCAATTGAAATAACTGTTAGACGCTAAATAGAGAATATTAGCTACTTCTAAATCACGTTCTGCTTTCGATAAATTTACAAATATTTTAGCTTTTTTCAAATCAGCCATTCGATCATTTATTAGCAAGCCTTGACCAAGAGGCACTGAAATTCCCAGGTTTGCTAATCCGTTATCGGGCGTAGTGTTTTGAGGATTTAAAAAATCCCCTTCCATTCGATCAAAACCAGCTTTTATTTCAACACCATACCATGTTGGAATTTTAAAAGTAGTTGTAAGTAAATCATAATATTCCGTCGATTTAAACTGTTTATTTTCATAATCTACTTCAATTTTTGGATCAAATCCACCTCGACTGGCAATAATTTCTGACTGTGCCTGACTTACTTCAATATTTGCTTGTTTTACCAGAGGATGAAATTGTTTGACATATCCCAAGTAGGCATCTAAAGTCAAAATACTATCAGCAGCGTTCTCCTGTGAATAAGAAAGAAAAGAAAAAACTAAAAATAGGGCAATAGTAGCTCTCATAATTCCTTTATTTTTTTGTTGCATTGGTTTGTTTAGGAATATAAAAATCAGGAGGGAAACCGTTTAATTTTCGCCATAACTCATACCAAATAGGCACATTGTCTAATAATGCAAAAGTTTGAGCTCCTGCACCGATACTTAACTGTTTGGGCCATGGTGCGTCTGCGGGATCTTGAGCGATTAAAATCCGGTATTTTCCATTGGGACTGATAAAATTTTCAATAGCAACAATCTTACCTCCAAAAGTTCCGTAGGAAGTATTTGGCCATCCACTAAAAACAATAGTAGGCCATCCGTCAAACCAAATTCTAACCTTTTCTCCTTTATGAATTAGTGGCAAATCAATTGGATCAATATAGGTTTCCACAGCAATATCATATTTAGATGGCATAATGCTCACAACCGGAGTTCCTTCTTTAATCGTTTCTCCAAGACCGGATTGCAACGCACGGTTTACATAACCATTTTGTGGAGCTTTTATGTAATAAAGTTCGTTACGCATCTTGTAATTAGTAACCTGATTTTGCAATTTATTCACTTGTGCTTCAGTATCAAACTGACTGCTGAGTGCCGTATACCGGTCGCTTTGAGCTTTTGAAATTTTATCGGTATATTCAGCTGTAATTCTGTTTATTTCAACTCTTGAGTTGAGTAATTCATTTTTTGAAGTTAAATATTTGTTTTGTTGTGTGATTATTTTTGCCTCTGCATCTTGAAGTTTTAATCGTTTGTCCTCAACATCTGTCATTGGTTTTAAACCATCTTTATTCAAATCTTGCGAACGTTTAAATTGTGTTTGAGCGATTTTTAATTGTGTTTTTATAGCTTCTAAATCCATACTGTCACTTTTGATTTTTAAAAGTGATTGTTCTATTTTATTTTTGGCTTGTTCTAATTTTAAGATTCGTTCTCGTTCAATTGCAGTAATTTGTGTTGACAAAGCACTTGCTTTATCTTCGTACGAACCTTCAGAAAGCATTTTGGCTTTCATTTGATTTTCGGTATTTGCAACCAAATTTGGATCAAAATAATCCTCCTTTACCTCTGAAATAAATAAAATCGTATCGCCTTTGTTTACATATTGACCCTCAGCAACATACCATTTTTCAATTCTTCCGGCAATAGCGGTATGAATGGTTTGAGGTCTTTGTTCCGGAGAAACGGTGGTAACATAACCTGAACCTTGAATATTTTGAGTCCAAGGTAATAATAGGAATAAAGCACTTCCTATTAAAAACCATATTAACAATCGGTTAAAAGTTTTAAAATAAGGTCTTACACTTAACTGTTTGATTGTTTCAAAACGAGTTAAATCTACTTTTTTGTTGATATTATTGTTAGAAATATTTAGCATGATTAGTTTGTATCTGAAATTAATCTTCCTTTCTCTAGAGTTATAATTCGTTCACATTTTTGTTTCCAATATTCACTTTTAGAAGTTACAATAACGGTCCAATTATTTTCTTTGGAAACAATAAAGTCGATGATTTCTTTGGCTTGATCATTGTCCATTTTGTCAAAAGGATCTTCTAAAAACAATATGTTTGGATGATTTATTATCGCTCTAGCTAATACTATTTTCTGAGTAATTGAAGAAGATAATTGTTTTCCGTCGGTTAATATAAATTCGTCTAAGCCATTGGGCATTTTTTTAATTTCATTTGTGAGTTTTACTTTATCCAAAACCCATTTTAAGCGTTCAGGAGCTACCGAGTTATTGTTAAATGTGATGTTTTCAAGAATACTTCCTTCAAAAGTTGTTTGACCGGCCGTGATGATTCCTATTTGTGAACGATACTGTGTGATATTGATTTTTTTATAGTTCTCATCGTTTATATAAATCGAATTGGTATTGGTTTGAATCAAACCGGCTAAAATTCGCATGAAAGTTGTTTTACCGGAACCGTTATTCCCATCCAGATATATGGTTTCCCCTTGATTTATTTTTAAAGAAATATTGTTTAATACTTTCTTATTGGAATATGGAAATGAAAAGTTCAAACTATCAATTTCAAATAATATATTTTTATAACAATAGTTGTACTCTTCATCTGAAATTTCTTCTAATTCCATGTCTACAATTTGCCCGATTTTTTCAATAGAAGTCAGCAAATCATAAAAAGTTTCTAAACCAATGATTATTTTTTCAACGGAATTGATAATTAACAAAATGATAATTTCTGCTGCCACAAATTGGCCAATATTGATTTGTTGATTAATCACTAAGAAGCCGCCAATTAGCAATAAACCGGCGGATATTAAAATTTTAAACCCAATCAATTGTATAAATTGTCTTTTGATGATTTGAAAGTGGCTTTCTCTTGATTTTAAGTATTCAGTCACCATTTTGTCATTTTTTGATAAGGCAAAATCAGCTTCAACCTTGCTTTTAAATCCAAAATAATTTCGAGCGATTTCTTGTATCCAATGGGCTACTTTGTACTTGTATTTTGATTCTGTTAAACTCGTTTTCAATCCGGATTGAAAGGATAGTTTAAAAATTAAATATAAGATACTGAATAATAATAATCCAAAAAGTATGAAAAAAGGATGGTATACAGAAAGTAACAACAATCCGAAAATGATTTGTAATAATGATTCTGAATAATCTAAAATTAGTTTCGCTACACTTTTTTGAACAGTAAGTGTGTCAAAAAACCGATTGGCCAATTCAGGAGGATAGGAATTGTTGAATTCCGTATATTTTATTTTTGGAAAGCGATAAGAGAATTCAAAAGAGGAACGAATAAATATCTTTTGTTGAATAGTTTCAGTTATTCTTAGTTGCATGAGTTTTAAAACGCCATTAAAGGCTACTCCAAGAATGACAACTAAAACTAAAATAATCCATGATAAACTTACTCTTCCACCCTGAATTAAATTGATAATTGCTTGAATTCCCAATGGTAGCGAAAGACTCACAATTCCAGAGAAAACAGCATAAAAAAATACTTGATAAATATCTTTTTTGTCTAATTTCAATAAATTAATAAATCTTTTTAGAGGGGTTAACAAAGTTGATTCTTTTTTCATTTGACTAACTAATTTGTTTTATAACCAATGCTGTAAAAAACTCGTTTGGTGTTGTTTTGTCGTTGCAGTCTGTTATTGTTTTAAAATGGTTTTTCAAAAAATGTTGATGTAATGAACCTTCAATAACTGTTGAAATTAAACTTTTTGGAGTCGGATATTCAGGATTTACCTCTTTAACCATTTCTACAATTCGGTTGATGACTCTTTTATAAATTAAAAAATAGCCTTCTTTATTCTCATCGTCTACTTCTTTGGTTAAGTATGATTTTGAAAATTCGCAAATGACAATGTTGCTTAAAATCATTTTATTTATATGTGGATGGTTCTTGTCTTCAGAAGGTTCTTCTGTGACTATTTCCAATGCTTTTACTAGTTTTTCTTTTGGATTAGTGATGCTGTTTGTTGACAAAACTATTTTAAATTCCAACCACCCCCAATACCAAGAAGATAAGTATAAAAGAAGCTTGTGTTTATTTTCAAAATAGCGATATATCGAACTTTCATTGGATCCTATTCTTTCTCCTAACTTTTTAAAAGTAAAGTTGTCAAATCCAATTTCATTGATGAGTAAAATACTATTTTCTATGATGTTCTTTCCTAATTCTGAAGTCTCAGGATCCTTGATATATATCTTATTGCTAATGTTTACTTTTAAGCCTTCTAGTATATTTTTCATTGAAATTTTTTTATATTAATAGAATACAATGCAAATGTAATAGTATCACTATTACTTTTGCAAGTAATTAACTATTTTTTAATAAAAAAAGCCATTTTTTGAATGGCTAAAATTTAATATATGGTTTGTTTACACCAAGGTTTCCCTTGTCATGACTGCCGGTTTAGGAATTCCCATCAAATGAAGAATCGTTGGAGCAATGTCACCTAAAACACCACTTTTTATTGATTTTAGTTCTTTGTCAACCAAAAAAACAGGAACAGGGTTTGTGGTGTGAGCTGTATTTGGGCTTCCATCCGGATTAATCATTGTTTCACAATTTCCGTGATCGGCAATTACGATAGTGGTGTAATTATTTGCTAATGCCGTTTCAATAACTTCTTTTACACATGTGTCAACTGCTTCGCAAGCTTTGATGGCAGCTTCCATGATTCCTGTATGACCCACCATGTCACCATTGGCAAAATTTAAACACACAAAATCAACTTCACCTTTTTCTAATTCAGGAATCAAAGCATCTTTCAGTTCAAAGGCACTCATTTCGGGTTTTAAATCGTATGTGGCCACTTTTGGAGAATTTCTTAAAATGCGTGTTTCACCTTCAAAAGGTTCTTCGCGGCCACCGGAAAAAAAGAAAGTTACGTGTGGATATTTCTCTGTTTCGGCAATACGTATTTGTTTTTTGTGGTTTTTTTCCAGAACTTCTCCTAAGGTCTCGGTGATATTATCTTTGTTGTAAATCACTTTAACTTTATGATAGGTTTCATCATAATTGGTCATTGTTACATAATACAAATTCAATTTATGCATATTTTGTTCATGGAAATCTTTTTGTGATAATGCTTCGGTAAGTTGTCGACCTCTGTCTGTTCTGAAATTAAAAAAGATAATCACATCGCCATTTTCAATGGTTGCTAAAGCATTTCCATTGGAATCGGTCATCAAAATGGGTTGGATAAATTCATCAGTAATATCCGCATCATAACTTTTTTGAATGGCTTCTGATGCATTAGTTGAAAGAGTTCCAACGCCTTTAACCAATTGATCATAAGCAATTTTTACGCGTTCCCAGCGTTTATCTCGATCCATCGCATAATATCTGCCGCAAACAGAAGCTAACTTTGCTTTTGATTTTGAACAATATTTTTCTAAATCTTCAATGTATCCTTTTCCTGATCTTGGATCCACATCGCGTCCATCTGTAAAGGCATGAACATAAACATTATCTAAACCATAATCTTGAGCCGCATCTAATAATCCTCTTAGGTGAGAAGTATGAGAGTGAACTCCACCATCAGAAACCAAACCTAAAAAATGCACTTTTTTATGATTGATTTTGGCATAAGAAAAAGCATCTTGTAGTACTTTTTCATCATTTAAAGTTTTATTTTTTACGGCTAAATTTATTCGAGTAAGTTCTTGATAAATAATTCTACCAGCTCCTAAATTCATATGACCTACTTCAGAATTTCCCATTTGACCTTCAGGAAGTCCTACGTTTAAACCATCTGTTCGTAATTCGGCATTAGGATAGTTTTTATAAAGAGAATCAATAAAAGGGGTATTGGCATTATCAATTGCGGAAACTTTTGGATCTGGCGAATGTCCCCATCCATCTAAAATCATCAGGATTACTTTCTTGTTCATTAGATTAAAATTTAGAACAAAGATATAGAATGTATAGCTTTATAAGCGAAGAATTAGGCTTTTTTAAACCAATTTTTAGCTTTGTTATAATCAATAAAATAGCGAAGACTGACAGAAAAAACATGGTTCAAACTGTTATCTATTAAGTTATTTGCGTTTGAGCCAAAATCTTTGTTTATTTCATTTGTAAAGTATTGAGCATTATTTCGATATAGAGCAGTAAACTGACTTCCCGGAGCAAACCACCAAGAATAGGAAACGTCAAAATTCCAAACATTAAAATTAGAATCTTTATCAGTATTATAAGTGTCGTTTGGAATAAATGTACCGTCCTCTTGTAAGGTGTGAAACTTTATATTTTCAGCAAATGACCAGTAATATCGTGAAGTTAAATTGATAGTCATTTTATTGTTCAGTGCATATTTCCCTGAAAATCCGTTATTGAAAGTAAATCGATTTCTTTCGGCTAATATAATTTCAGAATCAACTTGATCGACCCAACCAATATCACTGTTTTGTTTTGAAAAAGAAGCATTGTAAATCAGTGTGAATTTGTCATTAAATCGGTATCTTGGACTGGCATATATACTATAATTAATTCTATCTTTTTGATCAAAAAAACGAACGGAGGGGTTAACATCGATAGCAAATCGTCTATTGTAATTTGAAGAGAAAAATACAAAGGCATTTACCGTTGCGG